>Ga0209723_1003620_pt1 | contig 18307 bp, 14 predicted proteins | sample BiotimSIPDNA_2_FD_185750 | JGI IMG/M metagenome (GOLD analysis project Ga0209723, IMG submission 185750) | Anaerobic biogas reactor microbial communites from Washington, USA - Biogas_R2 time_0 SIP DNA (SPAdes) (version 2) | ecosystem: Engineered > Bioreactor > Anaerobic > Unclassified | place... | reverse complement strand
GTTCCGGTCGCGCTTGTTAGCGGCCAGGGCGTGGAAATCAAGGCTCTGGCGGTCAGTGCCGCCGGCAAAACGCACCGCCTCAATGCCTTCGCCGCTGCCGCGGGTGACGACCGGATCGCACAAATCACTGTCGTCCAGAAAAGTCCCCAGGCGAACCCCCAGCCCACGCGCCAGCTTCAAAAGCGGTGTCAGCGACGTGGTGACGCCGCCCTCTTCAATTTTCCTGATCTGTTCCAGGCTCATCCCGCATCGCTCGCTGAGTTCCTCCTGGCTGACTCCACGCATCTCGCGCAAGCTCTTAATCTTGGCGCCGACTTCGTTATTGGCTGGCATCGTATTTTCTTCCTCAATCCATGATGAACGCTGAGCCGGAACTCCCGGCCATGAGTAAAATATATAATATAAGGCCATCCGGCTGAAAAAAACAGCGACGACGCATTCTATGGGGAAAAGGGCAAGGGTAAGCGGTCACTCCTATGAAACCTACAACTGTGGGATTCACGCAGGCACGGCGCGCCTTCAGGGCGTCGTCCCTATTTGCAAATCATCAAAATAGACCCGTCCGCGCATCGTATTTGTCACCGTGTACAAGACCACTAGCCGGCAGGGGAGTTCGCTTGGCGTGATGTTATAGAGCGTCAACTGCTGCCACTCGCCATTTTTGACTTCTGGCGCGGACACGGCGGTGTTGCTGTCAGCCGCCCGCCACTGCGGGTCGCGGGCGTTGGCCCCCTGCGAGGTCGGCGCCTGCCAGCGCATTTCCAGCTTCACCCCTGTTCCCTCATCCACCCCTTCCGCCCGGAACCAGACCGAGGCTTTCAGCTTCTGCGGCGTTTCAATCCTGACATTGTGCAGATAGCACATCGGCGTGCCTTGACTGCCGGCAGTGTCGATATACACGGCGCCGGATGCGCCGCGGCCAGCGGCCTCATCCCAGCCAAAGCTTCCCCGCGAATAATCACGCTGCCAACTCGAAACCTTGACATCGCGGGCATTGTAGTCAACGGCCTGCAAGGGCTTGAACTCTGTCGTCTCCAGTTGACGCAGCATCTGGCGCCGGGCTATAGGTGCAGCGACCTTCTCCTTCCAGTTCAGGAAAGACTGTCGAATGAACTGCGCCCGCTCTGGATGCGTCGACAACGACGCCATCTTGTCCAACAGCTGCTCAAAGCGGCTGATTTCGGCCGGGTCCAGGGCCTCCAGGTAGTCGGATGATTTGAACGGCAGATACTGTTTTCCGCTTCGGAACCAGTTTGTCTTCGGCACCGCCGTCGTCCAGAAGCGCTCCAGGCTGGCATAATAGTCTTTCAGCAGGGGCGCGGCCTCGGCGCCGACAGCGCAGACGTACCATTCATCCAGCAGCGCATCAACATCCAGGCCGAGATTCCAGCACAATTTCATGGTCAGATAGAATTTCGGCCCTTCGTGCCAATCGCCAGCCGGATAATATTCGGCATAGTAGTGCCGGACGCCATGCTCGTGTCCCCAGCGCAGATAATCAGCCGCATGGTGAAAATAAATCCGCGGCACACTGTAAAAACGGCCGTAGATATAATCATACCAGCCGAGATTTGGGACTTTTTCCTTCCACCGGATCGTGAGTTCCTTGCCGCCTTTTTCCTTTTCCGGGTCAAGCCACATCATGCGGTCGAAGGTCATGAATGGCACCAGGGCGGGGTCCACCGCCATGTCCTCGGGCGGCTCCAATATCCCGACGTATGCCAGAAAGCCGAACTTACGCTCGGGAAAATCGCCGCGCAGCCGCTCGGCCAGGCGGTTCGCAAACTGGATGAACGACGGCGTGACATGCGCATACCCGGCAAAATTATTCCGGTCGCCATTGACGGCCTGGCACGTCTCACAGGTGCAGAACCCGACGCCGTCGTTGACGCCGAGGGAATAGGAGTCCCTTGCGGGGTTCTTGGTCCAAAAATCGCGAATACGCTCGGCTGCGGCGTCGGCGCTGCCCGGTGCGGTGAAGCAGGGCTGCCAGCTGACCTGGTCCTCAGGCTTGGGCACAAACCGCTCGCCGTTCCGCATTGGAAAGTACTCCGGGTGCTCGACACCTAATTCGCCGGGGAAAAGGCGCCACAGATTGTGGTGGAACTGCACCCGAATCGAGCTTGCGCGCATTTTCCTCATCCAGGCCGGGGTTTTTCTAAAGACGCCAGAATCTTCTCCAAAAGTGCCGGAAAAGGTGCGCGACAGGAACGAGGGGCTCTGCGCCACCTCTTGGCGGGGAATCACCACCTCGGCCATAGTCGGGATATACTCGCCGATCTCACCGGGGAACAGCCAGCGGATGCCAAGATAGCGTTCCAGGAATTCGTAGGCAGCGTATTCAAGGCCATTCCCGCTGCCGCCGGTTATGACCATGACATCCTCGGCCGGGAAAGTGAATGTGAACGCATCGCGGTCCATGTCGCCTTGCACGGCCAGGCGGATTTGCCTGGCGCCGCTGACATCCGCTGACAACAGTTCCGTCCCGGTACTTTTTGCGACATAATTGGTCAACTGCTGCATCGCCACCTTCGCAGCCTCGCGATGCTCCGCCGCTGCGAACAGCGTCACCTGCGGCTTTCCGTCCTTCACCACCACAAATTGACCGTACAGCGGCGCAACCACCGCAGCAAGCATCAACGCCATACTCCAGATTCGCTTCGACATCGCTTGCCTCTCCTTATAAATTATGAATTATGAATTATGAATTATGAATGACAAATACGCCTCAATATCCAACATTCAGCATTCAGCATTCAGTTCCTCGCCCCTTAATACGCCAGCGGCTCGGTTTGCAGATAGCCGTCCACCTGCGGTAGTTCGACTATCACCCGCCGGCAGCCGTCCCCCTCGTTCAGCCAAATCGTCAGCGGCGAGGGGCCGTCATTTTTGCCGGAAAGCTCGCACACCACCCGGTTGTCAGCATCGACTGCGGCTGACACCAGCGTCGTGCGGAACAGGCGTTGGCAGATGACGCTCACCTCTTCGCGGCTGGCTGGGATGACATCCCAGTTCCGGCTGGTCGTCTCCACGATGGCGCTGACGATTGCGTCCCAGTCCTCTAAGCTGATCGCGTCAATACGCTCCTCGTGGGTCATGATCAATCCCCATGCCATCATGTCCAGCGACGTCTGCGCGTTGAAGCAGCCTCGCGCAATGGCCGCCTCGCGCTTAACCGTAGGCGACTCTCCTATAAACGGCACATAACCATTCAAAATGTCGATATGTGTCGGCGCGAATTGATATGGCGGATACACCACCGACGCGAAAAACAGCTCGGGATGGCCGGGCGCATTATCGATTACCGTGCCGCTGCGGCCATTAATCCCTCTCAATCCGTACGGCCGCGGCCGCCACAACGGCTGATTGGCATACAACTGCCCGGGAATATTGTTGTTGCTGAGCAGACTGGCGCCCCGCTCCAGAAAATACGGTATGGACGTATACGACACTTCGCCGTAATGGGCGTTGATAATCCGGCTGTGACGAATTCCTGCAGCGGCAAAAGCCTCGTCCATGCGCTGGACATTGCGTCGCAACTCCGCTGGCGGCAGATTCAATCCAGTGTCATGATCCAGCCCCAGGCCTTCAAACAAAGTCACCTTGCCGCCGTTGGACAAGTCTGGCTTGTCCGCCAAAACAGCGTAGGGACGGTAGTTCGAGCGCGCCTTGTAGAAGTCGTCACGAAATGCGTGCATGGAAAAATCAGCGCCTTTTCTCTGGAACAGCCTGGTCGCGCCAGCCCAGTCCGAGGGTCCCATCTCGTCGATGAACAGCCCCAGGTTCGGCGAAATGCCGTGTCGATTAAAGGCTTCGACATAGCCGAATGCGCTGTAGGCGCCGTTGCAATCGTCAATCCGCGCGGTCAGATACGGCGGCATTGAGCGAGTCGGCAGCGGCTTGGCCGCCGCCCAGACGATGGCGCGCCAAAGCATGCCGTCATAGCCGCGGCCATGCCCAAATACATCTTCGCGATAGACTTGGATGCCGCAGCCGAAAAACACCTGCCTGCCGCCGCCCGCCGTGCGCACCGCAATCGCCGCCTGGCCATTGGCCGCCGCTATCGCCTGCCAGTCAGCGTCGGTTGTGCACGCGCAAACAACAGGCTGTCGGAGAAGCCAGGCGCTGCCCGGGGCATGACCAACGCTGAGATAATGGCCAGGAGCGGAGACTTGCAAATCCTGGCAACGCCAGCGCCTGGCTATCTTCGGCGCCAGCGTTTGCAACTCCGCAGGCCACTCTTCCACCCGCCGGTCCAGCGACAGAAAGCCAGCGCCGGCCTGCACACCAGCGACAATCTGCCTGGCCCGCGCCGGCGACACGGCTCTCCCCGCCCCGTCATGCCCGAGGACATACAAGGCACGGTTAGCAAAATGCGCTGGAGCGGAAGGGAAGCTGTCAGCGGCTTCCCAAACCTCAAACGCCAGCCCTAAGTGACGCAACATCGTAAACAACTCTAATTCAGCATCGCGCTTTTCGCTTGCGATGCGGCTGTCAATCATGATGAGTACACTGCGATTGCCGGCATGCATAGTGCCTACCTCCGTAATGCTGAAAGAGTATTTCCACTGCGGCAGCGCCCAGGCCGCCGTTCACAAAAAACAAACCGGCATCCGCATCGGTGACATGCCGCTGCGAATGCCGGTACCGAGCGGCTCAATTCAGACGCCCGTCAACGTCGACGAAAGCACTTACCGGACTGCATTGCCGGAGACGTTGGTCGACCTCATATAGAACAAGAACGGGAACGGGAACGGAATCATCAGCGAGCTGCGGTCCGAGCTGATAGCCGTCACCTTGCTGGCGTTCAATTCCTTGGCCTTTTGGGTCATGACGCTGACCGTCTTCGGCACAGTCACCGAATCCTCGCTGAAAAAGGCGATCCTGCCAGGATTTTCCGCCGAACCGGTGATCAGCGGGATGCTGAGAAAATAAAAACCCCAGTTCTGCGCGTTGATGTGCGCAATCGGCTCCTCGGCCGAAGTCAACTTCATGCCGCTAAGGTCAGCCAGCTCAGTGACCTGGGTACTGGCGCAACCGGAGACAATGACGACAACGGCGGCAAACACGACTGACAACAGTTTCTTCATTAGTTCCTCCTTGATTTGTTTGTGAACACATAACAACTACGAACGCGGCAAACAGCCTCCTGCCGCCGCGTGTTGGGAAATTACCGTAATACCAAGATGCTTTTTTACAATCACCTAACAATAAATTTATCGCGTCACGTCAACGGTGAATTGCCGTCCAGCCTCTTGGCAGCCGCCCTTTCTTCATATATATTCCAAAAAACGCACCGATTGTCACCCTGCCTGACGACCCGACGAAGCTCGGCGGAGCGCCAGGCGCAACCAGCCATTCCCCCGTAGGAGACACAACCCATCATGGACGCCTTGCAACGACTCAAAGCCAAATTCAAAAATTGCGAAAAAATGTACGCCGGCATGGTCAACGAAAACACCACTGCGGAATCGGCAGCCTCGGCGGCGCGCTATTTCGACTTCATGTTCATCGACTTCGAACATGGCAACCTCTGCCCAGAACTAGGTCGGCCAATCTTGAAATTCTGTCGCGACGCCGACCTGCCCACCATCGCAAGAACCCAAGACTGCGAATACCACTGCATCTCAAAATGCCTCGACATGGGCGCTGACGGTGTCATGATCCCGCGCACTGAAACTATGAGCCAGGTAAAGCTCGCCATCGATTCCATGCGCTTCCATCCACGTGGACGCAAAGGCATCGGCGGTGCCGGGCTGTTCCGCAAAGGCGAGAAATTCGAGGAAATCAACGACAACCGCCTGTTGATTCTGCAAATCGAATCGCCGCTCGGCGTAGCGACTCTGGACGCGATGCTGACTATCTATGGCCACGAAGTCGCCGGCGTAGTGATTGGCCCATGCGACTTGGCCTGTATGTGTGGCCACGGCATTGACACCGAATGCGAACCGGTCAAGCAACATGCGCAGACCGTCATCAAAATCTGCCAACGCCACGGCAAACCGTCTGGCATTTACTGCAGCATGGGTAACATCAACTACTACCACAAGTCCGGCATGTCCATCCTCTGGATGCTAGGCGACGGACCTTTCCATACCGGCGGCGACGAAGCCATGGCAGCCCAACGAGAACGGCTGGACAAAGCGACCGCGTGAGAGGCGAGGGTCTGAATGCTGAATGCTGAATGTTGAATGCTGAATGCTGAATGCTGAGGCGCATTTGTCATTCGTCATTCGCGAGCGGCGAGCGGCGAGAAACTGTTGTTTTATCCGCAGATGACGCTGATGACGCAGATTTTTTAGGGTGTGTTATACAGGAAAAGCAACCGCGCAGTGCGCAGAAACGCTAAAAGCGCGAAACAGGCGGCACTCACCGTCCATTATGCCTGCTGTTGGGATGGCCGCTATCAATCAATGACCGATTACACTAAACCGCCTTGCCACAGCTCGCCGCAAGTGGCTTTTTGCTGCATTTGGATTACTTTAATGCAGGATTTTGACGTCGGCTCAATGCCTTAATTAGACGCTGCTGCTTCATCATCGTTGACGTGAGGGAGTCATGGCATCATGAAAATACTTGTTACCGGGTCTGCCGGATTCATCTGCGGGTATCTTGTCGAGGAGCTGCTGAAGCACGGGCACGAGGTGTACGGGATTGATAATTTCTCGAAGTACGGCCCTGTGGAGAAAAGTTACGACCGCCACCCGAACTACCACTTTATCCGAGGTGACGTGAAGGACACCTCGCTGATGCAGGACTTGTGCCTGGAATGCGAGCAGATGGTATGCAGCGCAGCGATGATCGGGGGCATATCCTATTTTCACGAGTTCGCTTACGATCTCCTGGCGGAAAACGAACGCATTATGGCATCGTCCTTTGATGCGGCCATCCATGCCTTGAAGCAGGGAAAGCTCCGCAAAATCAATGTCATCAGCTCAAGCATGGTGTATGAATCCACAGACAAGTATCCCAGCCAGGAAGGCGACGAGCGGAAGATACCGCCGCCGCTGAGTACATACGGCTTTCAGAAGCTGGCATGCGAGTATTATGCGCAAGGTGCGTGGGAACAATATGGCCTGCCCTACACCATCATCCGACCGTTCAACTGCGTTGGCACCGGCGAGAAGAGAGCCCTGTGCGACCGCGAAATTCAGTCGGGCAATGTGAAATTGGCGATGAGTCACGTGGTGCCCGACCTGGTTCAGAAAGTGCTCAAAGGACAAAATCCACTTCATATCCTCGGCGCCGGCAACCAGGTCCGCCATTATACCTACGGTGGCGACCTGGCCAAAGGCATAAGGCTGTGCATCGAATCGCCAAACGCAGTCAACGAGGACTTCAACCTGTCCACCCCTGTATCCACCACAGTCCTGGAGCTGGCAAGGCTGATCTGGCGCAAAATCCGCGGCACAGACGAAGATTTCCAGATAGTTTCAGACGAGCCGTACCGCTACGATGTCCAAAAGCGCATCCCTTCAGTCGAAAAAGCACAACGCCTCCTGGGGTTCAGTGCGGACACGTCAGTGGAGTCGATATTGGACGAGGTCATCCCGTGGATTCGCACCCAAATTGAAAACGGGGGCATCTGATGCAGCTTCTCAGCGTGGTCATCCCAGTCTATAACGAAGGAGAGCATATTGCAGCCACACTGGAATCGCTGGTACCCAACATTCCTGCGGATTCTCAAGTGATGGTCGTTTATGATTTCGACGGTGACAACACGATTCCCGTAGTCCAGCGCATCCGCGACGCCCTGCCATGCAAAGTCACGCTGCTCAAAAATGATTTGGGACGCGGCGTCCTCAATGCGTTGAAAGCAGGTTTTGCAGCCGCGACGGGACGGTTTGTCTTCGTGATGATGGCTGACCTGTCAGACCCGCCGGAAATCATCCCGGTCATGCTCGACAAGGCTGAAAAGGAAAACCTGGATGTGGTGTGCGCGTCACGTTTCATGCCAGGAGGAACCCATGAAGGCGGACCTTGGCTCAAGAATCTCCTCTCCAAGACGGCAGGGCTTTCTCTCTGGTATCTGACGTCGATGCCAACCCATGACGCCACGAATAATTTCAAACTCTACAGCCGAAAATTCCTCGACAGCGTCACCATCGAAAGCCAGGGAGGATTCGAAATTGCGCTGGAATTGACGGTCAAAGCCTGGCAGAATGGCTGGAATGTGGGTGAGGTGCCGTCGTCATGGAAAGAACGCAGCAGCGGAAAATCAAATTTCAGACTGTGGAAATGGCTGCCGTACTATCTCAAGTGGTATTTCAAAGCGCTGTTCGGTCGCCGCCGACCCCAAAAATGCTCCGCTGAGAAAATAGGGATGTAGCCATGAAGAACCTAGCGGGAAAAGAAACAGAGTTCCTGGAGCGCCATGGGCTATGGTTCGTCCTGGTCTGCGTGTGGGTGCGCTTGGGCGCACTGTACATGCATAATCCGTTCTTCGGAGAATACGATTCGAATTTTCCCTATTGCCTGCTGTCCTATCGGCTGTATTTCTGTCCGCGTGCGGTTGTAGGAACGGTCTATGACGCCCTTTCTACGCTATTCGGCGTAAGCTGGAAAGGATTCTGCATCCTAAGGTTCGCTTTTGTCTTTACGGCCTATACGGCGGTCGCCGCAGGCGTCTGGCGCATGCTCCGGCGGCTGGAAAGCCGTGAGACAGCCCTGCTCCTCGGTTTTCTGGCATTCACGCTACCCAGCACATTCCATCCTGCCAACATCATCACCATGTTTGATGTCTTCATCGTGACTGCCATGGCAGCCAGCATTGGGCTTATCCGCCGGGACAGCGCGGCCTGGTTTATGCCAGTGCCTGCCCTGGTGGCGCTCGCAGTCCTGACTCACGAAAATTTCATCTTCATGTACCTGCCATTCCTGCTGGGAGTTCTGCTTTGGTGCGGGGCATTGGGGAATATGCGAGGACGCGCCAAGTTAGCTGCGGTATTCGGGGCGGCAGCCATCGCATTCTGCGCGATGGCTTACTACCGCAGCCGCCTCCATACGGAACCAGGACTCCTGGATGGCTTGAATGCCGAACTCATCAGACGTGCGCAGGCGCATGGCTATGAAGCGGAAAACTGCCTGGTAACGCTGGAGCTGACCTACTGGGAGCACATCAAGTCGGTCTGGAGCCATTTCTTCCTGGAGCAATTCGGCCCGTACCAGATTGCCGTCAACGTGATCTCGGCGGTGCTGCTTATTCCTGCGGGAATAGTTCTGCACCGCCTCTGGAGACACGCCTGGAAAACTGTCCCGTGCGAGCTGCGTCCACGCCTGCTGTGCCTGCTGGTGTCCTGCTTTGGGGCAGCAGGGCTGTTCATCGTCGCCCATGACTACATCCGATGGTGCAGCGCCATCCTCATCTGCCATACTGCCGCGCTCCTCATGGTCTATGCCGACTGCGGACTTACGCTCGCCCTGACGCCAGCTAAGAAGCTCTGCTGGCTCTACATCGGGCTGTTCTATCTATGCCTTGAGCCGCCTTCAGGAATCTGCTTTAGTATTGCAGACCTCCTGGCCTATCCTATCTTCAAACTCTGCCTGTAAAAAAGTCACGCCATGAAAAAAATTGCCATTATAGGTGGATGCGGTCACGTCGGCATTCCCTTGGGACTGGCCCTGGCCTCCAGGGGATTTCCGACGACGCTCATCGACATGAATGCCGAGGCGGTGGAGACCATCCGTTCAGGACGCCTGCCATTCCACGAGGAAGGCGCACAGGAGATACTCAACGAGACGCTGGGGAACACCCTCCAAGTCACAACAGAGCCAACAGGCGCCGCTTCCTGCGATGCGCTCATCTTCGTCATTGGGACGCCGGTGGACGAGCACATGAATCCCTGCGTGAACGAAGTCATGAAAACCATTGAGTCCTACATCCCGTTCATGGCGGACGAGCAGCTGGTTGTGATGAGAAGCACGCTGTACCCCGGGACGTTCCGCATTATCGAGCGCATGCTGCACAATGCCGGGAAAAAGACACGCCTGGCGTTCTGCCCTGAGCGTATCCTGCAAGGCAAGGGCATCACCGAGATATTCCAACTGCCGCAGATTGTCTCAGGCAATTCCCCAGAGGCGCTGGAAGCGGCCAAGAGCATATTCTCACGGCTGACAGAAACGCTGATTGAAGCCACGCCAGAAGAGGCGGAACTGGCCAAGCTCATGACCAACAGCTGGCGCTACCTGGAGTTCGCCATCGCTAACCAGTTCTACATCATGGCGCAAAGTTCCGGCGTGGATTTCCACCGCCTCTACCGCATCATGACAACAGACTATCCTAGAGCCAGCCATTTCGCACGGCCTGGACTCACTGCCGGACCCTGCCTCCTGAAAGACACCCTGCAACTCGCCTCATTCTACAACAACAACTTCTTCCTCGGACATTCCGCCATGCTCGTCAACGAAGGCCTGGCGAACTTCCTGGTCGAGGAACTGGAGAAAAAACTCGGCGGCAGCCTGAATCAAAAAACCATCGCTATCTTCGGCATGACCTTCAAGGTTGACAGCGACGACATACGAGACTCCCTCTCCTTCAAAATCAAAAAGAAACTGGAGCAGAAACTGGCGATTGTACTCACCGTCGATCCCTATCTGGCCGACGCATGCCCTATTGACGAGGCGCTCAAGAAGGCGCAAGGCATCATCCTCGGCATGCCGCATACCGCTTTCCGCGACATCCGCCCAAACGTGCCCTTCGTCGATTGCTGGAATGCCTGGGGCTAATGCTTGCAATGCCAGCAGTGCTTCAGCGGCCTGGATAAGGCGCTTGGCTCCGCAGTTTACGGAAAAAGCCAGTATCAATCGGTGACCGATTACAATAATTGATACGCGAATTTTCGCCTATTGCCAAAAATGGTGATTGCCTATTGAAAACAGGTAATATTAACCACGCCATCCTTTCCAGCCCGTCAACCGCAAATAGAAACCGGGAGGCTTTGGGAATGAAAAGTCGCCTAAAAAAACTGCTGCGGCACGTCTTTTACTGGGATTCTCCTGCACAAGGCGCATTTTTCGGGCTGACCTTGGCTATTGTCGGCGCCTGGCTGCTGCTGTCGCTTTTCCACTTCCTTTGGACTCTCGGCGCCTTTGGTTGGATTTGGCTGCCGATGTGGGAAGATTACATTACTGCGCCACTTGTAACATTCGGGGGTGCAGCGGCAATCCTGCTGGTCTATTCCCTGTTTCTCACCCTGCGTTCTTACGCATTGTTCTGGCGACGGCGCTTGCAGGCTTGGGTACGGCTGCTTTTTTTCCTATGCTTCGTTGCTCTCGCAGCGAAAGTCATCAGTATCGCACCGGAACTCATTACGGGAGAAGTACAGCTGCCATTTGGCAACATCATTTTCATTTGCTTCCTCATTTTCTGCTGGATTCTTCCCTTGTTGCTGCTGCCTGAAATCGGCTGGCGGCTCTGGCTCGGACACGCGCTGTGTTGGAGCCTCGGACTGCTGGTCTGTGATGTTGTTCGAAGTAATCTGAACAACACCTTGGAACATCTCATTGGGTTCCCGAAACTACCCGAATTCTTTAAGTTGTTCTCCCTCTCCATCCAGGAAGTTCTGCATCTCCGGGGTGCTGGCTGGGTCTGGCTCCTGGTCGCTGGGCTCTTCCTGCTCCTTCTGGGGTATCTGCTGACCGCCCGGCTCTGGGCACGGGCGGCAGGTCTGCCATATCGGCAAATTTTCGGGCGCGGGATAGTCATTCTGTGGCTCCTGTTCGGAATCAATTACCTTTTCCAGCTTTGCCTCGCCTGGCAGGGAGTCAAAGAAGCGAATCAAGCAGTCGCCGCCCTGGAACAGCGTTTCAATCGCCCGCTGACAGCCCAGGCCCTCGACGAATTGTACTATAACGGTGAACAGCCTGAGCCCGACTTCTGGCAAAGCATAAAGACGCTGTGCGAAAACAGCGATCTGGCCACCGATGAACTCGTCATATCATACCATCTGGCTGAGCTGTCGCCGAAAGCGATGCTACGGGTGCGCCAGCGCTTCCAAGATATAGAGGCCAATCTGTCACAGTGGGAACAGATGTATGCCAGCAGTATTCCGCCACCGGCGCTGTCTTACAAACGCGGCCATCTGTTAATCATGCCGTTGCCGCATCTCTACTCGTTCAGGGCCTTTAATCGTCTGTCATGCTGGAGGATGCGTCTGGTGCTGGAGGACGGCGATGTCAACACAGCCCTGGCAGCCTGCGAACGCCAGGCCAATGTCAACAATGCACTGCTGCGCGAAACTACTCTGAGCGGCACCTGGGGTTGGATGGCCTGTACAGTAATTTGGCTGGATTCCCTGAAAATGCTGCTGGAATCCCAAGCTTTGTCGGATATACAGTTGAATGCGCTGACGCCCCGGCTGAAAGAAGCGGAAAAGCAGGTGCCGGTCATGCATGAACGCGCTATCTACGGCGAGGCGGTCATGAATCTGGACCTCTTTGAAATGTTTGCCATTATACCAGAAACAGGAATCGAAGAATTTGACAACAGCGCACGATGGCGTGACTTCGCACGATGGCGTGACTTCCGCTATTTTGTGCCGCAGCTCTGGTGGTATGCGGCTCTGGACAAAGCCAATATAGCGCGAACCCTCATGGTGTCTGATTTTTCGGAAATGCCAGAGCAGTCGGATATTGGCAGACCGCTGCTTTTCAGCAGCATGCTCCTGCCGCCGAATGCAGTCGGCAAAGAGTTTCATGGCTTAACCGCCCGGCTGCGGGCGATGCAGGCGCTGATCATGGCGGAGCAGCACCGTCGCCGCCATGGCGACTGGCCGGAACAGCTGGAGAACCTGCCGGAGGACCCTTTCACCGGCGAACCTCTGCGCTATCACTGCGGGGATTGTGTCCTTCGGGTCAATGTCGCCACCTGGGATGAAGAATCCAGCCGCTGGAGAGTCGATGCTCAACAACGCACCGTTCCGGCAGTTCAGGTCTGGAGTGTCGGACCCGACAAGATCAACGACAATGGCCTGCAAGCTCCTACGCAGCCGGATGGACACCGCCCAGATGACATCCGCGCCATTCTGCGCCTGAAGCCGCAGCAGCAAACACCAGAATGAACGTATGGAGTAGGCAGCTGTGGTAAAAAAAATGGGTGATGGCCGTCGACCTACGCCTCTTCGATTTTCCACTCGGATATCTGCCTTGAGGCCGCGTCGAAATTCGCGCCGATGAGGACGATTTTCTTGCCGGCGTGCTGATATTTCTGATAATATTCCTTTTCGCGGATTTGCGCCAGCGCTGCCTCGGCGTTTTGATTCATCTTGAATTCAAAGATGTAGATGCAGTCCCCTTCCCGGATCACGGCGTCGATTCGCCCGTCATTCGTCCGCGATTCCGCCTCGACCCGCACGCCGAGCAGCAGGAACACCGAATAGAACAGCAGTTGGAACCGCGCTTCCGTATCTATGATGACATCGTATTGCACGGCGGCGAAAAAGGTTTTCAGCAAGTCCATGAAATGCTGGATATCCCCCGCCTTGATCGACTTGGCCATTTGGAACACATTGGCGCCGACGATTTCCTGCGGGATGGCGCTGTAGTCGCTGATCAGATAGGTCTTGAAGGCCTCCTTCACCTCGCGGTTGGGGAAGTCGAGGTAGTACTGCGTCTCGCCAAGCTCGACAAATGAGCTCTTGATCGTCAAGTAGCCGGTTTGCAGCAGGAGTGCCAGGGGGTCAATCCGGTCGATCTCGAAGGCATTGAAGGCAAAGCCCATGACCGGCTCGTTCAACGCACGCTCGAAGTTGAAGTTCGCCTTCCGGATTACCTTGAGCAGAAACGAAGGCGTCCCGGTCGCAAACCAGTAGTTGGAAAATTCGCATTGGTTAATGAAGAACTGCGCCAGGGACACCGGATTGTACACCGTCTCTGACTTTCCATGAAAACGGTACCCGTCATACCATGCCTTGATTTCGGCAATGAGCTGTTCGCGTGAGATGTTTAATTTATCCACGGCGTCATCCAGGCGCTCCGCAAAGCATTCCTCGAATTCCTCCTGCGTGTAGCCGAGCATGGTGGCGTAGTCAGCATGCATCGTGATGTCGGTCAGGTTGTTGAGGTCGGAGAAAAGCGAGACGTGCGAAAACTTAGTGACCCCGGTGACGAACACAAACCGCTCAAGGCTTTCGCATTTCTTGATCGTGGAGTAAAATCCCTTGAGGACATCCCGGCACGCCGTGGCTTCTGGAGTCGCCAGCGCATTCAGAATCGGCTTGTCATATTCGTCAAGAAGGATGACAACCGGAGAATCCTTCGCGTTCGCGACCGCCCGAACAAGAGACTCGAATGAGGCAGCCAGTTCATCCTCATGGATGTCAACCGAGACCTGGTGCTCAGAAGCCGCCTCGGCCAAGACTCGGGCAAAATATTTGCGCAGCGCCAGTGGCGTCCTGGCATCGCAGTTCGCCATGTCCAGATGGATGACCGGATATTCTTTCCAGTCGTATTTCTTTTTGCTGATGGCAAGACCCTTGAAGAGGTCTCTCTTCCCCTGGAATACTGCCTTGAGGGTGGAAATGGTCAGCGACTTGCCAAAGCGGCGCGGCCGGGACATGAAATAAGACGCCGGCCCTTCAGAAATCAATTTCCAGATGTATTCTGTTTTATCAACATACAGGAAATCATTGCGAATGAGTTTCTCAAATGTATACACACTGCTGGTCAGTTTTTGCATGGCTGATTCCTCCAATACATGAAGATGCTGCGACAAATATACTGTAACATGGAAAGGAAAACATGCCAACCTAGCCATGCCTTACCGACGGGGGGAGGCAGTAACAGGCCATGGATTGCAAAGGCCTTTTCTGCCTGCATGCGTCTGTGCCGACTAAAAGCCTGCGGAAGACACGTGCCTTCGCCCATTGTCCATTAAAGTCCGCTAACGTCCACGTCCACTGTCCACTAAAACACTTTACCCGGGGTGCCAAGCACCGCAGCTTGTCGGAACTCCGAGTATCAATCGGTGACCAATATTACAAGCATTCATCACAAAACTTCGCACATTACCCAAAAATGGTGATTGCCTACTTAAAACAGGTGTATATTAACCACGCCATCCTTTCCAGCCCGTCAACCGCAAACAGAAACCGGGAGGACTTTGGGAATGAAAAGTCGTCTTAAAAAACTGCTGCGGCACATCTTTTACTGGGATTCTCCTGCACAAGGCGCATTTTTCGGGCTGACCCTGGCCATTGTCGGCACCTGGCTGCTGCTGTCGCTTTTCCACTTTCTTTGGACTCAAGGCGCCTTTGGCTGGATTTGGCTGCCGATGTGGGATGATTGCAGTGCTTCTTGGTCAGTTAAGGCATTCGTGGATGCTGCGGCAATCCTGCTGCTCTATTCCCTGACTCTCACTGTGCGTTCTTATGCATTTTTCAGCCACCAGCGCTTCCAGGTCTGGATATGGCTGGTTCCTATTCCGTTCTTCGTCGCTCTTACAGCCGGAGTCGTTGTTGCTGGATTGTGCGGCTCGCTACTGGTTTGCTGTATCACTTTCTGCTGGCTTTTCCCCTTGCTGCTGCTGTCTAAAATCGGCTGGAGGCTCTGGCTCGGCCACGCGCTGTGTTGGAGCCTCGGACTGCTGGTCTGTGATGTTGTTCGAAGTAATCTGAACAACGTCTTGGAACATCTCATTGGATCCCCAGAACTACCCGAATTCCTTCAGTTGCTCTCTTCCTCCATCCAGGAAATTCTGCATCTCCGGGGGGCTGGCTGGGTCTGGCTCCTGGTCGCTGGGCTCTTCCTGCTCCTTCTGGGGTATCTGTTGACCGCCCGGCTCTGGGCACGGGCGGCGGGTCTGCCATACCGGCAAATCTTTGGGCGCGGAGTGGCCATTCTGTGGCTCCTGTTCGGAATCAATTACCTTTTCCAGCTTTGCCTCGCCTGGCAGGGAGTCAAAGAAGCAAATCAAGCGGTTGCCGCACTAGAACAGCGTTTCAATCGCCCGCTGACAGCCCAGGCCCTCGGCGAATTGTACTATAACGGTGAACAGCCTGATCCCGACTTCTGGCAAAGCATAAAGACGCTGCGCGAAAACAGCAAGCCGCTCCCCAGTGAACTCAGCGCATTATCCGTTCCACATATCGAGTTTCCGCCAGAAGCGATGCGGCAGGTGCGCCAACGCTTCCAAGATATAGAGGCTGAGCTGTCACAGTGGGAACAGATGTTTAGCGGCAGCATTCCGCCACCGGCGCTGTCTTACAAACGCGGCCATCTGTTAACATTGCTGTTGCCGCACCTCGGCCCGATCAGGGACTTTAATCGTCGGTCATGCTGGCGGGTGCGTCTGGCGCTGAAGGCCGGCGATGTCAACGCAGCCCTGGCAGCCTGCGAACGCCAGGCCAATGCCAACAATGCACTGCTGCGCGAAACTACTCTAATCGGCACCCAGGTTTGGAGAGTCTGTACAGAACTTTGGCTGGACTCCCTGGAAATGCTGCTGGAATCCAGGGCTTTGTCGGATGAACAGTTGAATGCACTGACGCCCCGGCTGAAAACGACGGAAAAGCAGGTACCAGTCATGCATGAACGCGCTATCTACAGCGAAGCAGTCATGGAGCTGGACCTCTTTGAAATGTTTGCCATTACAAGAGAGACAGGGAACGAAGAATTTGACAACAGCGCACGATGGCGTGATTTCCGCTATTTTGTGCCGCAGCTCTGGTGGTATGCGGCTCTGGACAAAGCCAATATAGCGCGAACCTTCATGGTGTCTGATTTTTCGGAAATGCCAGAGCGCAAGGATATTGGCAGACCGCTGCTTCTCAGCAGCATGCTCCTGCCATCGAATGCAGCTGGCAAAAAGTTTCATGGCTTAACCGCCCGGCTGCGGGCGATGCAGGTGCTGATCATGGCGGAGCAGCACCGTCGCCGCCATGACGACTGGCCGGAACAGCTGGAGAATCTGCCGGAGGACCCTTTCACCGGCGAACCATTGCGCTATCACTGCGGGGATTGTGTCCTTCGGGTCGATGTCGCCACCTGGGATGAAGAATCCAGCCTCTGGAGCGTCGATGCTCAACAACGCACCGTTCCAGCGGTTCAAGTCTGGAGTGTAGGACCCGACATGATTGATGACAATGGCCTGCAAGCTCCTACGCAGCCGGATGGACGCCGCCCAGATGATATCCGCGCCATCCTGCGCCTGAAGCCGCAGAAGCTTTGACATCTGCCCTGCCCAGCATACGCTGCAAGAATGCTTTCAAATACAGCCTTTGCCGATGAAAAGCAGGCGTTGAGCCGAGTTTGGATATTCCACCCATCCAGGAGATTTCCATGCTGATCAAAGAACCGGAAACAAAAGCTGAAATTGATTCAATGTGGCAGCTCAACCATCGGATATTTGCAGAGGAGTTTCCTCAACATCCGCCGCATGCCGATGGTCGTTTGGTGGACAAATTCCATGCAAAGAATCTCTACCGAATCGCCTGGGACGGTGAACGCACTGTCGGCATGATCTGCGCTCACTGGCAGCCGCCCTTTTCTGCAGTGATGAAGTTCGGCTCATGGCTGTCAAGTCGCCTGCCAGAAGGAAAAACCGCTGAAATACGCCTGTTTGCGTTGCTGCCTGAATATCGCTGCGGGCCGCTGGCAATCGCCTTGGCGGTCTCCATGCTGGTCGAACTTGAAAAACGCGGGCTGCAAACGCTGGTGATCTCAGGAATTTCCGTGCAGCAGAATTTTTATCGGCACATCGGCTTCCAGGTGGCCGGAGAGCCAGTCAACGAAAATGGGGTGATTTTCTTCCCGATGACCGGCGATCTATCCGCTATCTTAAAAACCAATCCGACTTGGCAAAAATATCAGCGCCGGGCCGGTCAATCAACTTGGTTCATTTCACATAAAAAGTAATAAATAGGGTAATGTGCGAGATATTGTGACAGAAAGGGAGATTTGGCACAGCGGTTCTGTTTGTCAGACGTCCCGGTAGTGCCCCTACTGGGCACCAGTTTTGGGGTATGCCTCCCCCCAGGCTAAAGCCTGGGGTTAAGCATGGTTAAGCGCCTACGGCGCACGGGGGCATGACTGTAAGCATGATGCATCTTCATGGTCTGGAAGCCTGTACAAGATACGTGCCTTGACTCCGTATGTCCATGACTGTCCACTTCCGTCCACGTCCACTCTCCACTAATGTCCACTAAAGTCCACAGTCCATCGTCTACTGATGTCCATTAAAGTCCACTAAAGTCCACTAAAGTCCACTAAAGTCCACTGTCCACTAAAGTGCTTTACCCGGGGTGCCTGGCGCCGCAGATTGCCGGGAACTCCAAGTATCAATCGGTGGCCAATACTACAAGCATTCATCGCA
>Ga0209723_1003618_pt1 | contig 18311 bp, 22 predicted proteins | sample BiotimSIPDNA_2_FD_185750 | JGI IMG/M metagenome (GOLD analysis project Ga0209723, IMG submission 185750) | Anaerobic biogas reactor microbial communites from Washington, USA - Biogas_R2 time_0 SIP DNA (SPAdes) (version 2) | ecosystem: Engineered > Bioreactor > Anaerobic > Unclassified | place... | reverse complement strand
GGGCAGCCAAAGCGCTCGTCTACCAACTCCGCCACCACGTCGCTCTGGCTGCTCCTTCGCGCCAGCCACTTGAGCCTGTCTATCGTGCGCCGCGGCAACCGCATCGCTACCATCTTTCGTGCCATCCTATGCCTCCTGAAACCCGTATGCCATCTCAATCGCGCGGTCCAGTTCGTCTGGAGTGAGCACCACGTCCTCGTACCGAACCCGGAGCCATTCGTTGTCCAGGTCAGATACCTCGACCGTCCACCCCAGCCTATTCTGGTCCGCCGCATCATTGGTGGTCCACCCAATATATAGCATGTTGTCTGCGATTCTCCCTGCGATCTGCTCGATCTGGCGCTCTCTTGTGTTCATCGTTGTCTCCCTCTTTGCGCGTGTACCATGCGCGCCCCGGTGTGTGCTAGAGTTCTACCAGAACCGGCTGCTGTGCCGCCCAGTCCTTCGCTTCGGCGCTCAGTCTGAGCATCTCGTCCCACTCTGCTGTAGCCTTCCGCGCTGTGTAGTTCATCCCCTGCCGCTCCCAATCCTTGATGATCTGTTGAACCTTGATGTAAGCGGGGTGCCGGGCCTCCAGGCTGTAGCGCATCTGAGCGACTTTGCCCTGATAGTTCTTGATGGCCGTATTCAACTTGGAACGGGTGCTCTTGAGCATTCGCGCTCCGCAGGTTGTTCCGCAATTGAAGGCCTCGCCGCACTCGTTGCCATCGGCGTCGATCTCTACCAGCCACATCACCCGCTGGAGTTCTACCTTACCGCAGATGCTGCACTCGGTGGCGTCGTCGTTGATTCCCTTCAGTGCGTATCGCTTGTTGCTCATGTTGCCCCTCCGCTGTCGTGTTCCCGTCCTCAACTCTGCCCTAATCATACACGCTGTCTATACAGATGTCAAGGGGTTTGGCCTGCAATTTCCCTACAAATTTCCTTGCAAAACGCCTGCAAATCCGGCTCGGCGTCTGTAAAATCTATAGGTGCGCCTTGGAATGTACATGTCGGAAAACGTCCGAAACATCGGCACGTTTCCGAGATATGCCGACATTGCCGACACATCCATTGACACGTGTGGTATACTGTAGATGCACCTGTGGTGGCTCTGCCAGCGACCTAGCGGCGCCCGGTGCGATCCCCAAGGCCTTCGGGCGTTGGGAGGCTGCGTTCTGGCAGGCGCAGCCAATTACCTCCCCGGCGTTGCAGAGACAACACCGGGCAAAAGCACAAGCCCCCGGCGATGAACCGGGGGCTTGTGCGTGCTGGATATCCTACTCGCCGGTTTCGGCCCGGTACCACCGATCACCCTCCGGGTTGCGTCGGAGCCACAGCCAGGTATGCTCGTTCTCGTCCACTACCCTCACGCTATCCAGGCTAGTTCCAGCGTCCCGAGCTATGGCCCGCGCCTCGCGCTCGGCAGCCGCACGGTTGCTATATGTGTATGGCGGCTCAACCCATGATGGCGTCGTCTCGATAGTGTACGTGTGCCGTCTGGTTCCTACTGGTCTCCCTGGTGTGCGCTCTCTCATCGACTCTACCTCCTGCGCGGTGAATACCCAATCGCGCTGCGTCTGCCAGCCCAAGCCCCGCGACACCGCCAGCGCTCGCACCCTGCGCGGCGTGATGCCCAGCAGTGCGGCGACGGCGGCTGTGTCGTAGAGCGGGTGGCGCTCGGTCATTGTGTCACCCCTCCCCTTACTTTCCCGAGTGAGCGCGGATCGTCAGCCAGAATCGGTACTGCTCGCGCTGGGCCTTGAGCCAACTGGCCGCGTTCCCTTCAGTCTTGGTGAGCACGCCGGCTGGGGCGTAACTCGGGCGGTAGCGAGTGGCTTCTTCAACTTTGCGCTCCGCGTCTGCCACCTTCGCCGCAAACCCGGCCATCACCTGATCCCATTGATCGCTCGTCAGTTCAGCGGCTCGCACTTCCATCGCTCGCACGTCGTTGAAGTTGCGGTAGGTCTGCATTTCGTAGGCGGTCATTTGCTCTGTCATTTCGTATCCCTCCGGTGTGTGTGGCCGCGTCTCTGTCTCAACTATCTATACTGTACCGTATGCGGATTAGTTTGTCAAGGGGTTTTGGCACCAATTTCCGAAACTCGCGGAAACTCGTAGAGACGCGAACGCGCCGGTGGAGGGTGACACCGACGCGCCCGCGGGAGGAGGGAGGAAGTTGGTTAGGTTATGATGCGTGCAAATCCTTACGGATTCGGTAAGGTTCTACACATCGGCCTTGCGCCACACCTTCATTGGCACCCTGGCACCAGGCACCACAGCGCGCACGCAGAGCAAGCGCCCCTCGCGTTCCATCTTTTTCAGCGCATACTCGGCTTTACTATGTGTGATGCCCAACGACTCGGCCAGCATGTCGATTGTCACGTCCCCCGGCTGCATCGGCTGTGGTATCTCAGCGGCGATTTCGGCGATCAGAGCGTCGCGCAGAGTATCGTTGTCGCGCCAGTCTGTCACAGCTTCATCCTCCTCCTCAAATCCACTTTGTGAAAGTACCTCTGCACGCCCATGAACTCCCCATCACGTATCTCCAGCGCCACAAGCCCGCACACCGCCGCGCTGGGCGATTGCACCACCTGCCGCACGTAGGCGCTGGGTAGCTGATATGCCGGTGTCACCAACAGGTCAGCGGTCACGTCGCCCCGGTGTTGTGTCGCCCAAACCGGCTCATGCCGATGCGCTCGCAGGTACACCCGCGCTGCCGGGTCGTCGGTGAGCATCCGGTCCAGCAGGTACAGCCGCGCTACATTCCCCCGCGTCCACTCCCGGATACCCGCCGCGGGTCCGTGGTGCGCTACGTCGATCAGCACGCCGTCCACGTCCAATAGCCCGTGCTGTATGCTCTCGGCCTTCCACAGCGTCGCCACAAGCTCTGCCGCGCTCCCCTCGCCGCCCTCGTGCACACCAGTCCCGGATACAACGGTCACGCTCTGTACGTTCTCAAAGTCCCACCACGGTGCACCGTTCGCGGTGGCTATCGCTATCTGGTCCGCAAAGCGCGAGACGTTCAGCCCGTCGATGTACCGAAGCCCTTGTATCACGTCGCCCAGGTGCACGATCTCAATCGGGTCGCCGTCGGCCAGCTCCATCACCGATAGAATGTCCTGCTCGTAACAGTCCCACAGCCATCGCTGGCCGATGGTCAGCGTCGGGTGATAGTCCCCCCGGTCGTCGTCGTGCAAGATCGTACCTGGATTACACAGAGCATATCTTGATCCGGCATGTGTATCGGAAAGGGCCGCAACAATGCGCCTCAAAATGCCTCCCCTCTTTGTGAAATCCTCATATAAGGCGACTCGCACGGGCTTTACGTGCCCGCATTCGTGTGGTACACTCCATGCAACCAAAGCAAGGAGGACCACTATGGCGACCTGCGAGACGTGTGGCGTCGAGTTTGAGCCGGATCGGGTGGGCAGACGGTTTTGCAGTCGGTCCTGTGCCAGCAGATTCAGCCACCCGCCCTCTACCCCAGGGTCTTTCTGGGCGAGAATCAAGATCACCGAAGGATGTTGGCTCTGGACTGGGCCGACCCAAGACGGCTATGGACGCCTCACCTATCGGTATCGGCACGTCGGTGCGCATCGGCTTGCGTGGGAGTTGACCAATGGCCCCATACCCAAAGGGCTTTGCATATGTCACCACTGTGACGTTCGGGCCTGCTGTAACCCAGAACATCTCTTTCTCGGCTCTATCGCTGATAACGTTGCCGATAGGGATGCCAAGGGCCGCCGTGGAGACGAACGCGGAGAGCGTAATGGCTCCTCCAAATTGACGGACCATCAGGTCCGCGAGATTCGCCAACTGATAGCCGCCGGGCGCTTCCATACATCTATCGCCGCAGCATATGGGGTTAGCCACACCACCATAAGGGACATAGCCACAGGTGACACTTGGGCTTGGCTGAAATAGTCTTGCATACCTGCTGCCCGCGTGAGTGTCCGACAATGCTGCTATGATGCGTCGCAGGTCATCACCTCGATTCGTACAGCCCTAAGCGCCTCTCGTACTCAGTCAATGGCATCGCCCCGTAGAACGAACCACGACACGCGCCGGTGTCGTCAAGCACGATGAACACCGGCAGGCTTGTGTACTTGGTCAGCGCCGTCAGGTCCGGCCTCTCGCTTGCGTCTGCGTACTCCACACGGTCGCCGAGTATCCGCTTCATCATCGCGCACTGTTGGCAGTGTTCGCGCGTCAGCATCACGACTCTCACTCAGACACCCGCGCCCGCGTTACCCAGGTACCTTCTTGTAGCGTTGTGGTATCGCCACCCTCTGTTGCGAGTACCTGAAACGCGCCGCGCCAGCGGCCGATAGCTGTGGTCTGTGTGTCTGTCAGTTCTAGCGTCACTGTGGCGGTTGTCCCCTCCACAAACGTCGCCGTGTAGGTGGCAACCCCGGCCAGCACTACGGTCACGGTTGCCGCAGAGGAAAGCGATGACGGCCATGTGCCGTCATCGGTCCACGTAAGCGGCGCTGCGCTGGAATAGTCATCGCCCTGGTATATCCGCACGTTCCCGGTAGACTCAACTCCGCTCATAGCAGCCCCTCCAGTCGGTATAACAGGTCGATCAGCGACAGGTGAATCGCATCCGCCCGCGCCGTGTTACCTGCCTCGTGTTCGCGCCGCCATTGCTCACACCACCAACGCGCCTTAGTCGCCAGCACCACCGGCGGCCCCTGTTCGTCGTTCGGCAGCGGCTCCGGCACCGCATCCTCCGGCCAGTAGAGCAGCGGCTCCGGGTCAATGGCCCCCTGTGCCGATGTGGGCCGTGGTGCGCTTGGCGCTGCCCGTCGCACTTCGTAGTGGACGTGTGGCCCCGTGCTGTTGCCGGTGTTGCCGCTGTAGCCGATCAGATCCCCCGCCTGCACCAGTGCGCCGTCAGCAACCGCCCACGCTCGCAGATGCGCGGCGTAGACGTACAGGCCCGCGCCGTCTTCGATGCGGATGTACAAGCCAAAGCCGGACGGCTGGCTGCCCCGATAGGCGATGCCGTCGCAACTGGCGTAGATCGGCGTGCCCTCGTAACAGGAATAGTCGATCCCATAATGAGAGGGCGGCGTGAATCGCTGTGTGATGCGCACCACGTCCTCACGGCGCAGGGGGGCCAGCAGGCGCGTGGCGGGCGCTACAGGCTCCATTGCCTTGAGCGCGAATGCCAGGTCAGCGCAAAAGCCCTCGTCGTGGTCGAACCCATCCCACGGCGGTTCGTATCCTGCCGTGAACAGCATTAGCGCCTCGATCTGTGGGATCCCCCGCGCGTACTGCTCCGCCTCGACCACCTGGGCGATGTAGCCGTCCTCAGTAGTCAGATCGCGCCACCCCTGCTGCGGCGTGTGGCCCGCTATCCCGCCGTCGATGCCCCACTCGTTGACCAGCACCTTGAGCCGCGACACATCCACGCCCAGCGCCGCCAGCGTGTCAATGTCCCACTTGAGACGGCCCAGCGCGTGATAGCGTCCCGTTGGCCCCTCCACGTCTGGACGCCAGTAGCAGTGCCGCCCGATATAGTGCCCGCCTTCGACAGCGGCGTTGATGCAGTCTAGCAGTTGCTCCCACTTCCAGCGTTCGGCCTTGCGCGCCTCCGCTTCGGGCAGGTTGTTACCGTGGGGGTTTGCTTCAGCCAGATTCAGCACACACAGCCGGAACCCCTGCGCGTTGGCTTCGTCGATGGCCCCGAGCGTCGCCTCGCGCAACATGATGAGCCCTTCGTTCGTGTTGCAGTCCGGCTCGTTCCACAACTCTAAGACTTTGCCGTTTGCCTGGACGCGCCGAAAGTCCGCGGCCTGGTCGCGCACAAACTGGCGCCCCCCCTCGTAACCGCGGGAGATGTAGCCCGCCGCCACATCGTCGCACCAGAAGCGGATCAGCGTTCGCGGCACGTTTGGCAGTATCGGCGTGTCCAGTGGCGGGTTGACGATTTTCGCCCACCCCGCGCCGATGTCCCTGCAGAACCTGTCCTGCCAGCCCTGATAGCGCTGGATGTGCAACGATGTCAGCATCACCAACTCCTGTTATTGCGCCCCGCCACATGCCACAGCCCCCACAGCGCGAGCGCGACGATGACGGCCAGCCAGGGGGTCATCGCGGCACCGGCGCGTACACCGGCGTGCCGACGTAGGCGCTCAGGTCCAGCCCGCGATGCGCTGGACCGAGGAACTGCTGCGAGATGCGAACGTAACGCTCGATGGGGTGCCCAAGCCTCATAGACTCTCCTTATGCTGGCGGCGAGAACGTCACTGTTGAGTACCCGTCATAACTCATGCCGCCGGTGGCTACTAGTGTAAAGTCGCCTGTGTTCTCTGTCGCCAGCAGCGGCTTCCAAGCCATCATAACCTTAGCGTCAGCCCCCTGGGTCTGCATCGCTATGTATTCTGTGCCGATCAACCCGATAGGATAGTCGTCGTCGTAAGAGCTATGCACGACGCTCACCACAATCCCGCCATCGGTGCCCGCTGCTGCGCTTGGCGCGCTTGTGCTGTGTGTCGATGCCTGATAATCACCGACGCCCCGGAACGCTGCGATCATGGCGGCGCTCTGCCCCCCGCCCGGGTCCAGGGTATAGGAGGCCGGTTCCGATGATGCGACCCTGGTAAACACATGGTTCCATTCGTTGCTTGACACGTCAACGCCGATGCGCTCCGTCCATCCAGCAGGATCGGCTATGTCGCAGTTGCGATGTGCCGTTGCCAGCACCAGCAGATCGCCGTCCTGTACCCCGGCGGGGACATCGACCGTGAATGTGTTGGTGTCGGGCGATGCCCCGCCAGCCCAGCCGACAAACGTTGGGGTTATGGTGCTTGCCGGTGGCGGCAGATAGGACACGGTTACATTCAGCGTGTAACTCGGAAGAGAGGGATTGATCGCAAACGTGCCGGTGGATTCGGTTGCCGCCAGGAGCTTCCACGCTGCGAATGAGTAGGCGTTGTCGGCCTCCTCGGCAGTGCCAATAGTGGTCATGCCGGTAACACTTGTGAGTTGCCAGGTCGTGTTGATGGTTGATCCAAGACCGATCACCGCGCCGCCGTCTGTGCCAGCAACGCTCGAAAACTCATCGCCGTCCTCCAGGGAGGCAATCGCCTGATAATCTCCGACGTTGTGCATCGCCACGAGCAGGCAAGCGCCGCCATAGGACACGGCGCTGACGTTGACGGTATAGGACTCTGGCACGCTGTTTGGCGCTCTGCGGCTCCACACCTGCACATTGCTGCTACTCGATACTGCCGTGTATGCCAGGTGAGTCCATCCCTGCGCAGAGGTTATAGTCCCCTGGCGAACACCGATAATTAGCAGCAGCAGATCACCCTCCGCTGTCCCCTCAGGCACGCTGATGGTCTTGTCGCCGGTCGTGGTGAACGTGACCGCCGTATATCCTACCAGCGAAGGGTCTGTGGAAGGTTCGCCGCCCTCACCACTCGCGGCCCCCATCATCATCCGTAGTGACAACATCAGGACATATCCAGTCCGGCCGCAAAGCCGTACCAAATGGTCCCGGCGTCAACCGTGACAAAAGTGAGGATATCCACACCGCTCGTCGTAAGCGTCGGCGCTGTGCCTCCCGCCCAATCCACACTGGCGGGCCAGTTGACGGTCTGGCTCCCGCCGTTGGTGAGAATCAGCGTGAACGAACAGGCCGTTCCACTGGCGCTCGGGTTCGAGAATGTGAACGTGGTCTCGCTGGTATCCACCGTGGCCGTTACCACGTTGCCCAGTTCCAGGTCGATAGTCTGCGCCCCGCCACCTATCGAGCCAATGGCGTTGACGGCCTCGCCGTAGTCTTTCAGCTTCGGGCGTGTTACCAGTTGGTCGGCGACCACAAGCTCGCCGCTCATTGTACCGCCTGCCAGTGGCAGATATACGCCGTCGCCGGTGTTCTCTATGTCCACCACCGTATCGGCGCTGTCCACCCGCTTCAGGTGATGGTCCGCCGTGTCGATGTAGATGCGCTGGTCGCCTGCCGCAGGCCCCGCCGGAACTGTGCCCTCTGTAAACAGCACGCTGGGAAACTGATTATTGCTTGCCTTTGCCATCTAATCCTCCTCAGCCCTCGTAGAGCCAATCGTCTTGTGCTTCCGTCTCTATCGGTACAGGCGGGGCTGTTACCCCGTCCTGCATCAATACCTCGCCTGACGCGGCCGATACGGTTTGCCACGCTGTCCCGCCCACCCCGTCTGCCGTCGCCACCTGTCCGCTTGTTGCCGTTTCCGAGTCGATGGCGGCAACCGTGATCTGCCCGCCGTCCCCGCTGTCTCCAGTGTGGTCGTGATCTTTGAGCGTGACAGTCAGCGCTTGCGTTGAGAGCGTCGCCATATCCGCATCATTGCCAGCGCCCAGCGTCACCGGGTCATGATGCGCGTCCGGCGTCCCCTCGTGGGTGTCTAACTCATCCTGAGTGGCGATGTCCTCATAGAGGTATTTCCCGTCTGGCCCCATGACAGGCCCTTCGCCCTCTGCGGCGTCTGGATCTAGATGCAGGATCGATACCCCCTCGTGCGTATCGCTCGCATGCTCCTCGGCGTAATTGTCTACGTCAAACCCGGCCCGATCCCCCGGCATCGCCTGCGCCCGGTCGATGCCCGTGTGTCCGGGCATACTCACCGCCTGGTACAGCCCTGGCCCTGAGAGGGTGATCGGCGTGCCGTCCACGGTGATGATGGTTCCGGGCGGCACAGGGCCAGCGGTGGGGGTTACGGGCACAGCATAGACGCCGTTGTGCGCAACGGAGGCCGTTGATGGCAACGCGTCGGTATAGGGCGATGTATCCCAGTTTGTGCCAGAGCAGTTGATAACTGTGGACGAGTCCTCACTCTCAAGCGCAACAACCAACGGCCTACCTGAGGATCGCCCCAGGATAATCCAGTTCTCATTCCCACGATCCACAACCGGAGCGATAGCCATGGTATTGCTTACGGAGCTGTTACTGTTTGCAGTGGCCCATCCGTCGTCTGTGTATACCAATACGTTGTGAGAAGCCAGCCGCATGTGTAACGGATCACTGGCCGAAAACCAGAATCCTGCAGCCTGCGGCAACCCTACGCTGCCCACCACAATCCCTGTATCCGTCACGCCATCTGCGTGAATATAGACAATGCGCCACTGCGAGGAAAAGAGCGACATCAGGTACCCTTTGGTTGGGTCAAGCGGATTCACCGACACCTTCTGGTCTACCGTTTGCGATGATCCACTGTCGTATCCATACCAGGAACTGCCTCCGTCCAGGGAGCGGTACACATGCACAGTAAGGAGGGCCCGGTTTGCAGCCGCCACCACAAAGTCGCCGTGAGCAGCGATAGATCCTGGCGACATCCCCCATGAGGACGTTGATCCGACATTCCCATACGCAGTCCACGTACTACCGTAATCAGCGCTTCGCAGCCAGTAGAAATGGTAGACACCGCTGCGATATTCCGTATCTGCAGCATAGGCCCAGACAACGCCCGGGATCAGCGTGTCACAGTGCACCCAGCACGGAACGATGTAGCTGTTCCCCGTGATCGTTCGGGCTTGCGCTGTTGTCAGTATCGAAACCCAGTCCTCGCCACTCTCGCGCAAGTAGATACATCCGTCGGCGCACACGTATTGGTGCTCTTCTGGAGCGAAGGGGTCAACAGACATGCAACGGATGTTCGTTGAGGCCAGCCCCGCGCTATGTTGTTTCCACGGCACAGGATCGACCACGCTAAAACTGTTGGTGTAGTAGAATCCTGCATTCGTGGCCACATAGACCGTTCTAGGCAACGCCATTACTCATCCTCCGCTATCACCGCTGCTACGCTGCCCTGGTGCATCTGGAGGCCTCCGGCCACCACTTCGCCCGTCCACCACGCGCTGCCAGTACCAGAGTTCTCGACAGTCACGGGGCAGTCATAGCAGCGCATCGGCGTGTCCGCGCTATCCGCCGTGCTCACAACACCCACGATGTTCCCCGCCCCCGACTGCTCACCTACAACGGTCACGTGCACGCACACGGCATTGTTTCCGCCCATCACGACCACCAGATCATCGGAGTCGCTATCAACCAGTTCCGCCGTCACGTCGATGAGATATGCGCCCTCGCCAAGCACCACCGCGCCATCAATCACCGTCGCCGCCCCCATGCCCCGCAGCGTCACCCCAGCGGGCACAGTCACGTCCCCGGTCAGCGTGCCCGCGGGCAGGTCCACCACGTCACCGGCTGCCGCCGCCGCAAACGCCGCGGCGAGACCCGCTTCGGTGTAGGCGTACTCAGTGAGCAGCGCGCCGGAGCCAGAGAACAGCAGAACGCCCGCACCGGCGCGCGATACCTGATAGCCGTCCACGCGGATGTCTGCACCGGCGGTGGGGGGCTGTGAGGTGCCCGTAACGGCAAGCGTTGCATAGTTACCCGCGCCAGTGCTCGCCCGTCTATTCTGGCGCACGAGGTCAACAACAACGCCCGCGTCGGACTTTGGCGAACGGTCGATGGTCGCCACTTCCAGCCCGATCGTGGCAATGCCCGACTCTGTGATCTGGATGGTCGGCGCCAGAATATGCAGCGGCGTTCCGGCGGCCATCGTGTCGATGTTGACAGTATGCACGCCGTCGGTATATTCGTGGTACACACACTCGATACTGTCTCCGGCCATCAGGAGCGCCGGGAACTGCATAACAGACAACTGATAGAAGTAGTTCAAGACGCCGTGGGTTCGCAGGAACTCCGTCGCCCGTTCGTGCAACTGATTGGCGAGGTCCGTGGGATGCGTCGTGTAACTGTCCGCCTGTTGCAGCGACAATTCGGAAAACTCTACCCAACGCTCGATAAGCCCATAGGCGTTGTAGCCCGCTGTGTGCTGAATGTAGTTGCTGGCCGTGCTGTGCGTGTACCCCGTCGCGGCGTCCACCGTCGCCAGCGCCAGCGTGATACCGTCAAGGGTCCGTGGGTAGATGCGCGTCACAACTTCCGCGCTGTCTATGATGCGCGTCAGGGTCTGAATGACGACGATCTCATCTTTGCCCTCTGCGGCTATCGGGTCGATAGGTGCGATGGCCCGCACCCCGCTGGCCGTTACGGTATCGCCCAGCCAGTCAATCTCTCGCGGGCTGGCCGGGTCGTAGCGGAAGTGCTCGCGCACCGCGGTTGTCCCGTCCGTGCCGCCCTGCTCGGATAGGATCAGCAGCGCCTCCAGGACGCTCTCGCCGTGAAACTCCAGATACTTGGTCGATACCGTGGCCGGGTATCCGTCATTGACCCATGATGTAGGTGCGTAGGCCATAATGAGGTTGACGCCATTTGTCGTCGGCACGTCGGCGTACACATCGACTTCGGCGAGCTTGAAGTAGTCGGTCCAGCTTGGGTCATCCGGCGCTGTGCGCACCACGCGCAGTCGCACCCAGAACCAGTCCCCGCCGGCTTCGACGGCATAGTACCGGGCCCAGTCTGCCGGCCGCGTGAACGTGATATCCCCGTTCTGCCGGAATGTCCCGCCACCGCTGATGGTCCCGTCAGTGACAGACAGCGATGCCCAACCGTCACCGTTGTAGTATTGGGCTTGCAGCGTCTTGGTGTTGTCGGCATAGTCGCCGCCCGCAAACAGTATCTTGATCCGGTCGAAACGGGCGTCATAACCGACGTACAGCCAGGCCGCGTGCTCGGGGAACCCGACCTTCTCAGACATGAGATAGATCGTCTCGTAGGTGCCGTCATCGCCGTCGTGGGCGTTCGGGATCGCAACATTCGAGTCGGGAACGCCGGTCTCGCTCACGCGCACCCAGGCGAGTAGCCCGCTGTTGGCATCCGAAAGGTCGGTCCACGCCTGCTCGCACACCACAAGGCTATGCACGCTGCGATCTACCAGTTCGGCCATGATGTCCGGGCCGCTAACCGTGACCATCGTCGGTGTTCCGGGCGTCACGCTGATCTTGTCGATAATGCCCAGGCCCAACTCGGTGATAGCGCCGTCCAGAATGCCTTTGCAGCGCACGACACGCTTGTTGGCCAGGTGCGCGCTCATCGGGTCCGAGGCGGGCATTGTGAAGGAGAACTCGCCCGCGCCGTCGAGCCGTGGCGTGTGCTTCCAGATGGTCGCGGACGTGATAGGCCCGCCCCCGTACTTGACGCCCGAGGCGTTCTCTATGTCAATCCAGAACTCCACCTATACCCACCCGTCGTAGAACGTCACGGAGACATTGCCCGTTACCCCGCCGGTGTGCGTGATGGACAGCGTCGTGGTTGCCGTGGCCCCCAGGCCCACCCAGTAGGAGACCGCGTGCGCCGCGCCATAGGTGAGCCCGCTGTATGCGTCCGCGCCGTCGTTGCGCACCGTGCGCGCCCCGCAGTCAATGACAAGCGCCTTCTCCGCCGCAAGCGTCCCCGCCCAGGTCAACGCCGTCTCGCTGTTGGCTGTGAGCGTCACGGATGTGAGCGCCGCTGTACCCGCTGTGATTGTGATAACCGGGTTACGCACCTCTACGTTCCCGTTGTTGCGGCAGGCGACTGATACTGCGCCACTTGTATCCATCGCCGCCGTTGCCGTCTGCGTTGTGCCGCTCCACACATGGCTGTACACGTCAAAGACAAGCGTGTAGGGCACGGCTAACTGCGTCTCCCCGTCACGCTGCGCCTGGATGCCAACCAGCCTGGCGTACACCCACTCGCTTGCCGTGCTTGTGCCGTCCGGTGTGCGGTACAGTTTCGCCCGCTTGCCATACATGGATCGCGTCGCGTAGTACGCCGTTTTCATGGCCGCGAGCGATTGCTGTACATCCTCTGCGCGCACGTTCAACCGATACGGCAGCGATACCCGCGCCGTGTCAGAGCCAAGCGCATCGACCGCGCCGCCAATCGTCTCTATCCCCGGCGCGTTTGCCGCCGGCACACCCACATCCTGCATGGGCGATACGGCTGATAGCGTTGTCGTGTCAAACTTTGTGATCCAGTATCCCATTTAGCGTATCCCCACCCCTGCTGCTCGCAGGCCCCGAAGGACGCCAATCTCTATGTCCGCGCTTGATCCGCTTGGCGCGTTGATCGTGATGTTCACATCGCGCACTGGCGCATCCGCCCTTTGCCGCGCCTCACTCTCGGCCACTCTGCGGCGTCGTTGTACCTCGACAACGATGGCCTCGGTCCAATCGTCTACCAGGTCAGGGACCGTCGCCAGGTCAATGGCCTGCGGCATGTTGCCGATGGAGGAGATTAGCGGGCTGCCGCCACGGGTTGCGCCCTGCGCCGCTGCCTGATCTTTCTGGATAGCTCCGCTGATAATGTCCCACATCTCAGGCGTCATCTGTTGCCAGACGCCAGTTCCTGGCGTACCGGGTGGATTCAGCGCTTGGCCCGCCTCTGTTATAGCCTGTGCGTCTATGGACGCTCCTCCACCAAGGCCAGCGAGAATGCCCAGATAGTAGTCGCGTGCTTGCTCAAACAGCGCCGCTAATCCGACCAATGCCGGTATTTCACGCCATGATGCAGGCCAACCCTTGAACTCGTAGAGGTCAGAGGTTATGCCGCTGCCAACACCACCCATGAGCCGCCGCCCCAAATCTACGCCGCGATTGAACATGTCGTCGCTGGCCGTGGACTTCTCGTAATAGTCCTCAATAGCGGCCACCATTCGTGTCCCGAGGTTGTCCATGCCCGTGACGATGCCGGTTACTATTCTGCGCCCGATCTGGCCCCAGGTGCTTGTCGCCTGACCTATGCCGGAATCGTTATAGCCCGATAGCCCTAACGCCTTGGACAGGCTCGCTCTCACGGACTCCTCAAGGTTGCCCATCGCAACACTGGCGGCCTTCAGCCCCTTCTCTATGCCCGCCCATATCATGCCGCCTGCGGTTTCCCAATCGCCCTGGTCTATTGCGTCGATAAGGCTCTGAACCCATTCGACCGCGCCCACTGCGCCCTTCGCCAAATCCGTTGGCAGCAGCGCCCAGAGGAGGTCTTTGAACGACTCAACCTTGTCATAGCCCTCAGTGGAGATTTCCGTGATAAAGCGGCCAAACGCTTCCGCTGCTGGTCCGAGCTTGTCGCCCAGCCTCTCAAACCAGTCAACGAGTGGCGGCAGGTAGCGCGTGACTAAGCCCTCCACGCCCGTCATCATTCCTTCCAAGGCTGGCAACATCGCAAGCCCGATCTGGTCTTTGACATTCTTGAACGTCACACCAAGTGCCGCCCAGCGTTGCGCCGCTGTGCCCGCAATCTCTGGCATAGCCGCCGTGTTGCGCTCCAACGCCCGCATGACGACGTTCATCATGCCTGCTTGTAGCTGCGTCTTGGAGAGCGCGTCCGCCTCTACCCCGAACATCTCCGCGGCCTCTGCGGTCGCCTCTTCCAGCGATACCTGAATGCCCAGGTTGTCCAGAATCATGGGCGACATACGGCCCACGCCTTTGGTCAGCGAGTCGAGCATATAGCCCATGTCCTGACCCGTCGCCGCGGACACCTTGGCCAGGTACTTCATGGCGTCGGGCAGTTGGTCCGCGAACGTCTTGCTCACCAACTGCGCTGCCTGGTTATAGTTGCGCATGAGCTCGCGGTCCGTCACCATGCCCAGCGACCCCTTGCGCAGCGCATCCATCGTTTCGTCCGCTGCGCCAGTGATGCCCTCAAACGCCGCCTCGATACCCTGTAGTGGTATCGCATCCACGGCGAGCTTGCCGATGGCGGCTCCTACCGCGCCCACGGCTGTGACGGCGGCGGCGCCCGCGATGGCAATGCCCTTCATAGCCGCGCTTGCTACCCCGCCGAGGCCGTGCACGCCCTTGGCGACGGAGCCGATCTCTTTTGACGCCTTGTCGGTGGCTTTGATGACGATCTCTAGCGTGTTAGCCACTACAGTAGTCTCCGTCCTTTGCTGCTACCGCCACGTTCCGCCCGCTTGCGCTGCCGCTTTATCTCTGCTGCCTCTGCCGCGTTGACCGCCAGCCACCTGTCTACCCATAGCGCTGGCGCGCCGCGCTCCAGTTCCCACGGCTCACGTCCATAGTCCTTTGCCATTGCGTGCCACAGATACCATTCCGGCGGCGAGCCGATCCCTGACAGCGCCAGTTCTAGCTGGCGCTGCTCGGGTTTGGGACCGTCTCCGATGTGCCAATGATGGCCCCCAATAGTGCGTCAAAGTCCTCTGCGCTCGCCTGTTCCAGCGCCTCGCCAATCGGTGCGCCATCGTCCGTCTCTGCGTGCTCCAGCACCACAGCCTCCAGTGCGTCGAATGCCTTGATGATCTGCCTCACGTCGCTGGATTCCTGCGCATCCTGGAGCGCGCCAAAGGCCCGCAGTACCCGCTTGCGCTGGCCGTATGATCCCGGCGCGCTCATGTCAATCGGCGTTACGATGATCCGGCTCATGGCAGCGCGTCCAGTTCGTTCTGTACCCGAATCTTCAGGAAGTTAGTCATATCGCTCTGGTAGGTGCCGTTCCACGTCAGGCTAACCGTCATATTGCCGTCGCGGTCGCCCCACAGCTCCACGTCCTCAGCGAGCGTGCCCGCAAAGTCGATGGTCGCTTCCCTGCGCGTGGTCCCCGTGCCTGTGGCCGCAGCCAGCCGGATCTGTCGCTGTACAATCGCCGGATCGGTGAGCTCGTCTACCAGCTCCTTGGCGGTGCTGTTGTACTCCATCACCGTCACCAACTGCGATTCCCACACGCTGTCGCCATGCCCGCCCGGATTCGTGCTGCCAGCAAAGTACTTCAAATGCCTTTGCGGATTCGCGGTCAACTCAAACGAGATGAGCGTCGCGCTTGCCGCCGTGCCCGATACCGTGCTCTGCGTCCAGGGCGTGATGTACAAGGTCGTGTCGGCCATCTGGATCAGGTCTACTTCGCGTGTCGATACGCCCGTGGTCATACTCATGGTTGACACAGCCCGGCCGAGCAGGTCTACCGATACCTCCCACACGCCGGACGCTTCGCCAGCGATGGTCAGGTTTGTCGCCAGCCCGCCTTCCAGTGCATAGTTCGTGGTGCCGTAACCGTACTGCACGGTGTAGGATGGCGCGGTTGTCGGGTTCTCCAGTGCCGCCGCGTAGTTATAGACATACGTGGTGTTGGCCTCTGCCGATCCCGCCGCCGTGCCAAACACACCATCTAGCCAGTAGCAGATGTCCTGGTACGAGGCTGCCTGCGTCAGGCTCATCTCGCCGTGCTGCCCCATGAGCGCCGTGGTCACCAATGGTGCCAACGTGCCCATGTAGGTCGGCTGATACACGTCCGGGACAACATTCAACGACGCATCGGTCAACCCTACCAGCTTGACCGTTGCCGTCGAGACGGCGGTTGTCCACCCCGTCTCCTTGGCCAGTTGTACGATTCTGAGTGCACTTGCTGGCATGATTGCCTCCTATGCCGCCGTCTTCTCGACTATTGCTAGCTGAAACTCAAAGCCCCAATGATCTATCCCCGCCCATTGCAGGGTTGTCACGCCTGTATCTGTGATGCTTGTGATGGTATCGACCGCGCCGGACAGCGTGATGTCCGCCAGGTACGCCTGGCCGAACGCATCCAGCATCGGATTGATGGCCGTGATAGCGTTCTCCGGCCCTGCCTTGTCCTGCCCTACCGGGCTCACATAGCAGCGCACCGTGTACGTCCGCTCGCAGCGCCTGAGCAGGTCGATGGCCTGCGGTCGCCATGTGCCCGGCCCCGGCATGGTCAGCACAATCGGCATCGTCGCCGTATTCAGATTGGACGGCATCGTGGCGGGCGCAGTGTTGACCCCGCTAATCGCCGCGTGTATCGTCTGGAGCGCTGTGATGGTCGCCGCGATGGTCATTCGTCAACTTCCTCTACGCGAACGCCCATCCCTGCCAACCGCGCGCCCAGCCCCATAAGCCACATCCCAACGCGAACGCGCCAATCGCGCTTTAGCCGCACTTCCATAGTCATGGTGGCCTGCGCCATAACGTCCCGCTCCTTTAGCACCAATGCCTTGGCGCTCATTCTGGTATGACCTCAACTGTCTTTGTGGGCGCAAAGAACGCTTGCCGCTCTGGGTCCCACTCGATCAGGTCGTCATCGTTCGTGCCGTTCACCTTCTGTACCGGCGCGATGCGTTCTGCCTCCGCGCGCAGTAGCATCTCTTGGTTCGCCGCAAGTAGGCGGGCCCGCTCTGCGTGTTCCGCCTTGTACGCCGCCAGCAGTTGCGCGTCCTCTGGCGATACCAGCACCGTCTTGCCCTGCTGTCGTGCCACGTACTCACGATATTCATCCTGCCCGATCTCCCTGACGCCCAGGTGCGGGCTTGTCGTGCTCCCATCCACCCAGAGCTTGATGCCGGCTGCCCGGCACTTGCTACTGAACGACATATCGGTCCCCGGCGTAAAGTCACCGCCCGGATACTGGTACTCAAACCACGGCTCTGGGATCTGCTCAAACACCTCACGGGAGATCAGCATAGAGCCGGTCCCCAGCGCCTCGACCTCCATCAACCCGTGGCCCCAATCGGCCAGCCGGTGAAACTTGCCGTCTCCCGGATTGACAAACGCACACGGGTCATAGGGCTCGCCCCTGCGGAAGTTGAGCCCTCCCACGACCTTGACGGTGTTGGGATAAAGCCACACCCACCGCGCCAGCCGCTGCACGATGTCCTCCGGGTGTACGTGGTCACTGTCGAGCATGAGCATGTGCGTGTAGCGCGGCGTCCCGTCCTCGTCTTTGGTGTCTCGCAGGAACCGCCCGAACCACTCACGCGCCACGTCGTTCCGGCAGTATGGCAACTGCGCCATGCTCCAGCCCTGCCGAAACAGTCGGATAAACCCGAAAAACGCCTCCTGTTGTATCGTGCGCTCCATCGGCACGGCCACGACAACCCGCACCAGCGGATCGCCCGGCCCAATCGACGGCGCGCGCTCTGGCTCTGGCAAGAACAGCCGCTTGACGCTCTGCGTCTGCGTCCATTCCTGCGCCTCTTCCACCGCTCCCTCTCTCTCCAAGTCTGCCAAGTCCCCTCCTATCGTATCCGTCTGTATGGTGCCAGTAACTGCTGCACGTCCCTCGGTATCCCCTGCGGCACGGTCATCACGCCCGCGTCCGGGAACATGGTCACGTCAAACACTTGCGAGTCCTTCTGCGCGTAGAAGTAGGCTGCCAGCCGGATCGCCGCCTGCTGGATGGCCGCCGGGATGGTCATTCCATACGCCCAGCGCCCCCGGATTGTGATGGCATCCTCATGGCTGCTGTCATAGGTCCACGCCACACTGCTGTCGCTCTTGAGCACGATCTCGCGGTATGGCGTCGAGTTGCGCGGCACTGTGACATAGGACGTGCTTGCCACGGTTGTGCTGTCCCCGTTTGTGATGGTCACGATCTGCGCGCACTCAGCGTCCAGGAACAGCCGCCGCCCGTCAACGTCCTCTACCGC
>Ga0209723_1003616_pt1 | contig 18318 bp, 13 predicted proteins | sample BiotimSIPDNA_2_FD_185750 | JGI IMG/M metagenome (GOLD analysis project Ga0209723, IMG submission 185750) | Anaerobic biogas reactor microbial communites from Washington, USA - Biogas_R2 time_0 SIP DNA (SPAdes) (version 2) | ecosystem: Engineered > Bioreactor > Anaerobic > Unclassified | place... | reverse complement strand
ACACTTCGATATATGTCTTTTCCCCACCGCGAAAAACCGGAATGACGCGTTGTTTTTGGGTCTTTGAGACAAATCAAAACATGACATTCTTCTCGGTTACCTATACTTAAAACAGAACTCATAATTATTTGTCAGCGAAATGGCCCTAAGCGCCTACGCTTCGTCCGGGACTTCGCCCGGAAGAAGTGGCGCCTTCGGCACAACCAATATACAGCATCTCAGTCAGGAAGAAACACATGATAAACGCCCATAACAAAGCATTTTGCATTTCATTATAAACAATCTTAAGCAACGTCATTCCGGTTTTTTCGCGACCTTTGGCCCGCATCGAAGAACGGCACTGGACAACGCGAAAAAGACCGGAATCCAGATTCATCCCACTGCAATGAATGCTCATTTCCCTTCTCAAAAAAATAATAAAGCCAACGTAGGCTGTCCCTCCCACACGGCACCAGAAGATAGATTCCGGTCTTTTCGCGGCCTGGCACACCCTTCGATACACGTCTTTTTTGCACCGCGAAAAACCGGAATGACGCTTTGTTTTGGGCTCTTTGAGACAAATCAAAACATGACACTCTTCTTGGTTACCTATACTTAAAACAGAACTCATAATTAATTGTCAGCAAAATGGCCTTAAGCGCCTAAAATCAATAAAAAGTATAGGTCTAATGGTCGAAAGGAGAAGGCTAGTTTTTTAGCACACTATTTTCTCTAGGCTGAAAATATGGGTTGCAGGAGGAGCGTGGCCACCGTGTGTCATTAAACTGGTGTTATTCCCCTTGCATCCTTTATTATAAAAGCCGGAATTGAAAACGGACAGTGGCGCCGTAATTCCGGTACGATAAAGGGAATCTGTGTCATGCCTGTTTCCATGTTGGTTCGCGGCGTGTGTGCCGGAACAAAAAATCCTGTGGATATTGATATCCGTCAGGGACGCGTGCTCTCGGTTCGTCCGGTGGGCCGTAGCGCGGCGGATGCCGGGGATGCCGGGTCCCTTATTTTGCCCGGCCTGTTTGACATCCAGGTGAACGGGGCCTGCGGGTACGATATGCAGTCGCCCGGCATGACCGTTGAAACGGTTCACGCGCTTAATGCCTGCCTGGTGGCACGGGGCGTGTTCCGGTGGATACCGACGCTGGTGACGGACAGTGCCGACGCCCTGGAACATAAATGCCGTGTGCTCGGTGAAGCGCTGCGCGATCCCCTTCTCGCCCGGCATATTCCCGGCATCCATCTTGAGGGGCCGCACATTTCGCCGGAGGACGGCCCGCGCGGCGCCCATCCCGCCGCGCACGTGCGCCCCCCGGACCTGAACCTGTTCGCCCGCCTGCAGGGTGCCGCCAACGGCCACATTTGCTATGTCACGCTCGCGCCCGAATGGCCTGGCGCGGTTCGCTATATCCGCACGCTGACCGCACGGGGCGTATTGGTTTCCCTAGGCCATCACCGGGCGGATGCTTCCCATATCCGCGCCGCGGCCGATGCGGGGGCCCGCCTGTGCACCCACCTGGGCAACGGCCTGGCGTCGCTGGTGCACCGTCATCAGAATCCCCTGTGGCCGCAACTGGCCGACGACCGCCTCCATGTTTCCCTGATCGCCGATCTCGAACATCTGCCCCCGGAAATGTTAAACGTGGTGTATCGCGTCAAGGGTCCCAGGCGCATTGTCCTGGTGTCCGACAGCGTGCTGCTGGCCGGCATGAAGCCGGGCAGGCACACCCTGTTCGGTGCGGAGGTGGAAATGAAACGCAGCGGGCGCGTGTGCCTGTCGGGTACGGATCTGCTTGCCGGCAGCAGTCTATTTTTGCCCGAGGCCGTGATGAACATGGCCCGTGTCACGGAAATGTCCCTTGTCCGGGCGGTCGACGCCGCTTCGCGCGTGCCGGCCCGCCTGCTGGGCGTGCGCCTGCCTGCGTGGCCGCCGCGCCCGGGCCGTCCCGTCGAGTTCGCGCTTTATCCGTCCGATAGAGAAACCGGCGGCCGGGCTTGGAAGCCGACGCTTGTCTTTACAGGAGGAGTAAGCCAGAAATGACCAGCAACACGGAACAGCGGACCCTGCGGGTCGCCATCAGCGGCACCGGTTTTGCCGGGGATTTTACGGCGCGCGTGTTTCAGATGATCCCGCACAAGAACAACGTATCCATCGAACTTTCCGGCATCACCTCGGGCCACTTGGGCAACGCCCGCAATTTCGCGGGGCGCTATGGGGTCGGCGCCGCGTTCGAGCAGCACCGCGACATGCTCGAGGCGGTGAAGCCCCACATCGACTGCATCGCCTGCGCCAATCATGCCCACGCGCAGTATGTGTTGGAGGCCGCCGAAGCGGGGGTGCCGGTGATTGTGCTCGAGAAACCGCCGCTGATCTGGCCCGGTTATCTTGACGGGCGCCAGGCGGATGCCGCCGTCCGTAAAGCGGAGAGCATGGACGCCTTCCATGAAGTGCTTGAGGCAGTGGAGGCGGCCGGGTCAAAACTGTTGTACGCGGAGAATTTCGTTTACCTGGACGGGGTCCGGGCACTCGTCACGCTACTGCGCGAAGCCGAGCCCCGGGACAAGGGAAAAATCCTGCTGCAGCAGGGCGTCTGCGCCCACCAGGGGTCTCATGCCCCTGCCTATGACATGCCGGAGAAGTCCGGGGGTGGTGCGCTGTTGAATAAGGCCTGCCATCCCCTCGGCCCCGCCCTGTACCTGAAGCAGGTCGAGGGCATACTGCGCGAAGGCGCGCCGGTCCGCCCCGTCAAGGTGGCCGCTGCCGCGTTGCAGGTGCTCAAGCGGCAGCCCCACGCCTCGGGCGAACATTTTCGGGTCATGCAGAACGTGGACGATTACGCCCGGATCACCGTCGTTTTCGAAGACGACACGGTGGCCGAACTGACCGGGCATGACCTGAGCATCAGCGGCATACGCAACGCTTTTTCAGTGATCGCCGATTTCGGCCAGTACGACATGCGCGTCAATCCAAGCAACGCCCACGAACTTTTCCTGCCTGACGGCGACATGGCGGGCGATGTGCTGATGCGCGAGAAACTGCCCACGCCCCAGGGAACCTCCTTTCCCAGCCCGATGCAGTTCCACACCCACGGTTACGTGAGCGAAATAGACGATGCCGTGCGCTGTGCCCTGGAAAGGGAGCGCCGCCCCCAGTCGGGGGCCATGCTGGCGTGGGACACCCTCGCGGTGCTGATGGCGGGTTACGAGTCCGCGGAGAAGGACTCCCGCTTCATTGACATTTCGGAATATACCCTGGGTCGTGATTTCCCGCCCGAGGTGGCGCCGGACCCGCTGCTGGTGGACGAGGTCCTGCAGCGGACCTGAGGTGTCTTGCGCGTATTTATTCCGCGGGCGCCTCCTCCCCGGGGTGGCGCTGCCACCAGGCGGCCGCGAGGCTCGCCGTGATGATGCACACGAACACGAAGATCGCCGCGGGCACCGCCGCCTGCTTGTCGAGATGGTTCAACGCGAGCACCACGCCCAGCCCGGCGTTCTGCATGCCGATTTCAATGCTGAGCGTGCGCCGCCGTCTCGTGTCCATGCGGAACAGGGCGCCTGTGCCGTAACCTGCGGCCATGCCGTAGAGGTTCAGGGCAAGGCAGGCCGCCAGCACCATCCCCGTCATGGCGGCCAGGTAGTCCCGGTTCATAGCGATGACCATGCTGCAGATGAAAATGATGAAGGTGGCCGAAATGGCAGGAAACACGGGCAGGATCGCCGTGACGGCTTTCTTGAACTGGTACTTGATCAGCAGGCCGAGCAGCAGTGGTGCCACCACGGTCTGCACCACGCTCAGAAACATGTCCGTGAACGAAACGTCCATCCGCGCGCCCGCCAGCAGCAGCGTCAGCCCCGGCGTCAGCACCGGGCACAGCAGCGTGGAGACCGTGGTCAGCGACACCGAGTAGGCCGCGTCCGCCTTGGCGATGTAACTCATCACGTTGCTGGCCATCGCGCCGGGCGCCGCGCCGGTCAGCACCAGTCCCACGATCAGTATGTCGGGCAGGCCCAGCAGCCGGCCGAAAAAATAGGCGCCGAGCGGCATGAACGTGAATTGTGCCGTACAGCCGACCGCCACCGGCCAGGGCGCCATCATGATGCGCTTGAAATCCTCCAGTTCCAGGGCCGCGCCGATGCCGAACATGGTAAGCGCGAAAAACGCGTTCATGCCGGGCCGTAACAGCAGGAACGGCGCAGGAACGAGATAAGCCAGCGCGCCGAAGATCAGGACCCAGACCGTGAAATACCGGGTGTACCACGCAAGAAAGGATTTCATGGCGCGCGAAGGCTACTTCTTTATGGGAACAAGATGGATGTCGCGGAACTCGATGGGAGTGCCTTCGCTCTGAAACCCGATGAAGCCCTTCGTCACGGTGCATTCCCTTCTTCTGCATGGACCGCCGCCAGGGGCGCCAGGGCGATTGCCAGACATAAAACGAGTTTCACGGGGCCTCCTTTCTATGTTTTTATAGGACCAGCAGGACCGGTAGGACGTGTAGGACGTGTAGGAAGGTTGCTTATTTCACGGTCCTACGCTTCCTACACGTCCTACTGGTCCTGCACCAACTCCCATAGTCTATCATGCGGATTTCCCGCTTCCCTAAAAAAAAAGCGGCGCGGGCCATGATGCCCGCGCCGTCGGCCGATTGCGCTGATCCTGCGCCTATGCCCGCTTGAGTTTCCTGACGATCCGGCCCGTCCAGAGATCGATAAAATCCGCCCCCAGCTCGCGGACCAAATCCACACCCCGCGTCCTGGCGATGGCAATGGCCCGCTCCCGCGCGTACTGCCGCGCCAGGTCCTGTTCCGCCGGGGTCAGGCTGCCGCCCGGGTTTTTCTCCTTCAGGGCGCGCACGTACTCGCGGTACGTGGCCTCCACCGCCGCCTCCAGCGCCTCCAGCGCCTCGCGCAGCCTGCGCTGCCGGCGCGCCTGGAACCAGTCGCTCCCTTTGAACAGGGTCCAGAACGCTCCCGCGATGGTGACGCCGCAGGCCAGCGCGGCGTCCGATTGCAGAATGCCCATGATGTTCATAGTGGTCCTCCTTTCCTATTACCGGGCCCGCTCGCGGTTGTCCGCATGCACGTGCCCGTCTTTGTAGTCGTCTTTTACCCAGTCAAAATACCGGCGGCAGACCATGCCCAGGACATGCTGGGGCACAGGCGCACGCATTCGCGCCGTCCGCGCAACGAGGTCCGCCGCGATGCCGCCGAACTCGGTTAGGTGGCGCGACTGCCGCGCCACCCGGCCTCCCTCGTCTGTCCACCCGTATCGCGCCGCGAGCCGTTCGTTGTCCGCCCGCGTGCGTACCGCGCCCGTGATGATTATGTGGACCGTTTCGCCGTACAGGGCGCACAGGTCACGCCGGACGCGCTCGAGGGAATCCAGCGCCGATGCGTGCACCATGGCCAGCCCTTCCGCGTTCTCAAACTCCCGCAGTCTGAAATGGCTGACCGGCGCGCCCTCGAGCGGGGTGGTGAGGGAAATGTTGTTGCGTCCTGTCATGGGTGGCTTCTCCTACAGCGCGTTCGAAATTACCACGCGTGCGCGCTCGTACACGATCGCGAAGTCGGTCACCACCGTCAGGTAGGCCCGGTCCCACTGCTGGTGGATGAGCTTGTCGTTCTCGAGCAGCAGGTCCTGTTCGGTTAGCTTCTGCGCGGCGTAACCCGCGTCCAGGATGGTGATCCGGTCTTCCGCCTGATCCGGCATGGGCACCAGTTTCATGCCTAGCGGCGTCGGCAGCGCGCCGGTCTTCGCGAAGTCGAAAAGCAGCACGTTCGACAGTTCCTCCATCAGCAGAATGGCCGTGGCGGCCTGCGGCCCCGCCAGGACATGGGTGGGTGTGAAGTGATTGGTCAGCAATAGTTGCAGGTAGCCGTTTACCAGGTCGCGGTAACTCCATGTCCCCGCCGCCTCCGCGTCCATGGTTTCGGGCGCCGTGGCGCCCGAGCCGTCGCCGTAGGCGAGCACGTAGGCCAGCCGCGCGTCCAGGTTGCGGCCGAGCCGTTCGCCCATGCGCCGCAGGTGGATGCGCAGCATGTCTACCGACATGCGCCGGATCACTTCGTAGGACGCGATGACGCCCCGCCCTTTCTTGTCCAGACGCACCACCCGGTCGCCGTAGCGGATGGTGGATTCGGGGATCGCGGCGCCCTCGGCCACCTGCCGCAGGTCCTCTTCCGCCGGATCCTCGTTCACATAGGGCACGTCATAGACCGAGCCGCTGACGCGCTCGTCCCGGGCGATCAGTTCCGGGTATCTCGGTTTCTGGCGCATGCCCGTGATCACGGCCTCGCGCACCACCTCTGGAAACAGCCACTTCGCGCTCGGGTCGCTGTGAAAAAAGCGCTCCACCGTGATGCGCTTCAGGTCCGCCCCGAATTCCCGCGCGCAGTAATCGTCCAGCGTCGTGTCCAGCGCCCGGAAATACTGACCGTGTGTCAGATCCAGCTCCGCGAGCGTATCGTACAGTTCCCGGCCGCGCAGGGTGTGCAGCTGTTCCGGCGCGCGGCTGAGAAACGCCACCTGTTCCTTTACCAGTTCATCTCGTTGACTCATCGTTGCCTCCTTGCCGTTGTTCCCGCTTACAGAAGTACTTCAACCGTGCCCGCCTCGGGGTTGACTTTCACGGCCAGGCCCCGCGCGGCGCTCGTGTCGGCCACCAGCACCCGGCCCGCCTCCGTCGAAGGCGTCACCCCCGATACGCCGTCCACCGCCGGGGCTGTGCCCGAATAGCGGAACACGCACACGCCGCGCACCCGCACCGGCACGGCTGCCCCGTTCTCCGCGCAGTCCGCCATTGCCTCGCCGAAGACGCGATCGCCTTCCGCGAAGGCATTACTGATTTCATAGTCGCCGGTCAGTTTGACCGCGTCGCCCGCCTCCAACGCCACCGTGCCCGTGTCCGGGGTCTTGCACGTGATGATCAGGCCGCTGATCGGGCCGCCCATTGCTCCAAAAGCCATGTCTGCCTCCTTTCACACGGCCTCCCGCCGTGCTTATTGATGATGGTTTTCTTTCTTCCCGTCCATACAGTCCATACAGTCCATTCCGCTTCAGGCCCGCTTATTCTCCCGCGATGCGGAAGGCCTGCGCCGCACGGTCCCGCGCCGATGTGTCCGCGTCCAGCGGTTCCGGGCGGGACACGGGGGAGGGGGGATATGCGCGGTCATAACGGGTTTCCACTTTCGCCAGCCGCTCGTCGATTTCCCCCAGCGTCATTCCCGCCAGCAGGCGGCGCCAGCCCGTCTCGTCAAAACCGTCGCTGTCCAGCGCGCGGCTCAAGCCGCAGAAACGCTCCACGGAACGCGCCCGCGCCGTGAGCCCGTCGGCTGCCAGTGTCGATAGCGCGGCCGGCGTCTGCCCATGTTCCGCGGCGAGTGCCGCGAGGGCGCGCACTTCCTCCACGGTCGGGCTGGCGCATCGTTTCAACGTGATCAGGGTTGCGCCCTCCGCGTCTTTCAGAACCAGGCTGCGCTCGTTGTCGTCCTGCTGCCGCCAGGCATAGGCGCCAGCGTTCTCACGCCGCGCGTCTCCGTCCTCTTCCAGCCAGCGCAGGGGATGGGGCAGCTTCTCTGTCGCCCAGCATCCCGTCTCAAGGCGCTCCCCCGCGATGCGCCAGCCCGCGAGACAATCGCCCTGCTCCAGGCGTAGGTCAAAGTGCGCGCCTTCCCCGTCACAGTGCCGGTGCAGCACGAAACGCCCCGCCGGTTCTTCCTCGGGCGCTGTTTCCAACGCCCGGATTTCCGTCACTTCCCAATACATGTGTGTCCTCCTTTTGTGTGGTGTTGTTTTTCAACAAAGAATTGTTTTGTGGACGGGGTGGACCGTGTGGACATTGTGGACAGGATGAATTGTCCACTCAGTCCACCCCGTCCACCCCGTCCACTCAGTCCACAAAGTCCACCCCGTCCATCCTTAGCCGATCAGTTGCCCCGCGAGGGTGATCACCATCCCCGCCAGGTTCGCCACCAGCAGCGCCGTGCCCCGGGCCAGCGCCGATTCCAGGCGCGTCATGCGCTCCTTCACTTCGCGCACCGATTCCGACAGCGCGCGGAACTCCACCTCCGCCGCCCGCTCAAAGGCGCAGTGCCCGCCGCATCCCGTTGTGTCCATGATCCGCCTCCTTGTTTTATTGTCCCTGTACTTACTCCCGCGCCCACACCTCGATGGGCCGGTGGAACGCCGCGCGCGCCCGGGCCAGCATGTCCAGCGGCGCGGCGCGCAACGCCTGCTGCGCCACGAAGCGCGTGCCCTGCGAGCCCGCCGGCACCACCGAACCTTCCAGCACCTCCAGCACGCCCCGCATCACGAAGTGGCATGCCTTGCCCCCGTACGTGCGTCCGGGTACATGGGCGCAGGTACGCAGGTCTTTGCCGCACACCGAACACTCCGGGCGCCGGAAGGAAAAGCCGATGGACGTTTCCCGGTACACGCCCCCCTCGATGTTTAAAATGAAATCCCGGTTCTGCGCCGAGCGCAGCACGTAGACCTCCGGGCGCACCGACACGCAGTCGCCCTCCCGGTGCAACCGCGACCGGAAAAAGGTGCCCCGGGGCAGCGATCCCGCCAGGTCATGCCGTTCCATTAGCGGCCGCCCCGGTGTCAGCGCGTTCACTCGCGCCAGTTCTTCCTCCGGAAAGCGGCTGTAATGGCGGTCCACCCGGTTGTTGCACAGGTCCAGGGTGAACACCGCCACTTCTTCCGCCGACAGCGGCCGCAGGGTAAAGCGGTTCACCGCCTCCATGCACTCCCCGTTTTCCGCGGCCCCGCCCGCCACCAGGCCGTGCTGACTGAATACAAACGGTTCCAATTCCATACCACACCCTCCTGAAACATTTCTTAGGTCCATTACGTCCATTAATCGCCTGCGCTTAGCTGTTTTGCCTTGGTCAAATCAATGACGCCCGCCTCCAGCAACCGCAGGGTGCCCGCGATCTCCTGGCTGCGGGCGTTGGCCTCCTTGAGAATGTCCACGGTGCGGTTGCCTTTCATCGTTACGGTTGCGCGCGCGGCCAGGCCAAGCAGGGAAAGTTCCAGGTTGAACAGCCGTTCAAGCAGTTTGCCCACACGCCGGTTCACCGTTTGCACCTGCCGGTTGACCACTTCGAACTGCGCGGTCCCGTAGGTCTCCGTCGAACCGTAGTTGCGGCCCATCAGCACGGGCATCATGTGCATGCCCGTAATGACCTGTTCCTCCACCGCCTTGTGGTTGTCATAGAACAGCTGGTGCTGCTGGCTGCCGCCCAGCACGGACACTTCCACAGTGTCGAAGGTGACCAGGTTCTGGTCCGGCCTGGTGGCGCCGAGCAGCTCGCGGAGCCGGCCGAGCTCCGCCAGAACGCGCTCCTGATAGGCTTCGGCCGTTTCTTCGGGCAGCGGTTCCCCCGGCCGGTACCGCACGTGCAGTTTGTTCCAGCCCGCATTGTGCGTCGCCGCGGCCATGTCCGCGAGCAGCTGCTGCTGGATGCGCACCACCGCCGGGAGGGCGCGCAGCATACTGCGCCCGTAGGGATTGGTGCCGTCCCGGTCCAGCCCGATATACAGGAACAGCTCCCGGGGCAGTTTCAACGCCTCCCCCGCGTGCAGTTGGTAGGCTTCCACCCGGCCGGCGTCGTTGCGGAACCGGACCGTCCAGATGTCCACCGGCACCACGTCGTGTATCCATTCCCGCGCCTGCCCCGGCACCACTTCAAAGGCGGCCGCGCCATAGGTGAACAGGGAGGCGTAAAAAACATCGAGCAGCCCTGTCATACCGCCGTCACCTCCGTTGATCCGTGAATCAAACGCGGCCAGCGCTTCCATGGCCTGTGACGAATCGCGGCCTGTCGCCGACACCGTGTATCCCGCGTGGCAAAGACGTTTCCACGTCCAGACCGCATCGGAGATATCCGGAATCGCGTCGCGCAGGAGACGGTACACGCGGAGCATCTCAAAAGGGGTCTGGTTGGGCAGCGGGATAAAGCGCTCCGGATCCCACCCGGTCCCGGAGCTGTCCTCAGGACGCGAAACACTCCGAAGCAGGGCGGCCCGCGTTTCCCCCTGTGCCGCCCCGCGCCCGCGCGGGCCGCCCAACCACCTCCGAAATCGCCGCACCAGATGCATACCGTGCCCCTTGACGTTCATGTCGCGTACCTCCAGAAGAAAATAGTGTTGCCCGAAATCATGCCTGTGTTGTTGTTGTTACCCGCGCCCATGTCGCGTTTCGACCTTCTGTTATGCCGTTTTGTGTGGTAAACACAGGGGTTATGGGGAAGGCCGCTGTTATTGCCAGTGTATTCTGGGTAAACCGGGTCGTTTACTTGTGTCAACCGCCGCAAATAATTTCCTTGACTTTTCGGCCCGCTTACGGTAAGCTTACTGTGTATTATTAGGGTGATTTGTTCCCTGTCAGACCGCTTGGCGGCGTAAGACAAGAGCCAGGGAGGCTCTTGAACTGATGCGTTGAAGGTAGGCTAAGTGTTCCCGGGGGCAGCATAGGGTACTCAAAGAGGCAGAAAGAGACCGATAACATGAAAAACATTCACATTCGCGGGGTATTGCTGGTGGCAGTGCTGGGCGTTACGCTGGGGATGCTTCCCGCCCAGGCGCATCCGTACATGGTAGGTGACCACTGGTCCGACTTCTCGTCCTTGGCCAATCAGGCGCAGACCATCATGGACGCCATGATGACGGAATATGTCGGGTGCAACCTGTGGTCCACCAATTGCGCGGGCTCAGCCATCTGGACTTCCGTCGTTGGCCAGCGCGGCCCCGGTTGGGTGCCGGTGGGCGGCTATACGGCTGACCACGGTGCGGGCCGGTGGGGTGTGGAGCCCACCTTCGTGCGCACCGACTATCACTGGGCTTTTCTCGAAGAAGCGCTGAAAGTGGACGCGTGCATGGAAGGGGTGCCGCCCGCGCGCATTCAGGCGATACGAAACGCGTTTAATGCCAATAAGAACCGGGTGCTGACCACGGAAATCACGCTGTACGGCGTAAACATCTCGGCCGATGTGCTGGGGTGCGACAATGATTTTACCCGTAATATCACCACGGGCGGGTCCATCAGCCTCGGCATTGAGGGGGGTCCCTTCTGCCCCACCGTGTATACCATCAACGAGGGCATTCCTTCCCTGTTCAGTACGGCCAATGGCGGGCCCCTTCTGGACGAGGCCCATCCGCTGCTGCGCGACATGCTGGCCAACATGACCGCCGCCTACATGACTATCGGTGATTCCCGCGTGGTGAATTACTGGTATGCCTTCATGGGGCGTCTCGGTCTGACCTTCGTTCAGGAACTGCTGCCCGGCATCCTGGACAGCATCGGCAAATCGGACAAGTCGGAAAATGCGGATCTCGGCGCTGCGGTATTGAACACCATGGCCGAGGCCATTAATGGCATTACCCTGAATACGGAAAAGACGGACAAGGCCTTCGGGTGCGTGCCCTGGGGCGATGTCAACCCCATCAATATTTCCAAAACCGTCAGCGGCCTGCCCGTCATCGGGTCCGTGACCGTGTATGTGAATATCGCCGACAGCAATATCTGCCTGTCCCTGCGTAATTTCGCCGACAAGTTTAATTGTGCGAGCTATACCTGCCTGCCCGATTACCTGGCCGTGCAAAATGCCCAGGGCGACCTCAACGCCGATGGGCGGAGCAATCTTGCGAGCTGGTTCCTGGCCGCCAATAGCCTCCAGGAATGGAAAATCCTCGAAGGCGCCGGCGGCTACCTCGATATTATCAATCAGCCCGTTTCCGCCGCCGCGCCGGTGAACTACGGCGGCTCCTATGGCCTCAACGTTACGGGAGCCAGCTCGGCGCCCATTTCCTACCAGTGGTATGCCGGCTATTCTCCCGCCTCTCTGGTCGCCGTGCCTGGCGCCACCACGCGCGATTATATGTCCACCATTGATGTCTACAGCTTTAACGGCACCAATATGTACAAGTACTATCAGGTGGTCCTCAGCGCCACCTATTGCGGTGCGCCCCACACGGTTGTGAGTGACATCGTAAGCGTCCAGGGTGGCACCCCCCCGGGAATTGGCATAGACGAACATCCCGTGGGCGGCAATTACTTCCCCGGCGAGATTGTCAATCTGACCGTCAAAGCGGGCGTCATCGCCGGTACCGGGCTGAGCTACCAGTGGCAGAAATACAACAACGGCACGTCCGCGTGGGATAATGTGCCCGGCGCCACCTCGGCCGTGCTGACCTTCTCGAGCATCGCACCCGCGGACGCAGGACAGTACCGCGTCCAGGTGCTGAACCAGGTGCCGCCCTCGCCCGTGTACTGGGTATTCTCGAATTCCGCCACCATCAACGTCGCCCCCGGTATCATCTTCAATCCCCAGCCCCAGGGCGCGGAACTGACGATCGGCGCGGACCACACCATGAATGTCGGCGCTTCCGTTTCCGTGGGCAGCCTGGAATACCGCTGGCAGCGCAATAGCGGCTTCGGCTTCCAGGACCTTATCCCCTGGTCCAGTGCGGGCGGCTTATCCTTCACCTCCAGCTGGGATGTTACTGACGCCCAGATTGGGGACGCAGGCACTTACCGCTGCCAGGTGCGCAATACCCATCCCATTTTCGGCCAATACGTGGCCAATTCGGACGATGCCGTCATTACCATCAGTTCGGGCACCGTCTTCCGCGTGGACAAATACGCCCCCGGCACGGTCCAGGACGGCTTGAGCTGGGCCACCGCTTTCAAGACCATCCAGCCCGCCATTAACGCCGCGGCCGCCGCGCCCGGCGGCGGCGAGGTCTGGGTCGCCGGCGGGCCCCTCAGCGGTTCGCCCAACATCTACAACGAAGCGCGCACCGAGCTGTGGGGCGGCGTTACAGGCTCCCTCATCATCAAGAACAATGTGCAGGTCTACGGCGGGTTCGAAGGCTACCGCGGTGGCCTCGGCGCCCAGGAACAGTACCGGGATCAGCGTGTCATTCCCCAGAACCGCGCCATCATTGACGGCAGCATTTCCCGAGGCGGCGCTCCCGCCTATCACGTGATCGTCTTCGGTAGCGAGACCGCGCCGACGGTCAACGCGGCCATAGACGGTTTTATCATCCAGGGCGGCAACGCCTCTGGCAACAATACCCTGGATATAAATCATCGGTATCACACCTGGCGCGGCGGCGGCATTTATAACTGGCTGTCCTCGCCGACCATCGCCAACTGCCGTATTCTCAACAACACCGCGGCGGTGTCCGGCGGCGCCATCGCCAATGAAGCGTATGAAATCGGCGGCACCTTCTATCCCGCCAACGCCACCCTGCTCAACTGCATTATTGAAACCAATACAGCTTCGCGGCTGGCCGACGGCGGCGCCGGCCCCGGCGGCGGCAATCCGATCCGCGGCGGCGGCGGCGTCTTTAACAACGGCGCCACGCCGAGCATGCGCTTCCTGACCCTGCGCGCCAATCATCTGGGTGCCTTTACGCCCCCGGTTGAGGATGTTAACAACTGGGGTATCGGCTCGGGCGGCATTCTGGACTGGGGCATGGTGCAAACCCCCGCCGGAGCCATCACGATTGACAACAGCATTCTCTGGGACAACGACGAAGGCCCCATTGACTTCGGCAAGGCGCTGGGATGCGCCGCCACTTTCGCCGTGGACTTTGCCAACCTGCCGGACAACCACGTTCAGGGCGGCTGGACGGCGGGTACCATCAGCACCGCCGATCCGCTGCTTACGGCCGAAAGTGACCTCCAGGTAGGTTCGCCCGCCGTCAATACCGGCGATCCTGGTATTACCGCGGGTCAATACACGGACAGGCGCGGCGTGCCGAGGCCCGTCGGCGCGCGGGTGGATCGGGGCGCCGTTGAACAGACCCTCAACGGCCCTGTGCCCGCTTGCGGCGAAACGTCCATTGACTTTACTATTACCCCCAAGATTACGGATCTTTCCGATGTCTATGTGGAGAGCGGCACTACATCGGAAGCCCCCATTTGGAAGGTTGCGTTGGAGGACAAAACTTTCGACTGCAACGCCATTCCTCAAGACGACATTCGGGTGACGGTGACGGATATTCTGGGTCGCAGCGCTTTCTGTGACGCTACTGTGTGGGTCACCGAGACCGAGCCGCCTGTGCCTGTCGCTAATCCGGCCTTTACAACGATTACCCTGAACGCCGCCGGGGAATACACCCTGACCAATGACGACGTCTGGAACATCGGCGACACCAGCCTGGACAACTGCTACGTTACCTCCATTTCCGTCGTGCCCAGCCTGTTCCGCTGTTCCCAGGCCGGCGGAAGCGTGTATGTGACCCTGCTGGTCATGGACAATTCGGGCAACCCGGCCGCCAAGAGCATTCTCCTGGATGTGGACGACGGCACGGATCCCACAGCCGTATGCGGCACGCTCGATGTGGAACTCGACCAGTTTGGCCAGTATGTGCTTTCCCAGGACGAAATCGCGGTGCTGGGCGGCAAAGGCGTGCCGCCGGCCCCGGATACCACGACCGATCCTTGCGGTATCGCATGGGGCTATACCACCGCGGGCCGCACCGCCTTTGATTGCGACGATGTCGGCATTACCTTTACCGTTCCGGTCACCGTGTGGGACAACCACGGCAACGCGGCCACGTGTGGCGGCACCATAAATGTATATGATGTCACGCCGCCCGCGATCGCCGGCGTGCTGCCCCAGACCTTCGCCCGGTCCATGGGCGACTATCCCGAAGCCACCGCCCTGGCGGGCGTGACCGCCATGGATTCCTGTTCGGGCGATGTCACCGCCTCCCTCACGGTAGAGGCCTTTGACGAATCAGACAACCCGGTGCCTTTCCCGGTGCCCGCCAACTTCGACATGGGCGGTGCGGCACAGCATGTATTCAGGCTGGTCTATACCGCCACGGATACCAGCGCTAACCCGGGCGTCACCGAAACAACCCTGACCCTGTACAACATGGATCTGCCGGTAATCACCATGAACGGCAGCGCCCATATCGTCCACGAATGCGGCGCCGAATACATCGATCCGGGCGCCACGGCCTGGGATCCCAATGCAGGCGTGGATGTCACCGACCTTATGCAGACCAGCATCCCCGTTGACAAATTCACCGTCGGCACGTACGTGGTCACCTACTTCATCAATTTCGAGGAGTACAACCTCCTCGTGCAGGAGCAGCGCACCGTTGAAGTCGTGGATTCCCTGCCGCCGGTCATCACCCTGCAAGGCAACGCGGAAATCGTTCTCAGTGTCGGCGGCACCTACACGGAGCCGGGTGTTACGGTCTATGACCAGTGCTCCTGGGATCTCCTTCCCGAAGATGTCATCATCGGCGGCGATGTCGTGGACACCAACACCATCGGCGTGTACACCATCACCTACGATGTCACTGACGGCTTCTGGGATGCGGAACAGAAGACGCGTACCGTGTATGTGGGCGACGTCGTCAGATACACGCAGCAGCCCCAGAGCGCGAAACTCTACACCACCTCGCCGCCCTATGACGTGACCGCCGGGTATGAACGCGGCGTGGCCATCACCGGTTACCAGTGGTATCGGGACATGGTCGGCCTCGGCACTGTGGAAGATACCACTGTCCCGAACAACGTCGCCATCAGTGTGGATCCCGCGACCCACGCCCAGGGTATCACCGCGTACAACCTGCGCGTGTACGATGATATCTTCGGGGACATCGTGGCCTATGAATCCAATACGGCGGCCATTGAAGTGCGGCCACCCCTGTCCGCTCTCGGCCTCGATGATGTCACCCTGGTCGAAGGCGATGCCTACGACATGAGTGTCTCCGCATCGGGCGGCTTCGGCAATCGCACCTACCAGTGGTACCGCATTGATCCGGATACGCTGGCCTTGATACCGCTCGCGGACGGCGGCTATCCCAATTCCGCCGTGGGGCCCGGCTTCTACGCGGGCACCGAAACCGCCACCCTGAAGTTCACCCCCTATACGGAGGCTATGGCCGGACAATACCAGGTCGAAATCATGGACGCCGTCGTTGAAGACGCGAACGGCACCCAGGGCGGCCTTGTGGTCGTAGGCCCCGTCACCGTGACGAACGGTATCAGCATCCCCGTTGCGGGCGCGCTTACCCTGGGCGTGCTGGCCTTGTCCATCGCACTGGGCGGCGCCACCGCCCTACGAAAACGCAAGTAAACGAAGGGCCTAATGGCCCCCTCAAACACAACAAGCGCCGCCGGCTCCACGGAGCCGGCGGCTTTGTTGTAGGGTATAGGGTATAGGGTTTAGTGCGAGCGGGGTTCGTCTCAGGGTAAGGTACTTGCCTATTGCGCACTATAGGTCCCATAAGTCCTATAGGTCCTATAGGTCTTATAAAAGTCTTGCCCCCCTGTCCCCTACACCCTATACCCTACAATTCCTCCAGCGCCTTCTTCGCCATTTGGTGTGTGGGCTGCACTTCCAGCGCCCGCTCAAAGTAGTCCCGCGCCTCGTCCTTCCGTCCTGTGTGCTGCAGACATACCCCGTAATTGTAGAGGGACGGCACATACCGCGGCTCGATAGCCAGCGCCCGTTCCAGGTAGCCCATGGCCTCTTCAAAGCGCAGCAGTCCCGTCAGCGCACCGCCGTACAAATTCAGCAGCACCACGGAATCCGGTTGTTGATCGAGTATCGGCTTCACCACCGTCAGCGTTTCGTTATAGCGCCCCAGCTGGTTCAGCGCCGTGGCATAATTGGCCCGCCACATATTTCGTTCCGGCTCCAGTTCCATGCACTTTTGCAGGTGGGCGAAGCCCTGCTGCCGCAGGCCCTGCCGGTTGCGGATCACGCCGAGATGATTGTGCGCCATGGCGTTCTCGCCGCCCGTCACGGCCAGCGCCCGCTGCGCCAGCGTCTCCGAATCCTTCCAGAACCGGCTCTGCCGGAACGCCAGCCCCGAGGATACAACCACCAGAACGGCGGTCGCGGCCCAGAACATCCCGGTTGCCTGGTTCTGTCTGACGCTGTCTGGCGCTGTCCGACTTTGTCCGACCTTGTCCGACTTTATCCGATACAGTCCGAAGTCAGGGACAGTCCCGTCTCGCTTCGCTCGCTGGGGACAGTCCCTGCCTTTTTGTCCGACTCCGTCCAACGTTGTCCGATGCTGTCCGATCCTCCGCGTCAGCTCATAGAGTCCGAAGCCTGCCAAGAGATACAGCCCCATGCCCGGCGCGTAGAGGTAGCGCAGCGCGATGGACTCCGCCGCGTAGCGCACCAATCCGCTCACCGGCAGCAGGAAACACACGAACCAGCCCCAGAACACGATGATCCACGGCCGCCGCCACAACTGCCACAGCGCCAGCGCCGTCAGCGTAAACAACAGCAACGCGGATCCGCCAATCATCCACCACGCCGGATTCCAGCCCGACGCCGAATAGGCCATGATATAGCGTTCCGGGTAGACAATGTGGTACAGGTACCGCGCGAAGGCCGTCAGTGCAAACCCGATATTTTGAGCCGGTGACAGTAGCGTTTCCCCCTCGAAGGCCCCGAAATCGCGTTTGCCGTAGACAGCGAACACCGCGCCCAGTCCAGACACCGCGAACCAGGGCAGCTTTTCCACCACCAACACCGTTGCTCGACGTAACGTCGCCCCGAAAACGCGAAACGAAATCTCGATGCGTCCCAGCGGCCAGTAATCCAGCATCAGCAACACTACCGGAAGCATCACAATCCCCTGCTTGCTCATGATCCCCAAAAACATACCCCCCACGGACAACCCATAAAACAACACCTGCTTTCTGAATCCGCAATTCTCCTCCCTGTCCTTTCTTTCTTCCCCATTCCGCGTTCCACAATACCGTCGGTACATTTCCACACTCAGCAACATAAACACCGCCGGCATGATCTCGTTCCGTGCCGAAATCCAGTTCACCGTCATCGCCTGCACAGGATGCACCGCCACGAGTATTGCCGCCGCGAGCGCCGCCGGAAAATTCCCCGTCAGCCGTCGCATGACCCAGTAAAACAGGCACACGCACAGGATATGCCACAGCAACGTCATGCCGTGATAGCCGCCCGCCCAATTGCCGAATAATTCCCGGTCCAGCAGAAAGGTCAGAGTCGGCAGCGGCATGTACAATCCGAAATTCGGTTTCGTAATCGCCCACGTGATGCTGTCCCACGTCAACCCCGCCATGACCTGCTCATTCTCGAAAATGATATTCGGATCGTCGTACAGCACATGTTCATGGGTCACGCACCGCCCGTATACCACCACACACAATAGCGTCAGCGCCGCCATGACCCACACGTCCCGCGATAAGTAACGTTTCATGGATGAATACTCCGATTTGAGGGACCAGTATAACCGCCCCCCGCGACACGGGGCAAACGGGGGAGAGGGTCTAGGGTCTAGGGTCTAGGGTCTAGGGT
>Ga0209723_1003612_pt1 | contig 18329 bp, 17 predicted proteins | sample BiotimSIPDNA_2_FD_185750 | JGI IMG/M metagenome (GOLD analysis project Ga0209723, IMG submission 185750) | Anaerobic biogas reactor microbial communites from Washington, USA - Biogas_R2 time_0 SIP DNA (SPAdes) (version 2) | ecosystem: Engineered > Bioreactor > Anaerobic > Unclassified | place... | reverse complement strand
TCTTTTATTTGTTTCTAAAAATAAATATATATTGGCTCTAATTTTTTTTCCTAGTGGTATTTTTCTTATATCTTTATCATTAAGACTATGCCTTATTTTTTTAATAACGGTATTTTTGTTAAAAAAAAGCTTTTCTTCCCAATAGGGATTTTCTTTTTTTATTTCCCCAGTTGCTATGTCAAAATATAATTCCGAATTAACAAAGTTAGCAAATTTTTTATAGGCAATACCTATAATATAATTTTTTAATACTACTAGTTGTTTTCGTTCCCATTCGGGAATATAATATATTTGATCGGCTATTTTTGCGCCGATAATTTTTCCGTTTTCCAAAATTAATTTTTCGGGTTTAAGTGTAATATTATTATTTCCCATGATTTTTTATTTTTTAAGAACTATTTTTGACTAACGTATAAACCTAGCATAAGTATTAAAATAAGTCAATAATTATTAGGGTAAAATGGTTATATACAAAGCTATTGACAAATAAAAATATATGTGATATTATTCAGTATTCTTTAACAATAAAATAAAGTAATAATAAGTATAAAAAAATTAGCCATGAGAATATTCAGTAAAAAAACACAAGACGAGGAAGTACATGAAAAAACAACCTCTATTCCAGTAATTATCTTAGCAATAGTTGTTGGGTCGTTGGTAATAGGCATCATAACTATTTTAGTTGTGACGGATTGTCAAAAAAAGAAAATTGTCGATGACAATAAAATTGAAAATTTGCAAGTTGTCAATGAACAGCTTGAAGATTTAGTAAAGGATTTGTCTTCGGAAAATAAAAATTTAAAAGAAAAGATTGCCGAAAAACAAAAAATTTATTCCCCCAATCCTAATTATCGTGACCGTTATGATCGTGATAAAACGACGATTACAACAACCACCCCGGTTCAAATTCCAACACAACAGCCCAAAAAGGGAGATTTAAAAGAGTTGATAGAGTTTATAAAAGCTCTCCAAGAAATTTCTTAGAAGTTTTTTAAACATATTTATAACGAGAGTATAAGTTTATTCTCGTTTTTTTTATACATTTTCCCCTTATTTTAAGCTATGTTTAGAAGACTTGACAAAAAAAACTATATGTGATATTATACTACGTTATGTTTAGTAATAAGGAACATAATATTTCTTTGAAAATTAAATAAAGTAAAAAAATATAAAAAATCAGAAATCATGAAAAAGATTTTAGTTGTAATAAGCTTAGTAGTTTTTGCTGTTTCATTATCGGCACAGAATACCACATTAAATGATTTGAGTATCAAATTTGGAGATTTTACCTCCACTTTGATATTTAAAAACACTTCTTTAATAACAGATATAACACTTCATCCAATCGAAAACGAAACGATGAAGAAGTTGTACGGTCAAGAAAATTGGGGAACCATTTTTCAAAAAGAAAATTTTTCTCCATCCGTATCCTCAAATGTTTGCTTATTTTGGTATATACATCGAATAAGTAAATTAGAAACCATTAAAGCTGCTGGTGAAGCTGGTGAAGAAGAAGTATTAAGTATGCCTCAAAAAGACAATGAGGCAAAATTAATATTACTTTATGCCGAGTTTACCGATCCTGTGTCTGGCGTACTTGTTAAAAAAATAATTCAGGTAGAAGCAATGCCATCTGATGCAGGAGTGATGGAACCGGTAAAAAGTAAATTTACCGCCATCATTAATAATGAAGTTTTGGGTCTTAATACCTTAAAATTTGTTTGTGAAAACGAGATTAAAAATCGTGTGGAGTTAACGAATGAAGAGTTAGGACTTAAGATAATCCTAAAAAACGAGAAGGAGAAAGTCGTTCTTGCTCCTAACTTGGTTCCTGATGGTCTCTATCAATTTGAGGCCCGTGTAGAAACTGATCTGGGTATTCCTCCTATAAGAATGAAAGTGGAATTATTTATTGAAGACGGAAAAATGTCTTTCTCAAAGAATGCTGTTAATAGCTTCTTCTTAGAAGATAAGGAAAAAGTTTTTGAAGAGGAAATAGTAAATGTTCGTTTTCGTAATACGCGAAGTGAGCCAATTACTATATACATCCCTAAAAGATGTATCTCTGAAAAAACAGGTAATAACAGAGCGGCTGCCGTTGAAGTTTCTTCTGGAAACTCAGAGTATTATGCTTTTACACTTCAACAAAATCAGACAAAAATACTTAAATTAAAATCCGGGTTAATTAGAACAGTTGTATACAACGGTCGTTCTAGCAAAATATTCAATATAAGCGTAATGGAAAAATTCTGTAATGCGAGATATTGATTATTTAACAAAACATAAAGGTGTGTCTATGAAAGACCACCTTTTTTTATTTGACCCGACTATTTTTTTTTGATATAATTATATAGGATAATCCATATTTAAAACCCACAAAAAGCTAAGAAATTGGCTTTTTATATATTAAATACAAACTTATGAATATTTCATATTTCGGACATTCTTGTTTTAAAATTGAAGAAAAAATTGATAATGAAAATATTGTTTTAGTAACTGATCCCTTTAATAAAGAGATAGGCTTAAAGGTTCCTAATATTGAAGCTGATATTGTTTCCATAAGTCATGATCATAAAGATCATAATAATTCATCAGCTTTAAGAGCCAATCCTTTTGTAGTTAATAGTGCCGGAGAATTTGATATTAAAGGAATAATAATTGAAGGAATATATTCTTATCATGATAATAAACAAGGAACTGAGTTAGGAAGTAATATTATCTTTCGTTTTGATATTGAAGGTATTAGTTTGGTTCATCTAGGTGATTTAGGAGATGTTTTAGATAATAAACAATTGGAAAAGATAGGTGGAGTTGATATATTATTTGTTCCGGTTGGTGGTAAATATACCCTAGACGCTAAAAAAGCAGTTGAAGTTATTTCTCAAGTAGAACCTCGTATAGTTATTCCTATGCATTATCAAATGCCAGGTTGTGCTATTAAAGATATTGATGGAGTAGAAAAATTTATTAAAGAATTAGGTATTGAACCAAGTTATGAGGAAAAAATAAAAATAAATAAAAAAGATTTACCGAGTGATGATATGCGTTTAATAATTTTTAAATAATAATATTATGACCAATCCTAAAAAAGAATTAACTTTTGTTATCTTAAAACCAGATGCTATTCAGCGATCAATGATCGGAGAATTAATTTCACGTATTGAAAGAACCGGTTTAAAAATGGTGGCTATGAAAATGATAAATGCTACTCCTGAACAATGTTGGAAGCATTATAATAAAGATGAAAAATGGTTTTTAGAAAAAGGGACTAAGATAGTTGAAAATATGAAAAAAACTGACCGACCAGTAGAAAAAGAAGCTATTGAATATGGGCGAGATATTATTGATGCTTTAGTAAAATTTATGACTTGTGGCCCTATTATCCCTATGGTTTTTGAAGGAAATCAAGCTGTTGGTATAATTAAAAAAATTGTGGGAGGTACTGAACCATTAAGTTCTGATGTTGGGACAATTCGGGGCGATTTCACTTTAGATTCTTATGAATTATCAAATTTTGATAATCGAGCTGTTAGAAATTTAATTCATTGTTCTGATCAAGTAGACGAAGCGTTAAGAGAAATTTCTATTTGGTTTAATGAAAATGAAATAATGAAATATCGTTTAATATCAGAACAAATTTTATACGATATAAATTTAGATGGAATAAAAGAATAAATTTTAAAATATGAAAAATGAAAAATGGTCAGAAAGAATAAAACAAGTAATCAAAGAAAGAGATGGTAGTTTTTATTTAATGATTTTTGTTATTTTCTTTACTTTTTTAACCATTTTTTTATGGGCTACTAATTTAAAAGCTTCTTTTGCGGAGAACAAAAAAAATAGTCAGAAAGTTATACAAATAGATGAAACTAAAAAAGAAGATTTAAATGAATCAATAGATAATCTAATGATAGCCCTTGATAATTTAGATAAAAAAAATAATACTATTACAACCGAGATTAATACTTCTTCTACTTCTACTGATGATTTGTCAGTGGAAATAAGTAAAAATGAATTAGAAGAAGTAAAACAAAAATTAAATAATAAAATAAATGAATTAAATACAACAAGTTCTTCTTCCATTCCAATTCTTTCACAAGAATTAGATGATAGTGAACAAGAGATTGAGGAATTAAAATTAAAAATTGCTGAATTGGAAGAAAAATTAAATGAAAAATAATATTAAAAAAATGAAAAAATCAGATAACAAAAAAAGATTAACAAAAAAAACATTTAATAAACCAGAAAAAGTTGATGATAAAATAGAGAAAAAAGTAGTTATTGAAGAAGAAATTATTAATAGTGAAGGTTATCAACAAACTAAATATGGATTAGTAAAGAATCAATCAGTCAAAGAAGAAATGTATGGCTGTTATTTGGATTATGCTATGAGTGTTATTGTTTCTCGGGCTTTACCTGATGTTCGTGATGGTTTAAAACCAGTTCATCGTCGTATCCTATATGCGATGTGGGATATTGGTTTAAAACATAATGGTAAATTTAGAAAATCAGCTACTGTAGTCGGTGAAGTTTTAGGTAAATATCATCCTCATGGAGATTCAGCTGTTTATGATTCTATGGTTAGAATGGCTCAGGATTTTTCAATGCGTTACCCATTAGTAAAAGGACAAGGAAACTTTGGTTCTATGGATGGTGATGGAGCAGCAGCGATGAGATATTGTGTAAGTGGTGATACTTTACTCTTAACTGATCAGGGAATCTTGGAAATCAATAAAATTTCTAAAAAAAGTGAGGAAAAAATAAAAATAAATATTTTAAATTATCAGGGCAAAATTAAATCAGCTATTAAATTTTTTAATTCTGGTAAGCATGAAATTATAAAAATAAGAACTGAACAGGGTTATGAGATTCGTGGTTCACGCAATCATCCTTTATTGTTGTGGGGACTAAATGAATTCTCTCAACCCTATTTTTATTGGAAAACTTTGGAAAATATTAATAAAAACGATTATTTGCTCTTGAATCGAGGTGCTTCTTTATTCTCTGAAAATGACTTAAATTTAGAAAAATTTTATCCTCTAAAAAATCTTAAAAGAAAAAAAATTACATTACCTAAAAAAATGAATAAAGATTTAGCTTTTCTTTTGGGAGCTATAATTTCAGAAGGGTCTTATCATCAAAATAAATTTTTCTTTTGTAATTCTGATCAAGTTTTTTATAATAAAGTTAAAAATATAATTTCTCAGCAATTTCCAGAATCTAAAGTATATGAAAGAATTTTAAAAGGTAATTGTTCGGAGCTTTGTATTTATGAAAAAAATATTGTTAAATTTTTACAAGAAATTGGAGTATCCACTAAAAAATCAAGCGAAAAAGAAATTCCTTTCTCAGTTTTAATGTCTAGCCGAGCTATTATAGTTTCATTTTTACAATCTTTATTTGAAGGCGATGGCTCTGTTTCTTTTAAAGTAGATAAGAGACATAATGGAAAATCAATGGAATTAACCTATAATTCTAAGAGCAAAAAGCTTATTTCTCAATTAAAAACACTTTTATTGAATTTTGGTATAGTGACAACATCACCTTACTCTGATAAGAGAAATGATTGTTATAAATTAATAATTTCTGGAGTTGATAATATTATAAATTTTCAAAAAAATATCAATTTTTTCTCTAATCGTAAAAAAAATATTTTATCTAAAATTTCAGAAATTAATAATTCTCGTTTAAGTCATAATGATTTTATTCCATTTTTAAATAATTATTTGCGAGCTAATTACAAAAATAATTTTATTTCCAAAAACAATTTTGATCGTTATAATAGTTTAAGAAAAAATTATAATGAATTAAAAAAAATATTAAACTCCTCAGATTTAAAAATGATTGATTGTTTATTGAAAAATAATTATTTTTTCAATCAAGTTAAATTGTCCGAGGTTTTAAAAGAGAAAGAAAATGTTTATTCTATAAAAGTTGATAGTCCTTGTCATTCTTTTGTGGCTAATGGCTTTATAAATCATAATACTGAGGCTAAATTATCAGCTATAACTGAAGAATTAATTTTTGATATTGATAAAGATACGGTTGATTTTATACCTAATTATGACGGATCTCAAAAGGAACCTAAGGTATTACCAGCTAAATTACCTCATTTATTATTAAATGGTTGTATGGGTATAGCCGTTGGTATGTCAACTAATATTCCGCCTCATAATTTGAAAGAATTGGCTGGGGCTATAAATCTATTAATAGAAAAACCAGAATCAACAGTTGAAGATCTGATGGAATTTGTTAAAGGGCCTGATTTTCCAACTGGTGGAATAATTTATGATAAAAAAGATATTTTAAATGCTTATGCTACTGGTAAGGGAGGAATAGTTACTCGTGGTCGAGCCGATATTAGAGAAGACAAAAATGGTAATTTCCAAATTATAATTTCTGAATTACCTTATCAAGTAAATAAATCAGTTTTAGTAGAAAAAATAGCTGATTTAATAAAAGATAAAAAACTTGAAGGAATAAAAGGTCTACGTGATGAATCAGATAAAGATGGAGTTAGAGTAGTTTTAGATTTAAAAAAAGATTCTTATCCTAAAAAAATATTAAATAGTTTATACAAAAATACTCAATTACAAACCACTTTTCATGTAAACATGTTAGCTTTAATTGATGGTATTCAACCTAAGGTTTTAACATTAAAAATGGTTTTAGAAGAATATATTAAACATCGAGAATCAGTTGTTTATAGACGAACTGAATTTGAATTAAATAAAGCTAAGGAAAGAGCTCATATCTTAGAAGGTTTAATGATAGCTTTAAATAATATTGATGCTGTTATAAAAACTATTAGGGCTTCAAAAGACAGGGAAATAGCTAAGATCAATTTAATAAAAAAATTCAAATTAACTGATAGACAAGCAGTGGCTATTTTGGAAATGAAATTACAAAGTTTAGCTAACATGGAACGAACTAAAATTGAAAATGAATTAAAAGATAAATTAAAGATTATAAAAGACTTAAGTATTATTTTAGCTTCTAATACTAAGATAAGAAAAATAATAAAAGATGAAGTTTCTGAATTAGCTAATAAATTTGGTGATGACAGACGAACAGAAGTTGTAGTTCATGGAGTTAAAAGCTTTAATGTTGAAGATTTAGTTCCCAATGAAGAAATTATGGTAATGATGACTAGGGATGGCTATATAAAAAGATTAGATCCTAATATTTTTAAAGTACAAGCTCGGGGTGGTAAGGGTGTTATTGGTTTAACTACTAAGGAAGAAGATTTAGTTGAATTTATGTTTATAACTCAAACTCATAATGATATGCTATTCTTTACCACTAAAGGGCGAGTATTCCAATTAAAAGCTTATGAAATTCCTCAAGCTTCTCGTACAGCCAAAGGAACTCCAATAGTTAATTTTTTACAATTATTAAATGGAGAAAAAATAACATCTATTTTGCCATTAGATAAAATAGCTATTTATAATTATCTATTTTTTGCCACTGAAAAAGGATTGGTAAAAAAAGTTAAAATTAATGATTTTTCTAATGTTCGTCGTAATGGTTTAATAGCTATAAAAATAAAGAATGATGATAAATTAATTTGGTGTAAACCAAGTTCTGGTTCCGATCAAATTGTTTTAATTACTTCCAATGGTCAAGCTATTAGATTTTCAGAAAAAGAAGTTCGTGATATGGGACGAAATGCTTCGGGTGTTCGTGGTATTAAATTAAAAGGTAAGGATGTAGTAGTTGGAATGGGTATTGTAAAAATAGATAAGAATATAAAACTTAATTATCAGATTTTAACAATAATGAAAAAGGGTTATGGAAAAAGAACCGATCTAAGTTTATATAAAACACAAGGTCGGGGAGGAAGTGGTATTAGAACAGCTAAGGTTAGCGATAAGAGTGGACAAATCAGTAATGCTTTTGTATTTAATAAAGAAATGATGGAAGGTAAGGATATAATAATAATTTCTGATAAAGGACAAGTTATAAGAGTTCCATTTAAATCAGTTAATCAATTAGGTAGAGATACTCAAGGGGTTAAAATTATGAGATTTAAAGATGAGGAAGATTGTGTTGCTGGTGTAACTTATGCTTAATAAAAGAAATTAAATTATATTAAATAATAAAAAGAGGCTTAAATTAAAGCCTCTTTTTACATAGATTTTAAAATAATTATTTTAATAATAAAATATATTTTTGTTTAATATTAGCCAAAATATATGATTTTAAAATTTGTTATATTGCATAGATTTTTTTAAAATGCTATAATATAAATATGAAAAAAGAACTAAAAATAAATGAGGCAGCTAATTTTTTGGGAGTAAATCCTGATACTCTTAGACGTTGGGATAAGGTTGGGAAAATAAAACCATTAAATTCAGGATTAGGTAATCATCGTAAATATGATTTTTTACAATTAGAATATTTTTTATTAAACAATATTGATTACTTTGCTAAGAAATGGATAAATGATGATTCTTCTAATCTTCCTAATGATTTATTTTATTGTCCTGATTCTTATATTTTTCAAGGTCGCATTAATAAATTAAAAAAAGAATTAGAAAAAGCAGGAATTGATAATAATCTATCTTTTTTAATTTTAGCTATAACTGGTGAAATTGGTAATAATTCTTTTGATCATAATATTGGTAATTGGTCTAAAGTAGTAGGCATATTTTTTTCTTATAATATAGAAAAAAGAGAGATATTTTTAATTGATAAAGGACAGGGAATTTTTTCTAGTTTAAAAAAAGTTATTCCTAATTTATCTGATGATTTTATAGCTTTAGAAAAAGCTTTTACTCAAGCTATTTCAAGTCGATATCCCGAAAGTCGTGGTAATGGTCTAAAATTTGTTAAAGATGTAGTTATAAATAATAAAATAAATTTATATTTTCAAAGTGGAAAAGCTTATTTAATATTAGATAATAAAAATAAAGAAGTAAAAATAAAAAAAGCTAAAAAATATTTTAAGGGATGTTTGGCAAAAATTAATTTTTAAAAATATGATTATTGAATTAAAAAAATTTGGTGCTATTTTAAATTCTAGACAATTAGGAAGGGAAGCGTTTCTAGCTTTTTCTTCTAATTTAGATAAATGTACTGAAGCTGAAAAAATTTATATTGATTTTTCGGGTCTCTCTTCTATTTCTCCTTCTTGGGCTGATGAATTTTTAGTTCCAATTTTTAAAAAATTTCCCGACAAGGTTATTTTAAAGAAAGAAAAAGATAGTCCAGTTGTTTTTGTTACTAATATTCTTGAAAAGACTAATAATATTAAGTTTAATTGGGAATAATTTAATTTTTAATAATAAAAAATATGACTACTACAATAATTATCTTGTTAATTATATTGATTATTTCTATCGGTTTTTTAATTTATTTATTTTTTAATAATATTTCTAATGGAAAATCAGATGAAAAATTAATAGTATTTAATGAAAAATTAAGTGAATTAAGTCGCCAAAATGAAGTGTTGCGACAAGAATTGGATAAGAAATTAAGTGAGACTTATAAGATAAATCAAGATAATGTTAATAAATCAGCTCAATTAATTCAAGGAATAAGTAATCAATCCTCCAAACTTATTTCAGAGATAACTGAAAAATTAACTAAGTTAGATGAAACCAATAAACAAGTAATAAGTTTTTCTGAACAATTAAATAATTTGGAAAAAGTTTTAACTAATCAAAAAACTCGTGGTAATTTAGGTGAAGCCGGATTAAAATTAGTTTTGGAAAATATTTTACCACCTACTGCTTTTAAATTACAATATTCTTTCAAAAACGGAGATATAGTTGATGCCGTTATAACTACCAAAGAAGGATTAATCCCAGTTGATGCTAAATTTTCTTTAGATAATTATAATAGAATAATAAATGAGAGAGACGTTGATAAAAAAGCGATCTTAGAAAAAGAATTTAGAAATGATTTAAAGAAAAGAATTGATGAAACATCTAAGTATATAAAACCAAAGGAGGGAACTATGGATTTTGCTTTAATGTTTATTCCAGCTGAAGCTATTTATTATGATTTGTTAGTTAATGAAGTGGGAGCGGTAAAAGTTAATACTAGAAGTTTAATAGATTACGCCTATAATGAAAAGAGAGTTATTATTGTATCTCCCACTACCTTCGCTGCTTATTTACAAACTATTCTTCAAGGACTTAGGTCTTTACAGATTGAAGAAGGAGCTAAGATTATTAGAAAAAATGTAGAAAGTTTAAGTCGTCATCTTTTAAGTTATGATGATTTTATGAAAAAATTAGGGGCTAGTATGTCTACTACTGTTAATCATTATAATAGTGCTTATAAAGAATTTAAAAAAATTGATAAAGATATAGTTAAAATTACTGATAAAAAATCAGAAATTGAAGTATTAGAAATTGATCGACCTCAATCCTCAAATTAATTTTATTCAATGGAAAATTTAATTAATAACAATTTACAATCTCAGATATTAAGAACAATAGTTTGGTTTGATTTATTTTCTCAACCTCTAACTGCTTGGGAGATTTATAAATATTTAAATTATCCCACTTCTTATAATAATGTTATTTCAGCTTTAGAAACTTTATCCGATAAAATAGGTTTTAAAGATGGATTTTTCTTTTTAATTGGTCGGGAGAATATTATCACGGAAAGATTTAGAAAGTATAATTATTTTAAAAGAAAAATAAAAAAAGCACGAATTTTTACTAAGCTGATATCTTTATGGCCATCAATATTGGGAGTAGCTGTTTCTAATATTATTGGTGATCATAATTTAAAAGACAGTGGAGATATAGATTTGTTGATCATAACTAAAGCTAAGAGAATATGGTCGGGACGCTTTATTTGCACCTTAATTGCTAAAGTATTAGGTTTAAGACCTAATATTAAAACTAAAAGAGATAAGATTTGTTTAAGTTTTTATATTAGTTCTGATAATCTTAATTTAGAAAAATATTTATATAATGAACAAGATTTCTATTTTGTTTATTGTCTAGCAGATTTAACAATTGTGTATAATTATAATAATATTTGGTCAAAATTTTATAAAGAAAATATTTTTCTTAAAAAATATTTGCCAAATAATCCTGAACCAATTTTTAATAAAGAAGATATAGCTGATAATTTTAAATTAGGATTAATAGGCAGCGGATTAGAAAAAGTATTAAAAAAATTTCAATTAAACATAATGCCTCAAAATTTAAAGAATCAAGTTGGTCAATCTTCGGGAGTGATGTTAGATGATAATATAATAAAATTATTTTTAATTGATAAACGTCCCGAGTTTATCAATTTATTTAATAATCGTATAAAATAAGATATGTTCAAAAGAATAAAAAATATTAACTTAAAAAGAATAATTGAATATTCTTTTTATTTATTCGCTTTCTTTTTCCCCTTACAAACAAAATTAATAATTAAATCAGGGGATAGTAATTATAACGAAATAGCTTTATTCGCTAATTATTTATTATTAGCTATTATTTTTTTACTGTTTTTTATTTATTCGCTTTCTTTTTCCCCTTACAAACAAAATTAATAATTAAATCAGGGGATAGTAATTATAACGAAATAGCTTTATTCGCTAATTATTTATTATTAGCTATTATTTTTATACTATTTTTAATTTATAAAATAAAGAATAAGAAGGAAGAGGGAGTATCAACTGGTTTAGATAAACATTGGGTAATTTTAGCCACCATTGAGTTTTTTATTTTCCTTTCTATTTTTGTTTCCATTTCTACTGATTTATCAATATTCAGATATATCCTATTTTTATTATCAATCGCCATGATGTTTATGATGCTTAATTTTAAGTTTGATTTTAAAAAAATAATTTTATTTTTTTTAGCTGGATTATTATTACAGGCTGTTTTGGGTATTGGACAGGTTTTTACTCAAAAAACTTTTTCTTGTAAATATTTAGGAATAGCTTGTCATGATGTTACTGAATTAGGAACCTCAGTTATTGAAACCATTAATGAACGATTTTTAAGAGCTTATGGGGCTACTGATCATCCTAATATTTTTGGAGCTTTAATGTTTTTTGCTGTTTTTTTATCAATAATGATAATAGTTAAAAATAATTATCATGGAACACGCCGATTATTGGCCTACTTATCATTGTTTGTTTTTTTTATAGCTTTATGGGTTTCTTTTTCTCGTAGTGCTTTATTAGCTACGGGGATTTCATTATTATTTCTTTTGGTAGCTTTTTATTTAGAGAGCAAAAAGTTATTTATGAAATATTTACCTATTTTTATATTATTAATTTTATTAAGTGGTGTCTTAACTATATTATTTAAACCCATAATGATAGTTAGAATGGAAACTAATTCTCGTTTAGAAAAAATATCTATTAATGAACGACAGGAGCAAATAGCCACTGCTTCCACCATAATAAAAAAATACCCATGGTTAGGAGTGGGTTTAGGAGCTTATCACGATAAATTATTAGTTTTAGATTCTAATTTAGCTTCTTATGAAGCTCAACCGGTTCACAATACTTTTATACTAATATGGGCCGAAATAGGTTTATGGGGTCTAATGTTTTTTATTTACTTACTTTTTTATCTCTTAAAGAGAAATATAAAAAAGCTTTATTATTTTCCTTTATTTATTGGTTTACTAATATTTATGTTATTTGATCATTGGTTATGGAGTTTACCGTGGTCATATTTATTTCTATTTTTTATACTAGCCTTAACTTTTTATTTAAAACAAGATAATTCTTTTGAAAATTGGAAATAATATTCTAATCTCTTTTTTTGATTATAAAATTCTTTTGTAAATATCTTAAATCTTTATCTAAACTTTTAAATATTTTTTTTAATTTATCTCTATCATCTAAAATATAATCTTGATTTAAAAGATTGATGATAGTAGCTAAGGTACCAAAGTAATCATTTTGTTCAACATGCCAATTAACACTTTTTTTATCTCTAATAATTAAATAATTTTTATTAATACTATATTTTTTATTCATATTAAATCAAGCTAACAAATTTATTTTTTGAAATTATTAAATGATCCAATATTTCTATACCCAATAATTCACCAGCTTCTTTTAATTTTCTAGTTATTTCTAAATCTTCAGGTGTAGCTTTTAAAACTCCCGAAGGATGATTATGGGCAATAATTACAGCTGAAGCTCCATGTTCTACGGCTGGACGAAAAACTTCTCGAGGATGAAGTATACTAGCATCTAAGGTTCCTATGGATATGGTTTCATTATGTACTAATTTATAGCGACTATTAAGGTATAATCCTCTAAAATGTTCTTTATTTAAATTACTCATGTCTTTTAAATAAATAAAAGCTTGTTGAGCATTTCTGATAGTAATTAAACTTCCTTTTTCTTCTTTAAAAAAACGACGACCCAATTCAAAACAAGCTACTATTTGACATGATTTAACTAAAGGTAGACCAAACTCTTTTTCTAAATTTTTTGGATTTTTTTCATTAATGATAGCATTTTTACCATAATCTTTTAATACTCTATCAGCCATATTTAATACTTCTTCTTTTTTAGTTCCGGTACTTAATATAATAGCCAATAATTCAGCTGATGACAAAGAGTCAGCTCCTAATCTTAACATTTTTTCTCGGGGTTTATCATCAGTATCACGATCTTTAACCGCTAAGATATTATACTTTTTATTTCTATTGATAATTAAATTATTATCTTTTATTTTGTAAGTCATAATTTTTTACATTAATTTTATGTTATTTTAATTATAGCAAATATGTGATAGAATTGAAATAAATTAAAAATATAATAAATAATATGCCAATAAAACAAATAAAATTGAAAAATGGGTTGCCAGTTTTTTTAATTAAATTGCCAGCCCATAAAACAATTACTGTTTTAGTAATGTTTAAAACAGGTTCTAAATATGAAGACAGAAAAACTTCTGGTTTATCTCATTTTTTGGAACATATGTTTTTTAAGGGAACAAATAAACGTCCCGATTCTTTAATATTGAGTTCAGAGTTAGATGCTATGGGAGCTGATTATAATGCTTTTACTAGCAAAGAGTATACTGGTTATTATATTAAATCAACTAAAGATAAAATTAAAGTATCTTTAGATATTTTAAGTGACATGTTACTTAATTCTAAATTTGATAGCCAAGAAATAGAAAAAGAAAAAGGAGTAATTATTGAAGAATTAAATATGTATGAAGATAATCCCAGAATAAAAATTGAAGATGTTTTTGAGAATTGTTTATATGGCGATACTCCGGCGGGTTGGGATACTATTGGCAATAAAGAAACAATAAGAAATTTTAAACGATCAGATTTTATTAAATATTTTTCTAATCAGTATGGTATTAAAAATATGGCTGTATTTGTAGCTGGTAATTTTTCTGATAAAGAAATTAAAAAAATGTTAGCAAAGAATTTTTCCTTATTTAAAAAGAATAATTATAGAGATAAACTAAAAGTTGTTGAAAAACAAATTAAACCTAATTTACTTATAAAAAATAAAAAAACAGATCAAACTGTATTATCATTAGGTTTTAGAGCTTTTCCGGCCAATCATCCCGATGAATATATTTTAAAATTATTAGCTGTTATTTTGGGCGGATCTATGAGTTCTCGTCTATTTACTGAAATTAGAGAACGTCGAGGTTTAGCCTATTTTATTAGATCAAGTATAGAAACCTACACTGATAGTGGCTATATTAGTTCACAGGCTGGCGTTCCTAATGATAAATTAAAAGAAGTAGTTAAAGCTATTTTAAATTGTCATCAAGAATTAAAAAATAATTTAGTCGGAACAGAAGAATTACAAAAAGCTAAAGATTTAATTAGTGGTAAAACTATTGTTCAAATGGAGGGTAGTGATGATTTTTCTTCTTGGTATGCTCATCAATTTATAGACAATAGAAAAAAGTTTTTATCGCCAGAAGAATCTTTGAATAAAATAAAAAAGGTTACAGCAAAAGATATAAAGCGAGTAGCTCAAAAAGTATTTATTAATAAAAATCTTAATTTAGCGATTATTGGTAATGTTAAGAATAAAGAAGTTGTAAAAAATATTTTAAAAATTGATTAATATTAACATGTTAGAAGAATTAAAAAAATTAAATAAAGAACAATTATCGGCAGTTAAACATGAAGCCGGACCATTATTAGTCGTAGCTGGAGCTGGTACAGGTAAAACCACGGTTTTAATTAATCGTTTAGCTTATTTAGTGATGGAAAAAAAGAATAAAACCGATAATATTTTACTATTAACCTTTACTGAAAAAGCAGCTGGAGAAATGGAAGAACGAGCTGATAGAATATTACCTTATGGCTATGTAGATTTATGGATACATACTTTTCATGGTTTTTGTGAAAGAATTTTACGTCAGCAAGCTTTAGAAATAGGTTTAAATCCTGAATTTAAATTACTAGATGGAACAGCTCAGTGGGTTTTTTTAAAAAAGAATTTGCAATTATTTAATTTAAAATATTATACTTCAGTCGCTAATCCTAATAAGTTTATCAGAGAATTATTAAATCATTTTTCTCGTTTGAAAGATGAAAATATTTCAATTGAAGATTATAATAAAGTAATAAAGAAAATTGATAAAAAAAAGAAAAAAGATAAGGCCGAAGAATTAGATGAAGATCGTTTGAAAGAATTAGCCACGGCTTATGAATTATATAATAAATTATTATTAGAAAATAATTATTTAGATTTTGGTGATTTAATAAATTATACTATAAAACTTTTTCATCAACGTCCTAATATTTTAAAAATTTATCAAGATAAATTTAAATATATAATGGTGGATGAGTTTCAAGATACTAATTTATCACAATATGAATTAGTAAAAATATTATCTCAAAAAACCAATAATTTAGTGGTAGTGGGAGATGATGATCAATCAATCTATAAATTTAGGGGGGCTTCTATTTCTAATATTATGCAATTTAAAGATGATTATCCTAAAACTAAGGAAATAGTCTTAAATAAAAATTATCGTTCCCAACAAGAAATTTTAGATTGCGCTCATCAATTTATAAAAAACAATGATCCCAATCGTTTAGAGGTTAAATTGAATATAAGTAAACGTTTAATTTCTTTTTCTGATTCTAAGAATAGTAATAAATCCATATCAGCTTTTAATTTTGCCGAAGAATCAGATGAATTATCTTTTGTTGGGGCTAAAATAAAAGAAATTTATGAAAAAGAAAGTGATACTAATTGGTCAGATTTTGCTGTTTTATGTCGAACTAATGATTCAGCTGATAAATATACCAAAGAATTAAATCGTTTAGAAATTCCTAATCATTTTGTTTCGCTTAAGGGATTATATTTTAAACCAATAGTGCTTGATATAATTTCCTATTTTAAATTATTAGATAATTATAAAGAATCATCAGCTTTATTCCGAGTTCTAAATATGGAAGAATTTAAAATTTCATATAATGATTTGATGATTTTAAATTCTGAAGCTCGACGAACTTATTCTTCTTTATTTGATGTTTTAAAACAAGCTGATAAAATTAAAGGATTAGATCCGTTAGCGGTTAATAAAATAAATAAATTATTAAGATTAGTGGAAAATCATTCTACTTTCGTTAATGATAAAAAACCGAGTTTTATTTTTATAAAATTTATTTACGAGAGTGAAGTACTAAAAAATTTAAATCATGAAAAAGATAGAGAAATTTTTTCATATATAAATCAATTGTATCAAAAAATAAAGAAGTTTGAAGAAAGTGGAGAAGATGTTCGTTTAGCTGATTTTATTGAAGCTTTGAATTTTGAATTAGAAGCTGGTGATACCGGAACCCTAAAAAATGACTTTGTTGATGCTGATACTGTTAAAGTAATGACGGTTCATTCTTCTAAGGGTTTAGAGTTTAAATATGTTTTTTTAGTTGATTTAGTAGAACGTCGTTTTCCAAGTGATAATAGAGCAGATAAAATCCCAGTAATTAGGGAATTGATAAAAGAAAAAATAATTAGTGATGAAAATTTTCATATTGAAGAAGAACGTCGTTTATTCTATGTAGCCTTAACTAGAGCTAAATTATCTTTATTCTTAAGTGGATCAAGGAATTATGGTGGGGCTAGAGAAAAACGTTTATCGCCCTTTTTAGAAGAAGCTGGAATAAAGGTTGAAGTTATTAAAGATATAGATTTTTCCGAATTAGAGTTTATAAAAGATATGAAGTCTTTTATGGAAACTAAATCTAAAAAAGAAATAAGTTCCGAAAAATATAAATTGCCAAATTACTTTTCTTTTTCTCAATTTGCAGCTTTTTCCAAATGTCCTTTACAGTATAAATATGCTCATTTATTAAAAATACCAGCTTCTGAAGATAAACCAAGTTTAGTTTTTGGGCGAGTAATTCATAATGTTTTGTATAATTTTTTGCTTCCACTTATTGCTGATAATAATTTACAAAAGGATTTATTTTCCAAAAAAGAAAATAGTAAAGATTTTCTAAATGAAAAAAAGATTTTAGAATGGTATAAACATTTTTGGGTAGATGAAGGATATGGTGATTTAGAAACTATGGAAAAATTTCGTGAAAAAGGATTAAAGATAGTAATAGATTTCTATAAAAAATTAATGGCTGAAGATTTACCAAATGTTTATTTTTTAGAAAAAGATTTTCGTTTTAAATTTAAAGATTATTTCATTAAAGGTAAGATTGATAGAATTGATAAAATAGCTGATGATAAATTTGAAATTATTGATTACAAAACTGGTTCTGGTAAAGAAAAATTAGAAACCGAAGATCGTCGTCAATTGCTTTTATACAAAATGGTTAGTGAAGTAGCTTTTGGTATTAAATCTACTAAATTAAGTTATTATTATTTAGAAACTGGAGAAAAATTAAGTTTTGAAGCTAAGGATAAAGATATGGAAAAAGTAGAAGATTGGTTATTAAATAGTATAAAAGAAATAGAAAAGAGAGAATTTTTACCAAATCCAGGTTCTTATACTTGTCCCTTTTGTGATTTTAAGGGTATTTGTGAGTTTAAGAAGTAAAAACATAGGATATGTCAAAAAAGATATAACTTTTTGACATTAGATGCTAAAAAAGTTATAACTTTTTATACAAAGACATTTAATTGTTTTTTACCTCTGTAAATGATATTATATTTAAATATGAATAATGAGGATAGGGTGGTGAACCCGGAAGAAAACAATCAAGATAAGGCTTTTGATCTTAGTTTAAGACCAAAGTCTTTTTCTGATTATATCGGTCAAGATAATATTAAAACTAATCTTAATATTACGGTTAAAGCCGCGCTAAAAAGAAAAGAACCGATAGAGCATGTTTTGTTCTATGGTGCTCCAGGTTTGGGTAAAACAACTTTAGCTCATGTTTTAGCTAATGAAATTGGG
>Ga0209723_1003611_pt1 | contig 18336 bp, 15 predicted proteins | sample BiotimSIPDNA_2_FD_185750 | JGI IMG/M metagenome (GOLD analysis project Ga0209723, IMG submission 185750) | Anaerobic biogas reactor microbial communites from Washington, USA - Biogas_R2 time_0 SIP DNA (SPAdes) (version 2) | ecosystem: Engineered > Bioreactor > Anaerobic > Unclassified | place... | reverse complement strand
GCTCGACACTCCGGCGGGGCGAGCCCGTTCCGATGCGTGTGTACAGGTGCGCCTGTTTCTTCCTCTGCCCAATATGGTCTTCGACGGAATGACGAAGGCTGAAATCAAGGATGCACTCACCTCCCTAGTCCGGGAACTCGGGCTGGATTCGACGGACGTGATGTGGTCGCTCCACAAAGGAGTGCCCGGTGGTTCCGGAAATAATCAGCGGGACCAGAATCTCCACCTTCATGTTTCCTATCGTCCGCGGAATGAAGGCGGCAAAAAGCATCGGATTTGCATCCGCAGAGAAGTTGTTACGCTTCGGGAAGTCCTGGGAGGCTGGCTCCAGGAGAGAGGGTACGAAATCGACTGGAAATCCATCTCAAATCCCGGGAAACGGCGGCATATTTCTCCGGAGAAAATTGCCATAGCCGAACGGGGAGAACTCCTCCACTCCCCCGAGGAGAAACTCCAGGCGGACCTGGCTCTGGCGAAAAGGCTTGTGTCAAAACTTTCCCGCTCCGAGGCAAGGGAAATTATTCTCGCCTGCCTCCGCTCAGATAAACCGGCTTATTCTACCCTTGAAAACGAACTGCACAGGCGGGGATGGAATCTTTCCCGAATCATCAGAGGGAAACGAAAAACATGGATACTGACGGACGGAGACAAGAAAGAATATGCCCTCCGGCGCATCCTGGAAGAGAAGGAGAAGAGCGTTGACGCTCTCATGAAAGTGCTGAAGGGAAATGACCTTTCCCAAGCGACCACTCTCGAAAAAAACGTGCCGGTCATTTCGGGGAATGAAGGGGAAAGCATCCCTTCGGAAAACCCTTGCAGTGAACCGGAAGAACCTTGGCCGGACGAATCGGGGGGTACGGAAAGCGACGAAAAGGAGCCTTTCTATAACAACAGCCCCTTCGATAGATCCATGTAGAATCAGGAAAGAGCTCTGGTGATACAGAGTTTTTTTGAGATCCTCCGGGGATTGCCGGACCTTGAATCAATACCCCCCGTTACTCCTCCACCAGCTCAGAAACTTATCACTAAAAACCCGTAGCTCAGCACATGAGTGCCTTCTGCTGTCCTTACCCCAAAATGTGAAACCACCTTTTTTTCTCTGAAATTTGGGCAGTTTCTTTCCTGAAAGGATGCCTGTTTTCGGGGAACGAATATGGGAAGCCCATGCAGGGATAGGGGGAAGACTCTCACCTGCAGGAGGAAGAAGCATTTCTTGCTCCTCGGGGTTCCCTGCTCTTTTCCCGCCCTTTTTTCCTTTTCTGAAATCCCTGCCCTTTTCGTTCTGCCCCTGCAAGGCTCAAGGGTGCGTTGGCTGGCGCCAACACCCTTTCGGCAGGGGGCCTTCGCCCCCTTGCATCCCCCGAAGGCAAAGGCGGAAAGGTGGGTCAGTCTTTCTCTTCCGGGGTCGCTCCGTTGTCCAGAGCCCATTCCAGGAGCCAGCGAATCGCCTCCGCCCGGGACTGGAACCGATGTTCGAAACGAAAATCGTCGATCCTGTCCAGCAATTCCTGGTCAATAACAAAATTCAATAAAGGACTTGTCCGCTGCCCCATTGCATGTACCTTCCTCTCAGTTTTTGCGGTGATTTTTTCCTATTTTATGGAAGAACCTTTTGTTAAAAAGCTCCTTGTGCTTTTTAAGTTTACCATACAACAAATAACGACTCTATTGACAAGTTAAACAATACAAGCTATATTGATAACATAATTAGATGAAATATCTTGAAAGGAGTGAAGTCGTATGTCCAACATGGTGATTCTCAAGTCGTGGATCGAGGGGACCCGTCCTCTCCTGTGGAATGCTTTTGCGCTCAACATGCTGTCGGGAGAGAAAAAGCGGAAAACCGGATCCGCCGGCAATAACCCGGAAGAGTGGAAGCAGACGGTCCTTGCCACTCCTGAAAACCAGCTGTTTATAAAGGGGTGCTACATTTTCAGCTGCCTGAGAGATGCGGCACGGTATACGCGGGAAGGAAAGGGGACACTGCAGAGAAGTGTGGCGGCTACACTTCAAATTTTGGACGAAGAAATCCTGGTGGACCGATTTATCCCCGAGGAAATGTATGTCACCCCGGAAGCGTTTTATAACGCCAGGGAAAAGGATGTCTATATTGACGTTTGCGGAGTCCGGAACCCGACGACCCGGGGGAAGAACATACGGTATCGGGTCGCTACTTCCCTCGGATGGAAATGCAGTTTTTCTCTCGTCTTCGACAATACCCTGGTGTCCAAAAACGCCATGCGGTCCATCATCCATGACGCGGGGAATCTGGTAGGGCTGGGTGACAGCCGTTCCATAGGCTCGGGACGATTTCGGGTCCTTGAAATCGAAGAGTCAACCTATCTTTCCGATGCCGAAAAGACGTCCGCCTAGAACGATATGGCTGGAGCTGCGGAAAATTGTATGGATCCGCTGCAACGGAAAATGCTCTCGCTGCGGAAAGGAACTTTCCCTCTTTCGCTGCCATGTGGATCATATCCACTCGGGGAAAAACGGAACGAACAAGATCCGCAACCTGAGGGTGCTCTGCCCCGAATGCCATACCCTGCGTCTTGACAAACGGCATCGGGGGTTAGTCGGAAAGGGTCTCCGGCTTGGAATCATCGACGAAAACTGGAGATCGAAAACCTGGGAATAATCGAAGCTGAAGCGAGCTTCTCATTCTACCGGGTCTTGCTTTTGAGATTCCGGAACTCGGCATAACTCGCCCCGACAACACATGATCTCGACCACAAATGGCTAGGTGCGGCAGGCTTCGTCTCGGATTGGCATGGGTGACCCGGAACTGGATTTTTCAGGTTCCGGGTTTTTTCTTTCTTTAGCAACCGGACCAACATCGTCGCGTCACGGTATGAGTCAGAAGAATTACTGGACCGGATTCAAATCCCGGTTGTTGCCGAGGCAATAACCTAACGACTATTTTTTCAGGCAGAAAATTCATCAAGTGGAAAAAATCCATGGGTGATTCGAGTTGATCAACATGAAGAATCCCTTTTTTCCGAAGAGATGGTTCTCAATCTGGAGCAAGTGGCATTGATTGAGCGCGGCGATGGTTCTCATATCAATGAGATAATGACTCTCTTAGAACAAGTTTTGCGTAGTACCTCAAGCGGGTTCTTCGAATGCTGTTTACGGCATGGCAAGAATGAAGGAAACATTGTCCCGGCACTCCGTCGCCAGCAACCTCCTCCGCAGCTCCTCGCAGGCGGACGAACCGTCCGTCCCGGCAAGGCACTCCCCGATTTCCTTTTCGGACAGGGCCTCCCAGACACCGTCGCTACACAGGAAGAAGACGTCCTCTTCGGCAACGGGAAACACGTTGAAGAAGAAGGGCGCCACGTCGGGCCCGATCCCCGCCTGGACCGCCGAGGTGACGATGTTCTTCCGGGGATGAAAGCGCATCTCCTCCCGCTGCAGAAGCCCCGCATCCACGAGGTCCTGCACTTCGGAGTGGTCGCGGCTCAACTGTTCAGGCACACCGTTGCGGAGACGGTAGACCCGGCAGTCGCCGCTGTTGAAGACAAGGGCACGCTCTCCGTCGAGCACCATTCCGGCGAGGGTGGCCCCCATGGAGCCGAGGGAACGATCCTCCCAGGCCAGGTCATCCATGCGTTGGGCTGCCGCCCCGAGCGCCCGGAGAATGATTTCTTCCATATCAGCCGGTGGAGCGTCCAGCATCGCCTGCCTTTCTTCAAGCAGGCATTCCCCCACGATCCGGGCGGCCATCTCCCCTCCAGCGTACCCGCCCATTCCGTCGATGACCGCGCACAGGATGCGGGGCTCATCCAAAGATAGAGCCTCGACGCCGTCCATGTTGGTTTCTGCCGCCAGCCTGCTCCCCGCGAGGAGGACGTCCTGGTTGGCGGAGCGCCTGTTCCCCCTGTGGGTAGAGAAATACATTTTCATTGTTCCTGCCTCCGTTCGGTGGGATTGAGTGAACCTGTCCAAAGTCCGTCTGGCTATATCGGCCCCTCGATAACGGTCCAGTCTCTCTCCTCCTCCAGCCCGGCCCTACAGTTCTTGAGCTTCGTACCCCTCTCCAATGGGACGGAGGTATCCAGCTTGCCGTGGATATCGCCGGTGATGAATAGTGTCATTGAAATCTCCTCCCGATTTTATTTTAGTCCTTTTTTGGGTTTCACTCCTATTTCTATTGAAGACTTTGTGCGGAAAAGAATAATTCCCTCTCCCCGTTCACAAGCTGATATTTTTTGCCGTGCCGGGAATTTTGTTTTCCGAATTTGCAGGAGCATTACGCTCGTCAAAATATCCAAGGAATTCATTTCCCCTTTACACACCCCTGACCAGAAACATCGTTCTCATAGCAATTTTTCGCTCAAGGATATTTGTTTAGCACCACCTTCAACAGGCACACTGATTTGTAGCAGTTTGTTTAGCACCATCATCAACAGGCACACTGTATTTAGGAATTTGTTTAGTGCTCCACTCAACAGACACAATGATTTGTAGCAGTTTGTTTAGCAGCACCCCTGACAGGCATACTGTCTTCCGGGTTCAAAAAGAACCATGGAAATTGCCCTGCGCTTCAATAGAGCCGATTTTTCTATGTGAAATTATTTTTCAGCAGAAAAATTTGTTTAAGGGGTAGGCAAACAGGAATACTAAAAATTGCAGGTTGAGTTTTTTTTTCGCCCACCAACAAAAAACCCGCAAGAAGGATGAGAGGAGGTGTTTACCTGGATAACCTAGCTGAGAAAAGCAGTTTTGCGCAGACAACGTCATATGGAGATATGCAGTATTTATGCATACAATAAAAACATTAAGGAGTGGTTGAAATGGCGAACATTTGTCACAACAGAATCGAATTCACCGGGAAAGCATGTGATTTGGCTGGTTTCATGATGAGGTTTTTCGGGGAAATTTTTTACGAGGCAAGACATTACTCCAGCATTGCATTTGCGTACATCACACCTCCACCGGACGATGTTTTTACAGAGGAAAAGTTGTTCCGGGAAAAATACGGGTTCAAAGAAAACTACTTCGGAAATGAAGATGACGGAACTGCCGAATCATCGCCTCTCAAAAAATGGAGGGAGGAAAAGCTCGTTGCAGTAACGGAACCATTTGATGTCGCGGCATACGTAGAAGATTGTCCGGAAGGGCAAAAACTCGTTGTGGGTTTTGACACTAAGTGGGTCCCGCCCGAAGGATGGTTCTTTCTGATAGCGGAAAATTTTCCAAATCTGGATTTTACATGTTATTACTATGAGTACCTTAGGGGTTTTGTTGGCAAACAGGTATTTTCCAGAGGTTTGCGCCAAAGTGAGGAATATTTTTTATCTGATAACCCGGAATGGAAGAAAAAAATGGAGGAGTATTTTGGGTATGAAGAACATGATGTCCCGGAAATTGCCCAGGACAGTTTGGCAGGTATAACGAGCGTAAAACGATAAACAAGAATAAACAAGAATAAACAAGAAGGGGGGGGATTCACCTCCAAGCCCCTCGGATGTTGTGTTGATTTTGGGGGTGCGAGGTTTCGCAAAGCCACTAATAGAGTGACTTTGGGAGATTTGTTGTACAAAGGAAATATCTCCTCAGAAAAAGAAGTCCCTGATTGATTGCAGTCAGGGGCTTCGCTTATTTTTATCAACATGTCTCCCGAGGGGCTAGATTCACCTCCCCTCTTTCTATTAAAAAACGAGACCTTCTCAGCATTCAACATATTTCTACAGTGTATAAAGTACAAAAGAAAAAAACGGACCTTCTGCGAAATTGTCGGCCCTTCACCTGTGTCCATAAATTCCGGGAAAGATCAGTTCAGATATATAGAGATCTTTTACAACAGAAAGCGGCTTCATTCGGGGATAGGATATAAATCCCCGGAATCGTACGAAAAAGAGAGATTGCGGGCCTGAATCTGTGTCCATTATTTGGGGGGAACCTCACCGTAAGGATTTTCTGGAAGAACGGGAAGGCTGAAATACCCGCTAATGACGATCAAATCTTTCTCCGGACAGGGACGGTCCCCTGGTGAAGTTTTGAAGACTAAACGTTTCCCAGAATCCTCGGTGATGAACAGTTTCATTCACTGCTTCTCCCGGTCTTTAAACGTGTTCTTTCCCTGCTCTTCTCGTGTTCTGTCTGAGAATCTCTTCCTGAATAAGAAAAACAGTCGATTAAAAAATTCGCTTGACGGATCTGATTCACATTGCTATCATATCATCCGCTTTGCGCAAAAAGCTCCAACGATTCAAAACACCCACTCAGACAGGCGGCTTTTGGACATCTCCCATCGGGGGATGAAGCAGAAGTACGGCAAAAATCCCGGAAGCAAAAAATACCTCTACAACACCTTGAACGGAGACGGTCTCGTAAGAGCCCCGGTCGCAGCTTGCGGGCCTGGTTCAGAGTTACTGTCTTCACTTACCTTTCGACTCACCTAAATTCTCCTTACCGCTTCAGAAAAGAACCTTGAAAAAAGAATAGAGGAAAAAGGTCTACAAAGACCGGGGCAGCCGTAAGAAGCGGGGGAAAATCAACCCCGCTCGGCAGTGCCATGCGGGGAAAAAACAGGTCAGCCTGAAAAAGTAAAAGAGAGGACAAAGGGGGAATCTAAACGCAATGCTGGAAACGGCACTGTCCGCCATGACCGGTTTCTTCGGGACAGAGAGCCCCATTATAGCGGCTGGGATGATCACGGCTATCCCTCTGCACTACCTCACCTCGAAGGGGATCGAGTTGAATTCATTCCTTACGAACTTTGTGGAAACCCCACGAACCGGAGAACATCGTTCGTTCGAGGAAGGGATGAAAATGGTCAAATCGCTTGCCGGACTTCTGATCGCAAATAGTGCGGCAGTAACGATTTTCATCCTGATGGTTTCCATGGCCCGTGATCTGGCGCAGGGATCATACTGGGAGAAGTTCGGAGACTTCTCGGCATTGCATCTGGCCATAACGGCATCGTTTACGGGCCTCTACTTCGCCTTCATGGTGAGCGGGATGAAAAAGCGGGCAAGGGAAGAGAATTCCTACGGTAGGACCAGCCAGAAGGTGGTCCTGACCAACCTGCGGTACCTGTTCATGATGTTGGTATTCTCCATTGTAACGTTCTGTCCGCTCTACGTTTCTCTTTTCTACTCGGCCTATATTTCCGGTGATCTTTTCCTGGAGCTACTGTTCGGGAAGAAGGAATAAAGAATCCTTCAAAACTCGGCAAAACTGAACCGGTCAGGATTGGCTGAAGAACAGTAAATCGCCATATTGCATTGACATCAAATCTTCCTCACCATAGAATCGAAATAGGAGATTTTCTCTTGTCTCAATTTTCTTTATCCCAAAATATATACAAAGGGGTAAACGCAAATGCCGGAAGATGTTCAGGAGATAAACTACATCTGCCCAGGAAAAGCCCGTTCTTGTACTACTTTCAGATTCAAAGCCGAAGCCGGGTACAAACTACGGAGTTCAGGTTTCCCCTGTTCGCCTGAGGAAATTTTCCACAAAACGATAGAAATAGCCTTTGAATGGTTACGACGAAAGACCCCCGAACTGCTTCCAAAACCAACAACCAATAAGGAAAGCTTCAGAAATGAGCAGGACGGACAAGTTCTTGAAGCGGTCGCACTCCCCCACAAGGGTTTATGGGCTATCCGGCTCATACACCCTGATGTCGGGATGAAGGGAATTCCTCAGGTCGCAGGACGAACCTGGACAACAGATATCGCTGTAGCTCTGGAGGAAGAGAGGGTTGTTTTGGGTGTTGAAGTCTTTTCTTCGACACTGAATCAGTACGCACAGCTTCCAGCATTTATTCGACCTGGAATAATAAAACTTGCGATCGAATCCATAGGCCTTTTTCAGATCCGGCCTCTGGAAGGGATACCTTGGATCCTTTCGCCTAAAGAGGATTTGAACGAGCTTGAAGAGTTGCTTACTTCCCCGAAACGTACTCTCGCAGTAATTGTCGTGAGTGAAGAAGCTCCCGGAAACGGAAGTTTTCTTGCCGAAAAAGAACCGCATTACACGATAGATGCCGCTTTTCTTGCCAATGAATTGAAGGGATACGCTCACGTCGTTCAGATGCCCTTTGACCTTTCTATCGAGTGGACTAAGAAAGTCGGAAAACCCTGGTCTGTATATGACGGTGCTGTTAGAACCTATTTGCCTGGGCTCGATTTCGAAAGTCATTCATATTTCTCGCACCCCTTAGCCATACGCAGCAGCATCCTGAATTTCATCTCTCAAGAAGTCAGTTTTACAGAAAACAAGGATGGGCCTCAAACTTTCCAATCATTTCTTGTCGAAAAGACACGCAAAACAATGCCCAGATTCAGTTTTTCCTGGGATCCGCTTCTTTTCTGCACTGAAGCCAGAACTTTAGAATTAAGCGAAATGGCAAACGGCATGCTAGGAGGAGCTGAATGTGTCTCATGCCGGAAAGTTCAGAGCGAACAAATCTTTCGTCTCCAAGAACAGATTCGTGAGATAGAAGGAAAAAGCAGAGAATGGGAAGAGCTCGCAGATTCTTTTTCCAAAGAACTTGATTTTCAGAAACAACAAAACTACACACTTCGAAATTATGCTGACACCCTGCGTATATCGTTCAGAAACTCCACCGGGAAAGTCACCGACGAAGAAGTAACACTACCGGACGACTACGAATCACTCCCCGAATGGGTGGAAAAAAATCTTTCAGGGAGACTGTTGCTTCTGCCGCGAGCTGTTCGTTCGGTTAAGAACGCATTCTATAAAGACGTTTCTTTAGTATACAACAGTCTACTCCTCCTGGCGGAAGAATACAGAAACATGCGTTTGGGATTCGATACGGGAAAGACATTTTTTGAAAAAAGGATTTCAGAACTTGGCGTAGAATTGGGTGGTTCCATATCAAACGTCTCCGCAGGTGAGTATGAAGACAGGTATTTCGTTAACTACCCCACTGATTCTTCGAGCAAGCGTAAACTTGATTTTCACCTGAAGAAGGGAAATACCAAGGATGATAAATTCTGTATGAGAATTTACTTTTTCTGGGATGAGGAGACAAATCAGGTCGTTGTGGCTCATTTACCCTCACACCTTGAATCCCGGATGACATAAAAGTCAGAGAGCACAATGATCGCCTCTTTAATAATTTGAGGGTTATTTGAGGACTTAAAATGGAAAAGAGAGAAAAAAAAGAGAAGTGAAATTCGGAGAACAAATCTGTGATCAAAAAATACTGACCTCTATTCTCAATTTCCGAAAATAGTGAAAGAGTTTTTCTGTGCATGCCCTTCGCTCTCTCTTTCGTCATTATGCGATTGACGCTTTGAACCAGTGTAGGCATTCTTCAAGGATGAGAGCTGAGTGACCGACACATTTCATCAAACTAACGCGAAGCGATCAGAATGGTGAGGGTGAGACTCGCAAGGGTGCTCCGTCGTACTGACGATTTTATTGTGAAGCGCGGAGGTATGGTTCATTCTATATTCTCCTTCTTGATTTGTTTTTTGTTGCCCAAACAAAGTAAATCACGGAAAATAGAATGTAGCCATATGTCTTTTTCGGTATTTTCAAGGTGCAGCAATGCTTTTACGCATTACCTCTTGATCTTGCGGTTTTCTGTCGGTCTCTCAGGGACTTCATTCTGCAACACTTTTTCGCCGTCGGTGTGGATGGGCTTGACCAGGAGAAACTTTCCCCCCTCCTTCGTCTCAAGTACAATGACTCGATGGGGGACGCTTGCCGACCTAGAAAGACCTTCAGAGATAAGCGCCGTCTTCGCCGGATTTCAGCGTTTTTTGTTTTAGGAGGTCCCGGCTTAGGCGAGTGAGATATCTGTTAATTATCTCCAGAAAAAAAGGTTGGAAAGGTGGTCTGAATTGAATGAATATCTATGAAGAGAAGAAACTTGATGTACAGCATGATCAATGTTCTCATGACACAGGAGTTCAGCCAACGCAGAGAAGAGAGTCCACATTGATTAAAGAAACTGAAAAAGTTGCAGGCAAAGAACTGGAAATTAAAGAAAAATTCAACTTTATATTTGCCAGAAATAATTTATATAAAATACTCACGAGGCAGCAAATTATTGAAATGCTTCTTAAAACATTTCCCGGAACGAATCCGTTAAGTCTGATACCATCCGACTACTGTTACAACAAGGTTAATAAGGGAATAAAGTTCGATCATTTTTTGTTCGAGTCTTTGGGACAAGGCCGTTACAAAGTGCTTGGGTTAGAATATCCTTATGAAGGCCCTATTTATTGGAAGAAAAAACATGTCGGCGATTGGATTAAGGGTTCCAAGAGACCGAGGCTAAATGAAAATGTTGCCAAGTGACCCTGTACTATTGCATTTTATAATAATCTGTTAAATTAAATTTTTTATCGTGTCCAGTTTTAATAAATACAAAATAGCCATTACCAGAAAGAAGAATTCATAGTTAGCATTGATTATGATGAAAATTTTTTTTATTTTAGATTTGGGGAGGAGAAAATGGCTTTTGTTGAACCTATTACAGTAAAAGAAGCGGTAGAGAATATACATCAAAAAAAGTATCTGCTTCCGGCTATACAACGGGAATTTGTATGGGAAACAGATCAAATCGAAAAATTATTTGATTCACTTATGCAAGATTATCCTATTAATTCGTTTCTTTTTTGGGATGTAGAGCAAGGAAATATACAGAAATATCAGTTTTATGAATTTATTAGAGATTATCATGAAAGAGACAACAGGCATAATCCAAAAGCAAGTTTGAACGGAGAGAAAGGCATTACGGCTATTCTTGATGGTCAACAGCGTTTAACCTCGTTATATATAGGATTGAAGGGAAGTTATTCGAGTAAACTTCCTTATAAACGTTGGGATAACGACTCTGCTTATCCGAAGAGAAGACTTTATTTAAATTTACTTGCTTCGGATGAAGAAGAAGGCTATAACTCTGGCTTTAATTTCCGTTTTTTGCCATATGCAGAACCAATCAAAAGACATGATAATAGTTTTTGGTTTCTCGTCGGTGAGATTTTAAATTTAGAGGAAGAATATCTTGTTAATGATTTTTTGATGAAGCATGAACTTTTTTCCATTGAAAAGGAACAGTTTATATTTGCCAATAGAACGCTTTTTAAACTTCACTCTGTCGTACATAAGAATAAATCTATTAACATGTTCCTTGAAAAAGGAGAAAGTCTTGATAAGGTTCTTAATATTTTTATCCGAGTGAATAGCGGTGGCACTCAGTTAAATTATTCTGATTTATTGCTTTCTATCGCCACTGCTCAATGGAAAGAAAAGGATGCAAGGGAGGAAATTAATTCTTTTGTCGATGAAATCAACGCTGTGGGTTCTGGATTTCAAACGAATAAGGATTTTGTTTTAAAGAATTGTTTAGTTTTGTGCGGTTTTAGGGATATTGCTTTTAAAGTTGATAACTTTAACCAATCAAATATGCATTTTATCGAAAAAAATTGGGAGAGAATTACCAAAGCAATCAAGATGGCTTTTATTCTAGTTTCAAGTTTTGGATATAATAGAGATACACTAACCTCATATTACGCACTCATTCCAATAGCTCTATATTTGTTTAAATTAAACTCACCTGATAATTTTATTGAGTCTTCAAAGTTTCAAGAAGACCGGAAGAAGATTTTTAAATGGCTCGCAATGGTATTATTAAAAAGAACATTTGGTGGTAATCCAGATAGTGTTCTACGCCCCATGCGAGAAGTTATAGAAATTTCTGAAAGCGACTTCCCCATAGATGGAATCATTAATAAGTTAAGAGGAACTGCAAAATCAATTACTTTTTCCGAGGATGATATTGAAAATTTATTGCATTATCAGTATGGTCAGCCGTATGTGTTTTCTGTTTTAGCTTTTTTATATCCTTCTCTTGATTTTAGGAATAAATTTCATAAGGACCATATTTTTCCTAAAAAGCTATTTAAACGTTTAACATTGCTTAGAAGAGGTATTCCTGAAAAGGACTTGGAGTTCTATTTAGATAATTATGATAGTATTGCAAATCTGCAGTTGCTTGAAGGTTTGCCGAATCAGGAAAAATCAGATCAAGAGTTTGAGGCATGGTTGAATGAAAATTATTCAAACACGTTAGAAAGACAAAGTTTTGTGAAAAGGCATTACATACCAGATGTTGCACTTCCTCTTGAAAACTTCAAAGAATTTATTGAGGAACGGCAAAAATTACTATCGAGTGCTTTTAGAAAGGTCCTTTTGTAAAAACAAAGGCCAATGTAGGCGGTTTTTTTATCTATTTCTACGGAGTCGCCTGAGGATATGGTGCCCGATTCGTCGACGCTATATGTCTCAATCTTGCCGCGACGAGCATGAGAGCCGAATTTCCGTCCGGGAAGTTATCAGTTGCCGCTATGGGCTCATCGATCCTTGCGACTTTCCTATAAGGGATGGAAACCTGCATATCGAGCCCGAACCGTCCTGCGACGGCACCTTCAAGATACCTAACTTCGACTATGTGCATGCGGAACTGGCCAAGCCGCATGTCACCCTGAAGCTGCTCTGGGAAGCAGGACGTTTAACAATGCCGCCAAAGCTGTTCAATTTTTAAAGGAAGGTCACTTTTTCCAATACAGGAAGCATCATGTCGGGGGGATAGTCCTCCGTAATGTAGTGCCTCGACATTACAGCAATCGTAGATGTTGGAATCCCATGCACCTCAACTCTTCGCCCGCTGATGCGTGCCGCAATTCTTTTCTCGTGGTCGGACAGCGGGAGTAAGCTGACTTTAGTTTCCCAGGTGTGGCGTAAGTCCGATAGAGCGAGTCCGGTAAGTTTGATTTCCGGGAAACATGATTCGCGGAACCAGCGCGATACACTCTGTGCACAGCCGTTAACGGGATGCCACCCAACATCAAAGAGCCGGTGAGGATGGCTGCAGCATTGTCCGGCAGCCAAACGTAATTTCCTGTCCTCGCAATATTCCATGAAACCCTGTTCAAACAGAAATGGGTGGACAGGAATCAAACGTTTGGATTCCCGATTTTTGACGCTTTTCTCGAACCCTTCCGTGATCGATATGCAGGGGATTTTTTCGTAAACAAGTATATCGTCATGATGCAGCTGTGCGGCTTCTCCGACACGGCAGCCCTGAAAAAGGCACATCAGAAACATCCAGTATCGCCACCTCAGGTCACTGCCCTTCCAGCTATCATTGAATGTCTTAAACTGACTTATATGTTCTGTTACTGATCTGATTTGGTCAACAGAAAAGGATTTGCCCTGCTTTTTCGCCGAGGCTTTCTTTCCGGGGAAAATTGAAAATATCTTTTCCAGGTGCTGTGTATTGTATTCGAATGTATCCAGCCAGGAGAAAAACTGAGATACCCACATGATCTTGTTTCTCTTGGTCTTATCAGCGAGTTGCGATTGCTTCAGCCAATCGGCATAAACAGCAACATCGGTACGAGTTATTTCCCTCACCGGTCTTGTACCATGATTTCCCATAACGTTCAGAAACTCTCTGAGTATTCCTGCCATGTTTTTGAGCGCGCTCGGCCCCTTGTTCCCGGGAGGAGACTGTAGATACTCCTCGACGGTTTCCCCGAGTGTCTTCTGCTTTTCATTTTCTTTATTAAAAACTTTTGCAATGGCTTCCATTACGGCTTTTCTGGCAGGATTAATATTTTCCGGGGGGTCGCGATAAAGTGTACCGGCAAGGGTATCCCAAGATTCGGTGACCATGTGGACCAAAACTTCTTCATTTCTCTTTTGCCTGTCATTTCGGGTCTTCAAGGCAAAAGCCTCCTCCAAGGACATGATAGCCACGCGTTGAAGCTTCGGCAGCATTTGAGAAAATAAGTCTGCAGAGCAGAGCGAGAATTTAATCTCACGGCATTTGTAGCGATGGCGAAGCGACTGGGGAACCCCCCGGCGATAGTAGATTTTATTGTTGCGTCGGACGATATGAGGTAGAGAAATAAGCAAAAGGAACACTCCCTAGTGTACCAATTTTGTACCAGTAAGTGTCCCTTTATATTTTGAAGCAATCTCGTAAAGGCTTGCAATCACTAATCCTATACGGTTGCTAAAATTTCTGGTGGACTGTGAGGGACTCGAACCCACGACCCGCTGATTAAGAGTCAGCTGCTCTACCAACTGAGCTAACAGTCCATGATAGCCGCATATTGATCAATACTGACTATGCGACGTTTCGCGGATATGCTGATACTTCCCGAAAAACCCTTGTGGACACAAAAAAACGAAGAACGTTGTACTGCCTGCATCCACGGTTAGGCAGTATATCATGCTCTTTTTGCTCTGTAAAGGGGGTGGAAGTGTTAACTTAGGCGGTAATATTGCATATTTAATCAGTAAATATACGTATATATAGTCTTTTCGAACAATGACCGATATAATACATGTAACACACGAAGGTCATTGTGTCAGCAAATATCTTTCAGGAGGGATCAGCAAAAATGGCAAAAAAGAGATCGAGCCATGTGAAAGTTCCGATGACCGACGTGCCGCACCAGGAACCGTGTGCAACACCCGCAAAAAAGGATCTTATCGAGGCGTATTTCAAAAACAAAGAAAAGCTAAAACCCATTACCGATAGCACAAAGCGTGAATATCGCCGATATCTGGGGGCGTATATTTCCGCGCTGGGCGGCATGGATCGCGTCGACGGGGATAACGATAGGATGCGGGCGGTGTTGATAGAGTGGCTGTCTGAGCCCATGGAGGGCGGCATGCACGGCAAAAAACTATCCCTAACATCCGGGACCATCAACAGAAGGCGGGCGTACGTGTCCGCGTGGCTGCGCTGGCTGAATGATGAGGGGATCATCCCCGGGCTGAATGCGGGCAAAATCCTCCATAACATTATTAAACGGACGGAAAAAAAACAGAAATTACCTGTAACACAGGATGAAATCGACGCAATAGGTGATTATCTACTGGCGAAATACAAAAAAACTACCCTCATGCTCGATCTGCGTAATTATCTGATATATCAGACATTAATCACTACGGGGATGAGGGCAACGGAATGCGGGAGTTTCACCCGGAAAGATCTTAAAATTACTGCTCTCGCAGGGGCAACCGTCCGCCTGGACGCGTCCATTACCAAAACACAGACCGAACGATACGTGCCGATTGCGGATATTGACCCCGCTTTTTGGCTGCATCGTTCTTCCCGCGGAAAGACTGAATTGCATAAATTATGGGAATTATATTATCAAGCGCACGTCTCCCGCTGGGATGATAGCACACCGCTGTTTTGCACCGTTGATGGAAAACCGTGCACATCGTCCGTGATCTATCAACAAATTAAACCCGTCATGCAGAAATTCGGGATCAACGCCAAAATCCACACCCTGCGGCATTGGGCGCTGACGCAGTTGGCGGCGGTTTCGAAAGATGTTGTGCTCGTCCAGGAAATCGCGGGGCACGCGTCCATTACAACGACAATGCTGTATATGCACCCTGATTCCAACAAAATCTGTGCTGACGCTGCCGAAAATATCCGCAAAATCCGCAACAGAGCATCATAGTTGCTGACACATAAGGGCGGGGGGTTCCCGCCCCTGCCCCCTGAAAGATTGGTAATTTTCGGGGGTTGTTGCAAATACTAGGGATTCGGGATTTTTGAGGGAAACAGGAAAAGTGAAGGAGGTTAACTGACTATCAATCAGTCAATATATTCCCCCGGAGCATCGGGGGTGGGTGGCTTTGAGTCACCAAATAAAAATTTTGGAGGCGGTAGAGATGGAACGCATCATCAATGGCAGGCGGTACAACACTGAAACGGCGCAGGAGATCGGGTCGTACTGGAACGAGCTCGGTCCGAGGGATTTCAACAGAATCGAGGAAACTCTATACATCACCGCTCGCGGTAATTTTTTCCTGGCTGGTTCAGGGGGGTGTATGTCCAAGTACGCCGTTGCTGTTGGTAACGATACCTCCGGGAGCGAAAGGATAACTCCGCTTTCACGACAGGAGGCGTTCGAGTGGTGCCAGGAATTTCTTTCCGATCCGGCGGAATACCAAGAGTATTTTTCAGATTTGATAAAGGACGCATAGCAGTATAAATTGGAGGATCCCGTGAGGGATCCTCCTTTATTTGACTCCCCTTCCAGTGATGGTTACAATTTAGCGCAAGGCGACTATTGGATCCTCACGAAATAGCACCCAGAATTTCCTGGCTTAACGGATTTGTTTTGGATAGATAAAAGTTCTAAGGAGAATTCTATGTCGAAAGATTTAAAATTTATAGATTTATTTGCTGGTGCAGGGGGATTGTCTGAAGGATTGTCGGAGGCGGGCTTTCATGGTTTATTTGCAAATGAGATTATTTTAGAGTATGCAAATACCTACAAATATAATCATGAAAGCACAGATGTTGTTACTGCAGATGTGCGCAATCTCGACCCTGATGAAATTAGAAAACAATTAGGTCTTGAGCGAGAAGAACTTGATCTTGTCGCAGGAGGACCCCCCTGCCAAGGATTTTCCATTAACGCCCCCGTTCGAAGCGTTTTGGATGAAAGGAATCATCTGTTTAAAGAGTTTCTGAGGTTCGTTAGGGCTTTTGCTCCGAGAGCTGTCTTAATTGAAAACGTTCCAGGATTGGTCTCATTTGAACAGGGAGCAACCTTACATGCTATATTGGATTCGCTAGCAGATTTGGGATATGGGGCAGATGTCCGGATACTCGGCGCTGCATATTATGGTGTCCCTCAAATGAGATGGAGAACTTTTATTATTGGGCTGCGTGGAAAAATTTTGCCCTCAATTGCCTTCCCGGAACCTATTTTTCACGCACCTATTCGACCGAATTTTACAGCAACTTTCAATGGACAATCTCTAATAAAGATACCTTCTGCGGAAACGGAAGGAAAATTCACGTCAGTCAGAGAGGCGATCGGTGACCTGCCGCCTTTAAAGAATGGGGAACAAGGGGTAAAAATAAAGGAATATTTTTGTGAGCCATTTAGCGATTATCAAAGGCGATCACGGCTTGGTACTATTGGTGTGATTAACCATGAGGCTCCTCGGTTATCTGAGATAAATTTAAAACGCTTGCGGCATATCAAACCAGGTGAAAACTGGACTGCTATTCCAGATGATTTGCTTCCAAAGGGGATGCAACGAGCCAGAAAATCCGATCATACGAAGCGCTATGGGAGAGTACACCCTGACGGGCTTGCATCAACTATTTTAACTAAGTGCGACCCCCATTGGGGCGCTTATTTCCACTATGCCCAGGACAGATCTTTTTCCGTGCGTGAAGCTGCGCGTATTCAGTCTTTTCAGGATCACTTTATTTTTACTGGAACACAGGCTCAGCAATTTGCGCAAGTGGGAAACGCGGTTCCTCCCTTACTGGCAAAAACTGTCGGTTTATCAATAAAATCTCTTCTGGAAGAGGTCTAAGCATGGCAGGGTATATTGCAGAGTTTTTCGGTTTCCGTTCTGAGGATCATTCTGATGCGTCATTATCACATGCAGCAAAAAGGCAGTGCCCTTTTCTTGGGGACACGTGTACAAAGGTACTTTCTCGTGATGCCGAAATTGCAGGAGTATGCGCAATCAGACAGATGACAGAGGGGTCGCCTCCCGTAATTTGCTGCCCCAACCGAATGTATGCAGATCAATATAAACTGCTGTATAAAGTGGCGTCGAAGGCATTTAATGAAAAACTAAATCTCTATGCAGGTCGTAACGCAGTCTTGAAAGCAAAAAGTGAAAATGGCGCTGTAGCTGTTTTTGGTCATGGTTGGGGGGGGGAATTGCGTTTACCGCAGCGGAGAGGGACAGGTTCTTATTTTGTAGACTGGGTTTTGGCGAAATTGGATGGGAACGGAGATCTCATAGAATTTACTGCGATTGAAGTTCAGACTATTGATACAACTGGTAATTACCGGGAAGCACGCAAGAAATTGCTTTTGGATCGAAGTCTTTCGGTTGATACTGTTGGACTGAATTGGGAGAATGTATCGAAGAGAATTATCCCTCAAATAATATACAAAGGACAGGTTCTCCAAAGGGAAGAATTGTGTAAGACAGGGCTGTTTTTTGTTAGCCCGAAGCCTGTTTTTGATCGTGTTTTGACCCGTTTAGGCGGAAAGGCAAAATTACCCATATTCCCTAAACAGCCTGCATCTATAAATTTCATCGCATATGATTATTCTGATGAGGAGTTTATGGATGGGGAAATAAGGAATTTGGAGATTGTGGAAGAACATTGCACTACTGTATATAAAATCCAAGAGGCTTTTTCATCACTTGATTTACCAGAAGGCAATGTTTATAGGGATGCTATCAAACGCTCATTATACGGATGATCATTCGTCCTATCTGATCAAAAAAACATCCTCCCCAAAACCCAAAGACAACAGCATAGAACCT
>Ga0209723_1003607_pt1 | contig 18344 bp, 14 predicted proteins | sample BiotimSIPDNA_2_FD_185750 | JGI IMG/M metagenome (GOLD analysis project Ga0209723, IMG submission 185750) | Anaerobic biogas reactor microbial communites from Washington, USA - Biogas_R2 time_0 SIP DNA (SPAdes) (version 2) | ecosystem: Engineered > Bioreactor > Anaerobic > Unclassified | place... | reverse complement strand
GGCTACATCCTGTCGCCAGAGGCTAACAGCCCCAGCTTGTTGCGCATGGAGACCCTGGCTGGCGAAACAGTCATGGAAACAACCTGGTGGCTGCAAAAAGAAAAAAACAGCGATAGTTTTTCACCGAAACAGCTGCAAATCACTGTGCAGGCAAACAGCGTGGAAAAAATCGTCCAAAATGCTGATGGCATGCAGCAGAGCCGCAGCATGAATACTGAATACACCATCTCCCGTACGGGAGAACACTGGCAGATGATAAGCGGCGGCGGCAGGGGGCCTAACTTCCACTTGGAACTGGAATCGCTCAGGCGCGCGGTCAGCTACCCCCGGCTGACCTTCAATAAGCAGGAAATACTCTACCGCGACTCACTCGCACCTGGCGACAAGCTGCTGCTCTACCCGGGAGTCAAGGCAACGCTGCTGACTTCGGGCGAAAACCGGGAAATTGATGTGACTAACCGCCTGGACGGACTCCTCAACCTGCCGGCCAACACTCTCCTGAACGTTACCTATGATGACCGCGATGCGCCTAACTTCTTCCAGCACCCGTTGTTGAATTTCAAGCTTGTGGACGGCAGCGCAATACAGCAGGCAACTGAACAACGCAAGGGCGGCGGGGACTTCTAAAGCAGCCTGAATAAACCGAGCGACTTAACTGACCACCGTAAATCACCAGGAAAAGGAACGCCTAAACCGCAGTGCAAAGCATCACGCCGCACTGCGGTTTTTTTATCCAGCAGGTGGCGCCGTGACATTCCGTGCGCTTGGCTTTTTCACTTGCAGCACAGACTTTTTCAACTTTGCACTTGAAATTATGGCACAGCACAGTATATAATTATTGTACCGCGGCGGGGATAAGTTATCCAGAAGCCAATTTTGTTAAACCGTATTCCCGTCTGTTCAGCGGCACAATTTTTCATATCAAAAAATCACCCGAAGAAAAACAGGAGGCACGAAGAAAAACAGGAGACCAGAAGAAAAGCCATCGAGCCAGGAGGATATAAAATGCAAAAAAAACTAAACCTGTCTTTGCCCTCACGCAAGTTGTTCACCTTAATCGAGCTGCTTGTCGTCATCGCCATCATCGCCATTTTAGCGGCGATGCTGTTGCCGGCCTTAAGCAAGGCCAAAGCCAAGGCGATATCGATAAAATGCACCGCTAATCTGAAGGATATCGGCTTATCAGTTCACATGTACTTTGGTGACAATGACGATTATTTCCCGGCAAGTTATGTAGGGCATGGCAACTTCAGCCCATGGCGGCCACTTTTAAACGGCTCCTACATTTCTGACATACGTGTCTGGGATTGCCCCGGCGACACAACCAGGGATTTTTATACATCAAACTACCAGGATGGCGGCTGGTATCCGTATGGCTGGTGCCAAAGAACCAACCGCAGCTATATCTTTGACCGCACCTTGGGACAGCTTATTGTAGGTGGTACAACTCCTAGGTCTCACGGACTCTTCATGATCAGCCGAGAGCCGGAGCCTTCCAGGGTCATCATAGCCTTGGATCACCATAACCAAGCCGGAGGGCAGGGGTTCTTTTACGGCTATGAGTACACCACCGGCAACCCCAACGTACTGTCGCGCGCTGCCCACCATCATGATGGCAGAGCCAATATATTGGTTGCGGATGGCCATGTGGTCAACGAGCTGGCCGGTTCAATTGCCAAGCCAGGTTCGACCTCCAACCTGAAGCCATATCATAAGCATCTCTATCCTGATCGCTGTCCGTAAGGCAACGAAAATATAGTAGCTGGGGATGCGCCCTTGTTGCCTTGGCAGTTAGCCGTCTTCAGACACCGAAGATAGCACAGGCTTTAGCCTGCCGCTTTTTTCCATCACAAAACTTCGCACATTGACACACAACCGCCTAAACCGCAGTGCAAAGCATCACGCTGCACTGCGGTTTTTTATTCTGCAGATAAACCCAATTTGCTCTTGCAATAGTTGGCACGACGCCATTCCGCCCGCTTGCTTTTCCAGTTACATCGCAAGTGAAAATCCTCGTTGCTGTTTTCCGTTTCTTTTATCTGCCGCTATAGTATGGCGTTTCAAGCCAAGCCGACTTCCGGCTTGGAATCCCTGCTTTCAATTGTCACATGGTTGCTGCGAGTCCAGGTGAACATACTCCAAATCAACACAGCAGACCGAGGCGGCGGCGCCGAAGGCTCGGCTCGGAGCCTTTTTCAGCGCTACCGGCAGCTGGGACATGGCTCTTGGCTGGCGGTTGGACGGAAATACTCCAAGGACGCGGATGTCCTGGAAATCCCACGCCCGCCCGTCGCCGGAGCTGGTCGGCGACTGCTGCAAATTGCTGCGGAAATCGCCCGTGCCAACGACCCCGCACTCCCAGGTGCGCGACGCCTATCCATAAACCTGGAGCGACTGGCCTCGCCAACCCGATTGGCTGACTGGCGAGCCGGACGCGATGAAATGGACTTCCCCGGCTGTCGGCAAATCGTCGATATGTGCCCAGCCCCGCCTGATATCATCCACTGCCACAATCTCCACGGCTGGTACTTTGACTTGCGAATCCTGCCCGAACTGGCTCAACAAGCGCCGCTGATCCTCAACCTGCGCGATACCTGGCTGCTCACCGGACATTGCGCCTACTTCATAGATTGCGACCGCTGGAAAAACGGCTGCGGTCAATGCCCGCGACTGGAAGTCTACCCGCGTTGCCGACGTGACGCCACCGCTGAAAACTGGCGCCAGAAAGCCGATATCTATGCCGCCACCCGCTGCTATGTGACCGCACCGTCGCAGTGGCTCATTGACCAAGCTCGGCAATCCATGCTGCAAGCCGTTGATTACAAGGTTATCCCAAATGGCATCGACATCAATGTATTCAAACCCGGCGACCAGGATGCCGCTCGCCGCGAACTGAATTTGCCGACAACGCCCCCCATCGTCATGTTCGCTGCCGCCGCTCGCCACAGCGTCTTCAAGGACCCGCAGACTATGCAGGAGGCTATTCGCTTAGTCGCTGAACGCCTGCCTGACCTGCTGTTCGTCTGCGTCGGCGTCAAAGCCCCTGCTGCCGCGCTCCGCCAGCTCAATGTGCGCTGCGTGCCATTCATCACCAACCCAAGTCGATTGGCGAGCTACTATCGCAGTGCCGACGTGTTCGTGCATACGGCCAAGGCCGAAGCCTTTGGCAAAACCATTACTGAGGCCATGGCTTGCGGCGTCCCTGTGGCCGCCACCGCTGTCGGCGGCATCCCGGAACAAATCATCGACGGCGAGACCGGGTTTCTTTGCCCGCCCGGCGACCCGTCGGAACTGGCCGCTAAAATCATCCACCTGCTCTGTGACAGCAAGGAAAACCAACTCCGCCGCCGAGCCACAGCTGCGCAACGCGGGCAGGAGTTCAGCCTGGAACGGCAAACTGCGGCCTTTCTCGGCTGGTATGAAGAACTGCGTCAAAACCATATTCTGCCCACGACACCCTGAGCCTCACCCACAGCTACGGAGCGAGTCAACATCATGCCCGGCACCATCATCTTGGCCAACGCGCCCAGCGACTTCCTGCTCAACGCCGTCCGCATTTTCAACCAGCGCCTGTCTGACCGCGGCTGTGCGCCCTGGGCGGTCATCCCTGACGCCACCGACCTTGATCCAGCTACGGGCAACGCCCTGTTCCTGGCCTTAGACCCGAGCCTGCCAGCCGAGGGCTTTTCCATTGCTGAGACCCTGGGAAAGAACATCCGCCTGACTGGCGCCAGCGCCCCTGCCCTGCTCTATGGCCTCGGCAAAATCCTCCGCACCGGCTCGTTCGACGGCGGCGACTTCGCCATCGGCACCTGGCGCGGCGCAACTGCTCCAGCCAAGCCGCTCCGCATCGCCTATTTCGCCAGCCACTTCTACAACTTCTATCACGTCGCACCTGTGGAAAAAGTCGCCAAATACATCGAAGACCTGGCGCTCTATGGCTACAATTATCTCGCTATGTGGGCGGATAAGCATCACTTCGAGAGCGATGATGACCCTGCGCTGGCGCCGTTCATCGCGCGCCTGCACAAGTTGTATAAGACCGGCAAGGCAGTCGGCATGGAACCGACCGTGCTGACTTTGATGAACGAAGGCTATGCCAACACCCCGGAGCACCTGCGCGCCACCCATCCCAAGCGCAGCTTCTATGGTTGCGAAGTCTGTCCATCCACCCAGGAGGGGCTGGACCTCGTCCTCAAGAATCACCGTGACTGCATCGCCTGGTTCGCCGACCTGGAACCCAAGATAACCTCCCTATGGTCCTACGACCAAGGCGGTTGCGCCTGCCCGCAATGCGCTCCCTGGGGATGCAACGGCATGCTGAAAACCGGCGAACACGTCGCCCCGCTCTACCGCCAGCATTTCCCTGGCTGCCAAATCAGCTTCAGCACTTGGCTGTTCGACTACCACGGCGAACCGGAATGGCAAGGCCTTGACGACTACATCAACTCCGGAAAAGGCGACTGGTTTGACATCATCCTGGCTGATTCACACACTGAATTTCCCGTCTTCCCGCGCCGCCGCGGCCGCTTTCCCGGCAAGGCCCTGATCAATTTCCCGGAAATCAGCATGTGGGGACGAAGCCCCTGGGGCGGCATGGGTGCCAGCCCGCTCCTGGACCGATTCGCTCGCCTGTGGGGGCAAAACTGTACTATCTCCTCCGGCGGCATGATCTATTCCGAAGGCATCTTCGAGGACATCAACAAAGTCGCCTACGCGGCCTTCTACTGGAACGGCAACAACGCCTGGGAAGATATCATGCGCGAATACTGCCGCTACGAATACGGCAGTTCAAGCACTGAGGCCTTCATCGCCCTCCTCCGCCAATTGGAACGCAACCACTCCGGCAAGTCAGCCCTGCATTGGACCCCGACGCCACGGCCAGGCTACCGAAAGGCGCGTTTCGCCGACATCTATTTCAATCCTGCCGGAGTTCCGGAATACCGCGGCGCTGAAGACGCCTGGCGCACAACATGCAGCCTTGACGCCGACCTGCCAGACTGGGCCCGCCAGGCCTGGCGCTGGCGGCTGCTGCTCCTTCGCGCCCGCATCGACGCACTCCTCGCCGCCAACAACGGCGAGCCAACGCCGGAAGTCAGCATCGCTCTTGACGAAATCGCCGCTATCTACCACACCGACCCGGTACGCTCAACCGGCGCAGTCTCGCCCATGACCGAAGAGTGGCTCAAGAATCACCGCCCGCAGTGATGACAGCCCCTCGCCCTATTCCCGCCTCAACGCGGAGCGACCAGGATCAAATGCGTAGTCTTGGCCCAGGCTTCGTCCAGAGGCATGGTTTTAGGCGTCGACTCCGGCCCCCAGGTGTCGGTATAGATAATCGTGTTATTCTTCAAGTTATAGCCGTTGATAATGCGCGCATGGAAACTGAATCGGCCTTGCTGGGTGTCCTGGGGAAACATGATCAACGTCCAGCACAATGGATAGGAACGATCAATATTGTTGCGAATTTCCTGCATAAACCACTTGGCGTCTCGATCACGCTTCTGCCGGCTGGCAATGAATACCGACGGGTCCAGACGGGTCAGCTGGTCTGATAAGTCAATCACTCCGCCGCGAGGCCGCAAGGTGCTATCAACCTCAGGCAGACCCTGCAGCCGAGCCTGACGGTTATATTTTTTGAACAGATTGTTCAAACCAAGCAAACTTGCAAAGCTGTCGTCAACGTACACATCCTGAATCCGCACATTCAGCTTGCGGCCGGCATTTTTCAACGCTTGCAGCGCAACATCTATGCTGGTGCCGAGCCTCGCATCTGACTCCGCGATTTGGGCAATAATATGCTGATCGACCTCTGAGCCAAAGTATTTCAGCACGCGCTCCAGGGTGGCGCCAACGCAATAGCCCTTGCCGCCCTGGGTCACTGGCGGGATTTCCAGGCGGATAGTGCCGTCGCGCTCCTTTATTTTGCGTTCGCGAAGCTCACTGCGGTTCAGGCTGGCGCGGATTTCCTCGCCGAGCTTGCCCGTAGAGCCGCGCTCTGCAAACAGCAGGGTGATGTACTCGTTCTCGTCCCCGCGGCCGCTCCAACGCAGGGACACGTCGTAGCCAGACGCCCGCCACGTGATTTGCTCAATGCGCGCCTGGCCGAGAAAACGGCGGCTTTTGCTGGGATTGCGGTCGCGCGTCAATTCCCAGAGACGCCTCTCCACAGCCGTCAACGCTTCCTGGAAACGCTTTTTGTCCCAATGGCCGCAGTCGCCGCGATTGTACACTGACACTTGCAGGGAGACCAGCTTCCGGGACAGCTTGTCCGCTGGCTTGTCGTTATAATAGAAAATGACCTCAGGCAAGGGAATGCCGGCAAACGTCAGCTTCTGTCTAGCGCTGCCTGCTGCATATCTCATTTGCGTAAAGTCGGCGGCGCTCCAGCCCAAGGCACCTGGAAAAGACTTGAGCACCACGCTCCCGGTCGTATCCCACAAGCGGCGCCCGCGCTCCTCCAGAAAGCCGTCCAGCGACTGCCCACGCAGGACAGTCAGCATCGCCAACGTTAACACTATGAACACTTTATGCATGCCAGTTCCCGAATAAACTTATTCCTTCTGTCGACTGGCTGACGAGGAGAACCCCAAGTTCCCGGACTACGGTCTAATATACCACCGCCGCCATGCTTTGTCAGACACCACGCCAAGCAAATTGTTCAGTCATCGCCAACCGTCTCGGGGACATCACGTTAGGCTCAGGAAAGCTGCCTTTTTCATGAGAAAAACGCTGGCGCTGCTTCCGTTCGCTGTCGACGCGGAGTATATTAGTCCCCACTTTCCTAATGCCGGACGGCGTGTCCGCCGCTGCCTGCCCCCGGGGCCGGCCGTCTTGAATCAATACATTATATTGGAGGACTCCGCATGCTCGTGACCAACTTGCCCAACCGTCAGGTTCACCTTGACTTCCATACTTCGGAGCACTGCCTTGACATCGGCGGCCAATTCAGCGAAAAACAGTTCGCCGAACAATTACGCCGCGGGCGCGTCCAGTCCATCAATTTCTTTGCCTACTGCCATCACGGCTGGTGCTACTATCCTGACGCCGTGCATGGCCTATCGCATCCCAACCTGAAAACCGACCTGGTCGGGGGCATGCTCAAGGTCTGCCGCGAGGAAGGCGTCAACGCCGAAGTCTACATCACCGTCGGCTGGAATGACAAGGCTTCCCGCGAACATCCGGAATGGTGCATCCGCACCCAAGACGGCAAAATCCTTGGCGGCCCTGGCGAAGGGCACCCACACAGCGCCCGTCCTCCGGGATGGCGGAACCTCTGCCTCAATTCGCCCTACCTCCAGCAAGTTCTGGACGTAACCGCAGAAGTCCTCCAACGCTACAATCCAGGCGGCATCTGGTTCGACATCACCCGCGAATTGCCCTGCTACTGCGAACGCTGCCAGGCCTCCATGCGCGAGCGGCGCCTCAACCCGGAGTCACCTGAAGACCAGAAGCAATTCGCCTCCATGATTTATAAACGCTACCTGAAAGCCACCACCAGCCTCATCTGGGGCATCAATCCCAAAGCCACCATCTTCCACAACGGCTCCTGCAAAAAAGGCCGCCACGACCTGTTCGTGTATGACAGCCACCTCGAAATCGAATCCCTGCCCAGCGGCGGCTGGGGCTATGACTTCTTCCCCATGAATGCGCGCTATTTCACCCAGTTGCAGCCCAACAAGCAGGTCGTTGGCATGACTGGAAAATTCCATACGGCCTGGGGCGAATTCGGCGGCTTCAAGCACCCAGACGCACTCCGCTATGAATGCGCCCAGATTGCCAGCCTGGGGTGTCTTGCCTCAGTCGGCGACCAGCTCCACCCGTCCGGTCGCATGGATCCGGAGACATACCGAATCATCGGCCATGCCTACGAATACCTGGAAACACGCGAACCGTGGCTGAAAGACGCCCGCCCCGAGGCAGATGTCGCCATTATGGCCACTATGGAAATGCTTTTCGACGACAACCGCGACCGCGCCATCTTCGGAGCCACTAAGATGCTGATGGAAAAGCAAATACCGCATGTCATCATTGACGAGACCATGTCCATATCCCCCTATCGGCTGCTCATCCTGCCTGACTTGGCCCGGCTTGACCCTGGCTTCCGCGAAAAGCTCAACCGTTTTCTCGCCCAAGGCGGCAGCATCCTCGCATCCTACGAAAGCGGCTTGGACATCAACGACGACCGTTTTGCTCTCAACCTGGGTGCCGAATACCTGGGCCGCTCACCCTGGGACGTGGAGTTTATCGAAGCCGGCCCGGAGGTGTCTAAGGACCTGGTCACGTCGCCTTTCCTGACTTATCGCGGCGGCATGACCTGCCGTCCGGTTCAGGCTCAGGTTCTCGCGTCCACCTGGGGGCCTGTCTTCAATCGTACCTACGCCCATTTCTGCTCCCACCGCAACAGCCCGGTCGGCACGAAGACGGAATGGCCGGCTGCCATCCAGCACGGCAACGTCATCTATCTGTCCCATCCTATCTTCAGCATCTACCATGAGCAAGGCATGCGCCTGCACCGCGACTTTGTCATGAACTGCCTTGAACGACTCTATCCCGACCCGCTGCTGACCTGTTCGCTGCCATCCTGCGGACGCGCCAACGTCACCTGGCAAGAGCGGGAAAACCGCCACCTTCTGCATTTGCTCTATGCCGCTCCGGCCAAGCGCGGCAACGTCGAAGTCATCGAGGACATCATCCCTCTAGCGAACGTCCAAGTCACCTTCGCCGTCCGCCAACCGCCCAAGACAGTCCGGCTGGTTCCGGAAGGAACGATGCTGCCGTTCACCTGCTCTGACAACCGCATCGAGTTCACCATTCCAGCCCTGAACATGGCCCAAATCGTGGCCGTGGAATACTCCTGAGCAAAAATTGCCCATGACGACCATAAGCACACTCCCTCCTGATTGGCGAAAGGCCCTGCGGCCATTCCTGCCGACGCACGCGCTGGCCGAAATCAAGGCGTTCCTGCGGCGCGAAGAGATGTCTGGCCAAGTCATTTTTCCGCCTCGGCAGGACATCTATCGGGCCCTTGTCCTGACTCCCTTTGCCAAGGTCAAGGCAGTCTGGCTCGGTCAAGACCCCTACCATGATGACGGCCAGGCCTGCGGGCTGGCTTTTTCCGTGCCCGATGACGTGCCAGCCCCGCCTTCGCTGCGCAACATCCTGAAGGAATACTCCTCGGACCTCGGCCTAAACGCGCCAGCCAGTCCCTCGCTGGAAGCCTGGGCCAGGCAGGGCGTCCTCCTGCTCAACACGGTCCTGACCGTCCGCGCCCACCAGCCTGGCTCGCACCGCGACTGCGGCTGGGAAAAAGTCACCGACGCTATCATCAAAGCTTTATCCAGCCGCCGGGATCGCGCCCTGGCCTTCATCCTGCTCGGCAATGCCGCCAAAGTCAAAGCCAAGCTTATCGATGACACTAGGCACGTCGCCATCCAGTGTGCGCATCCGTCGCCGCTCTCGGCCTATCGAGGCTTCTTAGGCTCGCGACTTTTCACGCGCACCAACCAGCTCCTGGCTGAACGGGCGGCCGAACCCATTGATTGGACGCTCGACGGCAGCACCTGAGCCGACCCCGTCACGATCCCATAGCATGAACAAACAAGAATAACAGCAGCGACGCCAGGTTGTACAGACAATGCAAGACAATGGCGTGACGCAACCCGCCCTCGCAAAAAGCCGTTTGCAGCACCATGCCGACCAAGAAAAGCCCTGGGACATACTGCGGCGTGAAATGCGCCCCCGCAAATACGACAGAGGCGAGGACAGCCGCCGCCCGCGGCCAAGCGCCGCGCAAAGCGCGATAGACGACCAGCCGGAAAAGAATCTCCTCGGTGACCGGCGCCAGGATCACCACGCTGACCGCCGCCAACAACCAAAATCCCATCCCCGGCGACTGCTCAGCGAAAACCTGCAAAGACTGCGGCGGCATCGGAATGCCAAGCTGACGGCAGCCCCAGGCGCTGAGGGCATTGACAACCAGCAGAACCGGGTACAGCAGGAAAAGAATCCGCACACTCTTGACAACTGCCCAAGTAACGTTGCTATCGCTGTCATCATCAGTGTCTTGATGCAAAGCCAGCAGCCGACGCCAGCCATGCAGGCGCCGGGATAAGCACAGGCCAGCCATAGCGCCGGCAAAGGCTCCAACTTGAAACGGCAGCAGCCCAATGCCAAAACGGATGGCCGGCCACTGTACCCCCGCCGACAAAACGCTGAGTACCCGGGCGGCGGCCTGCCCAAGCCACAATCCGGTCAGCGCCAGGAACAGCGCCAGCTGGTAAACGCCAGCCAGCTCCTTTTCCTCTGCTGAGACCTCTGACCCCGCCCTGCGGAACGGCCACAGCAACGCCCGAGACACTGCCTGAAAATACTCCTTCATGGTTCCTTTCACGACTACACCGCTCGACAATTCCCTGCCTTCATGCTATAATAGACAATCAATCGGCGTTTGCAAGAATGCGACCGCAGTTTTCCCGCCCGACTAAGAAAAACGCCCGCTACGACTGGAAACGATCATGAAAATCTACATCTTTGTTGATATGGAAGGCATCAGCGGCGTCAGCGGCTCTGACTTCGTCACTGCTTCTGGCGCACATTATCAGGCTGGACGCCGCTACTACACCGAGGAGATGAACGTCTGCGCCAGCGCTTGCTTCGAGGCAGGCGCCAAGGAAGTCATCGCCCGCGACGGTCACGGCGCTGGCAACCATTTCCTCTGGGACCAAGTCGACCCGCGCGTGCAAATTGTCCAAGGGCAGACCGGGCCAGTGCGAATGTGGGGCCTGGCCGGAAGCGACGCCCTCATCCTACTAGGTTATCATGCCATGGCAGGCACCCCCGGCGCCCTGCTGGAGCATACCTACTCCTCCGCCACCATACAGAATATGTGGCTCAATGGCCGCCCAGTCGGCGAAACCGGCATTGACGCCGCCATCGCCGCCGACTACGGCGTCCCGACTATCCTAGTCACGGGCGACGATTTTGTCTGCCGCGAAGCCCGCGAATGGATTCCAGGGGTGCATACCTGCGAAGTGAAAAAGGCATGCAGCTGCCAAGGCGCCATGCTCCTCCCCCGCAAAGCCGCCCATGACTTGATCCGAGAAGCAACTATCGCGGCCATCCGCGACCTGAAAAACATCAAACCACTGGCAGTCACCAAGCCAGTGACCATCCGACGCGAAATGGTCGAAAGACAATCGACGCCAAACGCTGCCGGACGCCCAGGCCTGACTATCATCGACGGGCGGAGCTATGAAAAAACCGCCCCAACCGCTGAACAGGCTTTCTTTGTCTGACCTATGGCTAAAGGCGAGACGCCCTCTGCCACAGCCTAAAACCGCCAGCACCGTTCCCCCAGCTGCAACCCGACGCCTTCTTAGGCCAGCCGGAGGGTTCATGGTGCCCCCCCTTCTGCGGCCATCCCCGCGATTGACCACATTGACGGCCAGCCGCGAAACCATTTTCCCCTGGAGACTTTCCGCCATGACTTCCCCGTCCTCGTCAACCTCGCCACCTCAGGCACGTTCCACTACCGTAGCTCTCCTCAATCTCGACCGTCCCAAGCCGCACAATCTTGATGCCGAAATCGCTGTTTTGGGCGGCATGATGCAAGACCCAAACGCCTCTGCCACCGCATTCGGCCAATTGCGCATGGAGGGCGCCTTCTACAGGAGCGCCCATCAGACGATCTTCAATGCCATGCTCGAATTGAGCGCTGGCAAGGGCGAAGCCAGCCTCGACCCGATCGTCCTCGCCGACCACCTTGAACGCAGCAGTAGACTGGAGGAAGTCGGCGGTCGCAGCTACATTATGCAGCTGATAGACTCTGTGCCGACCGCCGCCAATATCGACCACTACATTGACATCGTCCGCCAAAATGCCATCCTTCGTCGCATCATCGCCGCCTGCACCGAAACTATCATGCGCTGCTACGACACAGACGACGATGTCCAGACGCTCCTGGACACCGTTGAACAGCAGATTTTCGAAGTCGCCGGGATGAATGAAGCCAAGGACCTTCTCCTTATCAAGCCGCTGGTGCGGGAAGCCGTCATCTACCTTGAGCTGCTGATGCAGGGCAACACGGACATGCTTGGCCTGCGCACTGGCTTTGACATGGACAGGATGATCACTGGCCTCAAGCCCGGCGAATTGTTCGTGCTGGCGGCCAGGCCGTCCATCGGTAAAACAGCACTGGCCCTTAACATGGCGGCCAACATCGCCATGAGCAGCAAGGAAACGCCTGTCGGCATCTTCAGCTTGGAAATGCCTGCCCAACAACTTGTCCTGCGCCTTATTTGCAGCACTGCCAGGGTCAGCATGAGCGAATTCAAGAACGGCACCCTGTCGTCGCATCGCTGGCAACATGACGTCGGGAGCGCCTGCGAGCAAATCAGCAATTCACGCATCATCATTGATGACACCGGTGCCATTGACATCCTCGAGCTACGAGCCAAGGCTCGCCGCATGTGCAGCAAGCACGACGTCAAGGTCATTTTCATCGACTACTTGCAGCTGATCCGCGGCCACGTCTCCCGCAACGCCAACCGCGAAAACGAAGTCGCCATGATTTCCGGCTCCTTGAAGGCCATGGCCAAGGAGCTGAACATCCCGGTCGTGGTTCTGGCTCAATTGAACCGGCAGGCCGAACAGGGCGAAAAGCCCAAACTCAGCCACCTGCGCGAATCCGGCGCCATTGAGCAGGACGCGGACGTCGTCGCCATCCTCCACCGCGACCGCGGCGTGCAGTATGAGCAAAGGGAAGATGACACCAACGGCATCCCAGCCGAGCTAATCATCGCCAAAAACCGCAATGGTGCCACCGGAACCGTGGACCTGCTGTTCCTGCCGCGCTACACCCGCTTTGAAAATGCCGTCAGCACCGACCAGTACGTGCCTCAGGACGCATAATTATGACCAAAGCCCCAACATTCTCCAGGCAACCTGTCCTCTGCCATTGCATGAATGTGTTCCCGGGGACGACTCCGCAGGCCAAGCTGACGGCTTTGTGCGGCTGCCTGACGGAAGTGAAGAACCGCCTGCATGGCTTTGCCGACCGGCCATTCCCAGTCGGATTATGGCTGGACGCCGCGACCGCAGAGGCTCTGCGGCGCGACGATGACGCCAGGGCAGCATGGGCTTCCCAGCTGCACGCCGCCGGCTTCGAAGCCGTGACCGCCAACGCCTTCCCCTACGGCAGATTCCATGACGAACCCGTCAAGACGAGTGTCTATCATCCTGACTGGACATGTCCTGAACGGCGTGACTACACGATAGCAGTGGCAGACCTGCTGGCCAGCCTGCTGCCGCCAGACACGATAGGCAGCATTTCGACTCTGCCTGCCGGCTACCGAGGCCATTTCCCAACCACAGGCGAAAAACCCATGCTCGCCAACATCCTGGCTGTGGCCGAACACTTGGCAAAAATTCACCAGCAAACCGGCAAAATCATCCGGCTGGGTTTTGAAATGGAGCCGGACTGCCTCTGGGAAGCTCCGGCGGAATTCGCTGATTTCTTTCAGCGGCGGCTCCAGTCTCACGAACATGCCGGCTTTCTGGGCGTCTGCTACGACACCTGCCACCAGGAACTGCTCGGCCACGAACCTGGCGCCGGACTTGAGCTGCTCATTGACCAGGGCATCCCCATCACTAAAATCCAGTTGAGCGCCGCCATCCGAGCCCCGTCCGTCGCCGCACAAGAGTTTCTGTGTCGGAATTTTCAAGACAGTGTGTATCTACACCAGACCAGGCTCATCCGCAACCACACTGTCATCCAGTCTTGGGAAGACCTCCCGCTCCCAACCGACCTGACCAGCCATTCATCGAACACTGATGGCGAATGGCGGTGCCATTTCCATGTGCCGATCTTTCTCGACAACCTGACGGGCGGACTCATGGCTGCTAACGCGGAGCTGAAGGCAATCCTCGCCGCCGTCCGTAAAACGCCATCACTCTGCCCAACCCTCGAAATCGAGACGTATTCCTACAATGTCCTCCCAGGCTTCCTCCAGTGCAAATCCTTGGCTGACTGCCTGGTGAAAGAAGCCCAATTCGTCCAAGCGCAAATTGCCGAAATGAATTATGAATTATGAATTGTGAATTGTGAATTGTGAAATGCGCCTCAGCATTCACCATTCAGCATTCAGCATTCACCATTCACCATTCAGCATTCACCATTCAGCATTCAGCATTCTAAAAAGAAAACCCCCGGCGGGTTTGAACCCGTCGGGGGTTTTGAAGAAATTGACTGGCAGCGCGCTACTTTCCCGCGCTCTGAAACGCAGTATCATCGCCGCTGGGGCGCTTAACGGCCGTGTTCGGGATGGGAACGGGTGTGACAGCCCCGCCATAACCACCAGTCAAAAAGGGTGACAAGCCCGGACAACAGAGGGAAAATGCAGAAGCTTCGTTCAAGGAAGCGTCGAGGCCGGCGCCTGGCCTTGGGGCGGCTCCAGGCCGCCCGCCTGCCGGCAGTCCTGCTCTTTCGGGGCTTTCGCCCCCTCCCCCCGGCAGCGGCCCGGAGCGGGCGCTCCGGGGGGAATGGCGGTCAAGCCGCACGGCCGATCAGAACCGGTAGGGTGAAGCCATCGCTGGCCTTGCGCCCCCGGCCTGCCAACCCGGTCTTCTTCCGGGGGCCTTCAGAGTGCTTGCGCACTGGGACGGATCATCTTCGGGGAGGCTTGGCGCTTAGATGCTTTCAGCGCTTATCCCGTCGCGGCGTGGCTACCCGGCAGTGCCCGTTGGCCGGACAACCGGAACACCAGAGGCCGCCCGCCCCCGGTCCTCTCGTACTAGGGAGCGCTCCCGTCAACCGTCCTCCGCCTGCGGAGGATAAGGACCGAACTGTCTCACGACGTTCTGAACCCAGCTCGCGTACCACTTTAATCGGCGAACAGCCGAACCCTTGGGACCTGCTTCAGCCCCAGGATGTGATGAGCCGACATCGAGGTGCCAAACCGCGCCGTCGCTGTGGACGCTTGGGCGCGATCAGCCTGTTATCCCCAGAGTACCTTTTGTCCGATGAGCAACGGCGATGCCACATTCCACCGCTGGATCACTAGGTCCCGCTTTCGCGTCTGCTCGACCCGTCGGTCTCGCAGTGAGGCCGGCTTGTGCCCTTGCACTCGACGCGCGGTTGCCAAACGCGCTGAGCCGACCTTCGAGCTCCTCCGTTACGTTTTGGGAGGAAACCGCCCCAGTCAAACTGACCGCCTGACACGGTCCCGCGCCCGGATAGACGGGTCGGGGTTAGACAACCAGGCACCCAGGGGTGGTATCTCACCGCCGGCTCCGCACCGGCTGACGCCGGAGCCTCAAAGCCTCCCACCTATCCTGCACGTGGATGGCCGATTGCCAATGTCAGGCAACAGTGAAGGTTCATGGGGTCTTTCCGTCCTTCCGCAGGTATCCGGCATTTTCACCGGAACTACAACTTCGCCGAGATCCACGTTGAGACAGCGCCCAGATCGTTACACGATTCGTGCAGGTCGGAACTTACCCGACAAGGAATTTCGCTACCTTAGGACCGTTATAGTTACGGCCGACATTCACCGGGGCTTCACTTCGGAGCTTCGCCTTGCGGCTGACCCGTCCGCTTGACCTTTCGGCATTGGTCACGTGTCACACCATATACGTCCTCTTGCGAGTTGGCATAGTGCTGTGTTTTTGCTAAACAGTCGCCTGGGCCCATTCACTGCGGCTCCGGGCACCTTAGTTTGACCCTTAATGCCCGGAGCGCCCCTTCTCCCAAAGTTACGGGGCCATTTTGCCGAGTTCCTTAACGTGGTTTCTCTCGCGCACCTTAGTCTTCTCGACCCATCCACCTGTGTCGGTTTGCGGTACGGGCCGGGGGGATTCAAGCGGACGACGGACTTTTCTCGGCGGCTCCGCCAAGACCTTCGCCCAAACCTTGCGGAAAGGGCACCCGGGCCTGCGCCCGACCTCCACAACCATTCGGAGGCGCCTCAGCTTCGCCGCGTCATCCGGCGGCCTAACCCCACGGGTCCAGGAATGTTCGCCTGGCGGCCATCGACTACGCCTTTCGGCCTCGCCTTAGGACCCGACTGACCCTGGGGGGACGAACCTGGCCCAGGAAACCTTGGATTTTCGGTGGGCGGGATTCGCACCCGCCTTGTCGCTACTCATGCCTGCATGGTCACCCGCATGCCGTCCAGCGCGCCTCGCGGCGCGCCTTCAGCCGGCATGCGGCGCTCTCCTACCAGATCGCGATCACAATCGCGTCTCCGCGACGTCGGCTGCCCGCTTCAGTCCCGATCATTTTCGGCGCGGGGCCACTCGGCCAGTGGGCTATTACGCGGTCTTTAAATGATGGCTGCCTCTGAGCCAACATCCTGGCTGTCTGCGCGGCCCCACCTCCTTACAATCCACTCAGCGGGCGATTGGGGGCCTTAGTCGGCGGTCTGGGCTGTTTCCCTTTTGACGACGGAGCTTATCCCCCGCCGTCTGACTCCCGGGGTAGGTGCGCGCGGTATTCGGAGTTCGGATGACGTCGGCATCCCGGTGGGGACCCTCGGTCAGCCGGTAGCTCTACCCCCGCGCGCCAATGGCCCGGGGCTAGCCCTAAAGCTATTTCGGAGAGAACCAGCTATCACTGGGTTTGATTGGCCTTTCACCCCTATCCACAGCTCATCCAAAGATTTTTCAACATCAACTGGTTCGGCCCTCCGCCCCGCATCACCGGGGGTTCAGCCTGGCCATGGATAGATCACCCAGCTTCGGGTCTGCCGCGCGCGACTGGAAATCGCGCTGTTCGCACTCGCTTTCGCTTCGGCTCCGCCAAGGGCTTAACCTCGCCGCGGCGCGGCAACTCGCAGGCTCATTATGCAAAAGGCATGCGGTCACCCCCAAGGGGGCTCCCACAGTTTGGGGGCGCATGATTTCAGGGTCTGTTTCACTCCCCTAAAAGGGGTTCTTTTCACCTTTCCCTCGCGGTACTTGTGCACTATCGGTCGACAGCAGGTATTTAGCCTTGGGGGGTGGGCCCCCCGGATTCAGGCGGGGTTTCACGTGTCCCGCCCTACTTGGGATGCCTGTAGGCGGGGCAAGCTGTTTTCGCGCACGGGGCTTTCACCCTCCGCGGCGCCGCTTTCCAGCGGCTTGCGCTAACGGCTTGCCCGCCGCGGCCAGGTCCCGCAACCCCGCCGGGCACGCCCGGCGGTTTGGGCTCTTCCGCTTTCGCTCGCCACTACTCACGGAATCTCGATTGATTTCTTCTCCTCCGGGTACTGAGATGTTTCACTTCCCCGGGTGTGGCCTCCCGGCACTATGGATTCATGCCGGGATGGCGCCGCATCAACGGCGCCGGATTGCTCCATTCGGAAACCCACGGATCAAGGGCCGCCTGCGCCTACCCGTGGACTATCGCGGCTTGCCGCGTCCTTCGTCGCCCGCTGTCGCCAAGGCATCCATCATGCGCCCGAATAGCTTGACCGTCAAAAATAACAAAGAATGACGGGCAGGCCCCAGGCGCGCATGCCTCGCCCCCCCGGGCCCGACTGGCCAGGAGGGGACTTCCTTAAACTAAGATGCTTCTTGCATTTCTTCTACTGTTGTCCAGGTTGTCAAAGAGCTATTTCCCGGCCTTTTGAGCCGGTGCTCCCTGGGAGCTGAGCAGCGCAACATGATGCGTCGGCGCGCCGACGGCCGAGGCCGGCGGCGCTTCCTTAGAAAGGAGGTGATCCAGCCGCTGGTTCCCCAACGGCTACCTTGTTACGACTTCATCCCAATCGCCAAACACACCTTCGGCGCCTGCCCCCCTTGCGGGTCAGCCCGGCGGCTTCGGGTGCGGTCGGCTCCCATGATGTGACGGGCGGTGTGTACAAGGCCCGGGAACGTATTCAAGGGACCGTGGCTGATGTCCCTTTACTAGCGATTCCGACTTCATGCAGCCGAGTTGCAGGCTGCAATCCGAACTGGGGCGGGCTTTGGGGGTTCGCTCGGCCTCGCGGACTCGCTGCCCATTGTACCCGCCATTGTAGCACGTTTGCGGCCCCAGGTGTAAGAGCCATACGGACTTGACGTCATCCGCGCCTTCCTCCCGCTTGACACGGGCGGTCCCGCCAGAGTCCCCGGCATTATCCGATGGTAACTGACGGCACGGGTTGCGCTCGTTGCCGGACTTAACCGAACACCTCACGGCACGAGCTGACGACAGCCATGCAGCATCTGTGCTTCCGTCCCGAGGGAAGGGCGTCTTTCAACGCCGGCCGAAAGCATGTCAAACCTGGGTAAGGTTCTTCGCGTTGCCTCGAATTAAGCAACATGCTCCACCGCTTGTGCGGGCCCCCGTCAATTCCTTTGAGTTTTAGCCTTGCGGCCGTAGT
>Ga0209723_1003605_pt1 | contig 18351 bp, 16 predicted proteins | sample BiotimSIPDNA_2_FD_185750 | JGI IMG/M metagenome (GOLD analysis project Ga0209723, IMG submission 185750) | Anaerobic biogas reactor microbial communites from Washington, USA - Biogas_R2 time_0 SIP DNA (SPAdes) (version 2) | ecosystem: Engineered > Bioreactor > Anaerobic > Unclassified | place... | reverse complement strand
CACTTTCTGCCTATACTTCGATTTGATAGCAAGGTACAAACCCCACTGACGTGTGTTCAAATCTTGCCATGCTGGCGAGTTCATCATCTCGTGAGTGATCTTCACGTATGTGCCAAAGGCATTATCGCCCTCGAATTTTTGATGACCAACCCGCTTTGCTTTTGGCAAGTGTCCATCTCCTCACACATCTGATTGCCTTTTGGAAAGGGTGCTTTTCTGAATGTCAAGGGCATAATGCCTTATCGTATTTTGTCAGTTCCATACCATATCGCTCAGTTGCCTGCTTTGCAGTTATACGTTCTCTGACAAGAGCATAGGTGTTATCCATTTCTATACTGAATGCCAGCCTGCTCCTCAAGCCAGCGCTCAAATGCCTTGACAGGGATAAGGTATTTCCGCCCAGTTCGAAATACTGGGAAGCCCTCTCGGTTTAACCATTGATATAGGGTAGGGAGAGAAACACTTGCGGCTTTTGCGGCTTCCGGCGCCGAGTAGATTAGTTTCAAGTCCATAATGTTACCTCCTTTTCAATAACTGCAAATGCGAGTACAATTACATTATAAACACAAAAGCAGTCATGTCAAGAACTATTTACTTGCATTTGCAGTCATTTAGAATTATACTATTTTCAGGAGGTGAATTTCTTGGACATTTATGATCGAATTGATAAGGAACTAGAAACTCGTCATATGAGTAGGCGACAACTTGCAATTGCTGCAGGTATTCCAGAATCAACAATTTCAACCGCATTTTTTAGAAGAACAAAGAAACTATCGATGGAGAATATTCAAAAGATTGCAGCCGTATTGAATATTCCATGGCATGTTCTTATGGGCCTTGAGAATATGGGTGGAGGCGTTTTCGGGCATGAAGCTGATCCGAAATCTGAGATTAGTATTAAGGTGAGAGAAAGGCTATTTGGTAATCAAAAGGCAATCAGTGCAATCAGGAAGAAGATCAATCAATCTCTTGATGAACTTAATCTTCTTGGGTGTGAAGTTGCTTCAGAACGCATAGAGGAATTGACATTTATCCCCAAATACAAGAAAGATCATAAAACAAGTGATTAGCGCCTGTCACGTCTGTCATACTTATACAATCCCATATTACTCAATGATGATCTGTCACATTCGTTACAACCTTTCACATAAGTCAAGGCAGGAGGAACTACAAATGGCAAGAAAACGCGCTACAAACGGAAGCGGCACTATCCGACAAAGAAACGATGGACGATGGGAAGCTATTTATACTGTTGGTCGAGATAATGGTTCAGGTAAGTTGATCCGTAAAAGCGTTTATGGTGCTACATCGGAGGAAGCAGCTAAGAAGCTTAGAGCAGCAACCGCTGCTATTGATAATGGCACTTATGTCGAACCTGAAAAAATGCAGCTCAAACAATGGTTGTCTATTTGGCTTACAGAGTATACTGGTTCAATAAAACCTGGCACATTAATAACATATGAATCAAATGTGAGGCTTCATATCAATCCGGCTTTAGGAGCGGTAAAGCTTTCTGATCTTAAGCCACATAATCTACAGACTTTTGTAAATCGGCTTTATAGGGGTGTTCCAGGATCCCATGCTCTATCCGCAAAGATGGTAAAGAATATTCATGGTACGCTACATAATGCGCTTGAAACAGCTGTAAAGATCGGTTATCTGCGCTTGAATCCATCAAGCAACATAGAACTACCACGGGTTGAACGTAAAGAGATACGACCCTTAGGAGGCCAGCAAATTGATTCTTTTCTAAAGGCTATTAATGGAAATCCCTTTGAACCATTGTTTTTTACAGCGCTTTATACGGGCATGAGGTTATCGGAGTTGTTGGGTTTACAGTGGGCATGTGTTGATTTTAATAACGAAACAATAAAGATAGATAAACAACTGCTTGTAAAACGCGGAGCAGAAACGCAAAGAACATTTGGAGCTCCGAAAAATGACAAGGTACGTGTTATAAAGGTCGCTTCATCGGTCATGACGGTTTTGAAAAGAGTGAAGGTACAACAAACTGAGAATAGGCTCAAAGTCGGGGAAATATGGGTCAACGAATTAGGACTTGTGTTCACTAATGAAATTGGTGTTAACCTCCCTCACGCAACTGTGGAGCACCGGTTCAAGAGAATTGTCACAAGCATCGGTTTATCTGAATGCCGCTTTCATGATTTACGCCATACATACGCCACTGAGGGAATACGTTTAGGAATACCAGTAAAAACAATTTCAGAAGCTTTAGGTCATTACTCAACCGCCTTTACAATGGATGTATACGGACATACCACAGAACAGATGCAGATTGATGCAGCAGCAATCTTTGAACAAACTATATTAGAGCGAAAGCGATACGGATAAAGGCATATTTCCGCTTCAATCGAGAAGATAATTTGTACCAACTGTGGTCAAAACTGTGGTCAAATGCTAGCACTGGCATAAATAAAGCCTTGAAATCATTTAGATTTCAAGGCTTTATTGCTGGTGCGGGAAACAGGACTTGAACCTGCATGAACGTATTGCTCACTAGAACCTGAATCTAGCGCGTCTGCCAATTCCGCCATTCCCGCAAGGTGCGAGAGATAAAATACCATGACCAGCCGGCCCTGTCAAGCCGTCTGCGGCGGGTTCCCAAAAATTCCCGCGGCCCGGTTTCCGTCCCGCCAAAGTATACGGTCCCGTGCAACGAACCGGCCTGCCCAAGCGTCTAATCATTAGGAGGTCCCTGGACGGACGGGCGGCCCGACTCCGCGCCGCGGCACGGCTGCGCCCGCCCGCCGGCGCCGAAACGCGCAACGATATCGAATGGAATCGGTACAGCACGCTTGGGCCCGGCAGTTATACGCGGGCCCATGGCGAAAACAAGGAGGAGCCTGATGAATACGCAAACCATGAAGCGATGGGCCGGCTGCCTGGCAATATTGCTGCTGGCGGCGGCGCTGATGCCGGCGGGCGCCGCCCCCGCGGGCACGGACACCCCGCCGGTCACCAACCTCTTCGGCGGGTCGCTGACGGAGGCGATGGATACCATCCATTCCATCGCCCGGGTCGGGGACGACCTTTATATCCGAACCGACGAGGCCTTGTTCACCTTCTCGCCGGGGGACGCCCGGGCGGTCCGGCGCGCCGACATGGCCAGGGTCTACGGCGCCGGCATTTTCGTCAGCGGGAAGGAAGCGGAGGTTGCGCCATCCGCCGCCCTGCTGCTGGGCGACGGGGATCGGCTGCTGGGGCTGGACATCAAAAAGCAGGCGCTGTACACCCTGGCGCTGCGGGACGGCAAGCTGGCCTATGCGAACCCGGTGCCGATGGACCTGTCCGCCTTCGTCAAGGGGGAGGAGCCCGCCGTCCATATGGAAATGCCCGCTTGGGCGCTGGTTTCGGAGGGGCGTCTCTACTTGAGGGCGCAGAATTACGAGGGCCAGCCGGCGGACCTGTACAGTTTCGACCTCAGGACCGGGGAATCCCGCCTCCACCAGGTCAATCACCTGCAGGCCGCGGCGGCGTACAAGGACGGCAAGCTCATTGCCGCGCGCCTGGACCCCAACGATGCCTACGACCCGGAAGCCGGGGCGATGCGCAAGCCGGAGCTGGTGGTTTTCGACCCCGCGGACGACAGCCTGACCCCGCTGGGCGCCCAGGCGCCCGGGATGGAAAACTCGGACGCCGTCGCCCCCCTTTACTACGACGCGGGGGAGGACAGCCTGTACACCTTCTCCAACACCCAGGTGCTGCGCTATGACGTGGGCCTGAAAACCCGCCGCCTGGTCGGCTACCTGCCCATGTACGGCACCCCCTGGCCGGTGCCCACCGGCGGGCTCTTGCCCCTCCCGGACGGCCGGCTGGCCGTGGCCTTCGGCAACAACGTCTTCCTCCGCGAGCGCACGGAGGAAGGGCTGAAGGGCTTTACCGTGCTGACCCTGGGCGGCGGCTTTGACGACACCGCGATGCTCAACGGCATCCTCCAGGAGCTGGACGGCATCGCGCTGCAGAGCGTGTCGGACGCGGGCGTCGGCTACGTGGACGCGGAGCGCCTGGCGGCGATGTTCCTGACGAATTCCGTAGCGGTGGACCTGATGTCCCTGAGCGCCTACCAGTTCGACCTGGGCAAGCTCATCGACAAGGGCTACCTGATGGACCTGTCGGCGAGCCCGGCCATCCGGGACTATGTGGGCGCCCTGTTCCCCAACCTCAGCCGACCGGTCACGCGCGGGGACAGCATCTACGCCGTCCCCGGCCAATTGATGCTCTTCCCCCTGGGGTACCTGCCGGGGAACTTCGGGGCGCTGGGCCTGACGCCGCCGCGCACCTTCATGGAGCTGCTCGACCTGGTGGAACAATGGGCCGGGGGCCTTGGCGCGGAGCATCCGGACTACGTCCTTTTCTCCGACACGTTCAACGTCCGGGACTTCCTGCGCGGCCAGGCGCTGGAGCGCTACATCGACAACCGCTTCGGCGCGGGGGAAACCCTGCGGTTCGACACCCCGGAGTTCAGGGACTTGATGAGCCGCGCCGACAATCTGGACTACGGGGACCTCAACCTCGAAATCGACTGGGAGAACCCGGAGAGCGCGAAGCTGGCGGAGGAGATGTACAACAAAAAGCCGCTGTTCTCGACCGGCATGGGCTACGAGCCCCGCTTCATGACAAACCTGAACAACAACGGCGAGCGGTTTCAGCTGCCCCTCGTGCTGCCGACAGCGGACCCGGACGGCCCCGCCTTTGTTCAGGCGGACCTGGCCCTGCTGGCCGTGATGTCGACGACCGCCGCCCCGGACGCGGCCCTGCGCTTCACGGAGCGCTTCGTCGGCAGGCTCAACCCCGTGGACCGGGCGGCCATGAGCCCCAGCCAGACGCAGACCCTCCCCAACCCGGATTACGGGAAGGCGCTGGAACGGTATGAAACCAGCCTGGAGGAAGCACGCGCGCGGGCGGAATCCCTCGAGGGCGCGCAGAAGAGCACGGCCCTTCAGGACGTGAAGTACATGGAGGAGCAGTACGGGCGCCTGAAGGAAACGCTGCGCAACCTCGTCACCGGGGAGGAGCTGTCGTGGATGCACGGGCTCATCGCGAAAATCTACGTGATGGACGGACGGATGAACGTGCAGCGCCGCGCGCTGCTGGGCGACGACGCGCTGCTCCAGCAGTATTACGACGGCGCCGTCACCCTGGACGACTTCATCCGGCGCGCGGATGAGAAAATGCGCCTGGTGAACCTGGAATACGAGTGAGGTTAGGCGTATCCGGAATCAATCATCAAAACGGCACCGCGCGGTCAGGGGAAAGCCCCCTGACCGCCGTTTTACGCTTCCCTCAAATGCGCTTCCGGATGCTTTTCCTGCCGGGCCTGCAGCCCCGCGCACAGCAGCATCAGCGCGAAGGCCACCACCTGCAGCAGCAGGCACAGCAGGTTGAGCCGGCCGATGCCGTAGGTGTCCACGACCCACCCGGCCGTCAGGTTGCCGACCATCGCGGACACCGCGCCGGTCGCGCTGACTAGCGCCTGGGCGCGCGCCTTCTCGTTGTGTCGGACGGCGTCGTTGGCGAAGAACATCGCGGTGACGCCGTAGAGCCCGAAGCACAGCAGGCTGAGCGCCATCGCCAGGTAGACGCCGGCCAGGCCCCCGGCGGCGTAGATGACGGTGTGCTTGAGCACGTAGGCCATCAGGGAGAAGGTCAGGATCGCCCGCGCCCTGAACCTTGCCAGCAGCCAGGAGCTCAGCAGCATCGCCGGCATCTCCACCCCCGCCTGGATAAACATCGCCAGACCCAGGTCGGCCTTGCCGCCGCCGTTCGCCTCCACGATGCGGGTCAGGAAGATGAAGACGTTGCTCTGCCCCGCGTTCATGAAGATGCCCGAGAGTAAAAACAGTTGCAGCACCCGGTTGGAGGCCAGCAGCCGGCGCAGGCTCGTGCGCGGCGCGTGCCAGGCGAGCGAGGGGATTGCCTCGTCCTGCGCCGCCTCCTGCGGATGGGGGACCAGGAGGACCGCCGCGATGGCGATGACGGACAGCACCAGGCAGATGGGCATCAGGATGCCGGGGGTCGCGCTTTCCAGCAGCCGGCCCAGGTAGAACGCGACCACGGCGTAGGTGATGGCGCCCATGCCACGGGACCAGCCGATGCGCAGCGGCACGCCGATGTTGATGAACTGGAAAGCCTGCGCGTTGAACAGGGCCGGCAGCGTGTTGGACAGGCCCCCGGCCAGCGCGTAAACCAGCAGCATGGCGATCGTCGGCATCGGGAGCAGCGCCAGCGCCGCCACCAGGGCCAGGAATACGAAATAGACAGCAGTGATGGCGCGCCGGATGCGCGCGTGGGGCCGCGCGTCCAGAAAGGAGGTGAGCGCCAGCTGGGACACGATGGCGACCAGGGAAATCAGGGAGGCCGTCAGCCCGACGAGCGTATCGGAAAACCCGTAATGGGACAGGTAAATCGCCATGAAGCCGGAAAAAGCGGCGACCGAGGTCCAGTAGGAGGAATACACGCCGGCGAGGATGGACTCGATTTTCAGGTTTTGTCGGGAGCGCGGGCGCATGGGGCCTCCTGATCGTGTAATCGAAGCGGAACCATCATACGCCAAGCCTCCGCAAAGTCAAGGAAATTCAACGCGCGGCGGGTTCCTGCCGCCAGCCGGTGCATAAAGTATGAATCTTGTATTTTTTCCGTTTTCCGGTTATACTCAGGCCAGCACAGGAGCATAGGGGGAAACAAAAATGATGATCGGCATCCCGAAGGAAATCATGCACGGGGAGGACCGCGTGGCGGCTACGCCGGAGACCTGCGCGAAGTACGTTTCGGCGGGCCACACGGTGCTGGTGGAGACGAACGCGGGCGAAGGCGCCTTTTTTCACGACGGGGAGTACCGTGCGGCGGGGGCGGAGATTGTGCCGGGGGCGCGGCAGGTGTTCGAGCGGGCGGAGCTCATCCTGAAGGTGAAGGAGCCGCAGTTCAACGAGGCCCTGGGCGTCCACGAGTCGGACCTGCTGCGCGGGGGGCAGACCCTCATCACCTTCATCCACCCGGCAGCGCCGGCCAACCACGGGATGGTGCGGCACCTGGCGGAGCGGGGGGTGACGTCGCTGACCCTGGACGGCATCCCGCGCATCACGCGGGCGCAGGGGATGGACGCGCTGACGAGCATGTCCACCTGCGCGGGGTACAAGGGCGTGCTGATGGGCTGCAACCTGCTGCCGCGGTTTGTGCCGCAGATTTTTTCAGCGGTGGGCATGATCAAGCCGATTTCCGCCCTGGTAGTCGGGACGGGGGTCGGCGGGCTGCAGGCGCTGGCGACCGCCAAGCGCCTGGGCGCGCGGGTCTTCGCCGCGGACATCCGTCCGGCCGCGCGGGAGCAGGCGCAGAGCCTGGGCGCGCAGCTCGTCGACGTGGAGGTGCCGGAGGAGGCGGGCGTGGGTGAGGGCGGCTATGCGAGGTCCTTGAGCCGCGAGCTGCTGGAGCGGGAGCGCGCGGCGCTGGCGAAGCGGCTGCCGGAGATGGACCTGGTGTTCCTGTCGGCGCTGATACCGGGCAAGCTGGCGCCGGTTCTGCTCACGGAGGAGATGGTGAAAACGATGAAGCCGGGCTCGGTCATCGTGGACATCTCCATCGACCAGGGGGGCAACTGCGCGCTGACGCCGCCGGGCGAAATCGCGCTGATTCACAAGGTGCACATCGTGGGCATCAAGAACATCCCGGGCCTGCTGCCGGAAAGCTCGACGCGCATGTTCGCGATGAACCTGTACAACCTGGTGGACTACCTGATGAAGGACGGCCGGTTGCGGCTGGACAGGGATGACGAAATCGTGCGGGGCATCCTGACCACCGTGGACGGCCAGGTGGTGCACGCGGGGGCAAGGGAGGCGATGGGCCTGTGAGCAGGGAAGTGATTCTGGTTCTGGTCTTCCTCGCCGCGACGCTGCTGGGGTACCGGCTCATCCACGCCGTCCCCAGCCTGCTGCACACGCCGCTGATGAGCGGGATGAACGCGCTGTCGGGCATTACGCTGCTGGGCATGCTGGCGGTGACGGCGCTGGCGGGGGGCGTCATCGGCCGGGTGGCCGGGGCTGTGGGCATCGTGGCGGCGACCATCAACGTGGTCTCAGGCTTCGGGGTGACGGACCGGATGCTGAAGATGTTCCGGGGCAGGGGGCAGGACGGGGAGGGGCAGGGATGAGCGACAGTTTGTATTACGTGCTCAGCGCCGTTCTTGCCGTCGGGGTCCTGTACGGCATCCGGCTGATGAGCGACGTGAAGACGGCGGCGCGGGGGAACCGGTTCAGCGCGCTGTGCATGCTGCTGGCGATTGCCCTCACGATGGCGCGGACGGACCTGCGGGGCAGCATCGCCTACATCATCCTGGGGCTGCTGGTCGGCATCCTGCTGAGCGTCTGGATGACGGTCAAAGTCAGGATGATTCAGATGCCGCAGATGGTGGGGCTGCTCAACGGCCTGGGCGGCCTGGCGTCGGCAATCGCGGCTGTGATGACCCTGGCGCTGGGCGCGGCGAAGGGCGGGTTCGAGGTGGTTTCCTCCGGGCTGGCGCTGGCGGTGGGCGCATTGACCTTTTCCGGCTCCCTGGTCGCTGCGGCCAAGCTGCACGGGCTGATGCCCCCGAAGCCCCGGGTGCTGCCGGGGCATTCCCTGTTCAGCGCGCTGAGCGCCCTCGCGATGGCGGCGCTGGTGGTCCTGCTGCCGCTGTTCCCGGCGTCCGCGGCCCTGCTCAGCCTGCCCCTGGCGCTGCTGGGCCTGGCCTTCGGCTGGCTGTTCGCGGTGCGGGTGGGGGGCGCGGACATGCCCATCACCATCAGCCTGCTTAACTCCACCTCGGGCGTCGCGGCGGCCATCGCGGGGATGGCGCTGGGCGACGTGCTGCTGGTGGCGGTGGGGGGCATCGTCGGTGCCTCCGGCCTGCTGCTGACGCAAATCATGTGCCGGGCGATGAACCGCAGCCTGGCGGGGGTGCTGTTCGGGCGTGCCGCGGGGCCGTCCGCGGCGCCGGAAGCCGAACCCGTGCCGGCGGAAGGGGACAAGCCGGCGGAGGCGCCGGCCGGCGCCACGCTGGAGGACGCGAAGGCCTGGCTGGAGGACGCGAAGTCTGTCGTCATCATCCCCGGCTACGGCATGGCGCTCTCCCAGGCGCAGGAGCGGGTAAAGCGGCTGCAGGACGCGCTGAGCGCGAAGGGGAAGGGCGTGCGCTACGCGATACACCCGGTGGCGGGCCGCATGCCCGGGCACATGAACGTGCTGCTGGCCGAGGCGGATGTCCCCTACGAGTCGCTGCTTGAGATGGACGAGGTCAACCCCGACTTCCCGGACACGGACCTGGCGCTGGTGGTAGGCGCGAACGACGTGGTGAACCCGGCGGCGAACACCGCGCAGGGCACGCCGATTTACGGGATGCCCATCCTGGAGGCGGGGAAGGCGAAGCACCTGGTCATCTGCAATTTCGACGACAAGCCGGGCTACGCCGGCGTGCCCAACCCGCTCTACCAGCCGCGGCCCAACGTGCTGCTGCTGCTGGGCGACGCCAAGGACAGCCTGGACAAGCTGCTGGAACGGGTCTGATTGACGGACGACGCGGGAACGCCGGCTGACAGCCGGCGTTCTTCCTGTTGACTTGTCATCAATGTGATTGGCCTGGGCGGTTCCTCTAAGCTTGAAAGGGCGGCCTTCAGGCCTTGGGACCGGGCCGGCAGAGCAGCGCGGACGGCCCCGAGAAGCGCAGGGGATACCCGTCCGCCGGGAGCAGCGCGGTGCCGCCCTTTGGCAGGGCCAGCGCGCCGTCGTCCCAGGCGAGGGCGCCGCCGTCAATGGCGGTCAGGATGGAAAAACGCGCCCTGTCCGGGCTGATTTGAAGGCCATCGCATGCCGATAGCCGTTCCAGCGTGAAATAGGGGGTGTCCAGCAGCCGTTCGCGCCGCCCCTCGGCATCGGCGTGAAGGGGCACGGGGTTTGCGGCCACCGGCCTGGAATCCACGCGGAGAACGTCCAGGGATTCCCGCAGGTGCAGTTCGCGCGGCTTGCCGTCCCGGCCCGTCCGTTCCCAGTCATACAGGCGGAAGGTCAGGTCGCTGGACTGCTGGATTTCGTACAGCAGCAGCCCGCCCCCGATCGCGTGCACGGTGCCCTCGGGGATGTACAGGGCGTCCCCCGGCCTGACCGCGACGCGCCGCAGCAGCGGCTCGACGGCGCGGCTGCCCTCCGCGGCCCGAACGACCTCCTCCCGGCTCACGCCGTCCCGGAAACCGCACACCAGGCTGGCGCCCGCCTCCGCCTCCAGCACGACCCAGGCTTCGTTCTTGCCCCGCTTGCCGTAATGCGCCCGCGCGTAATCGTCGCCGGGGTGAACCTGCACGCTCAGCGGCTCCCGCGCGTCGAGCAGCTTGAGGAGCAGGGGAAAGTCGCCCTTTATTGCCGTTCCGGTCAGCGCCTGCCCGTACAAGCCGACCAGCTCGTGAAGCGGCCTGCCGCCTGTGTCCCGGCTTTCCAGCCCCGGCACACAGGAGACCTCCAGGCTCTCCCCGGTGGCCGCGTCCGGGGTGTCCTTGCCGAAAACCGCCTTCAGGCGGCTGCCGCCCCAGGGGGTCTGCGCCCCGTGACGCCAGGCCGGGCGCATGAGAAGGGGGGACAGCGGCACGGCTATACCAGGCTGCGCGTCGCGACCAGGCTCACGCCCGTGCCCGCCGCGTCTTCCAGCAGCACGTCCCCGATGAGAATGGGCGGCTTGAGTTTGAGACCGCGGATGGCGGCCATGACGTCCATGATTTTTTCCTTGGGGACGGGCTCCCGGGTCTTCAGGCTGACAGGACGGGCGCTGCCCTCGACCGGCGCCACCGCCGTCACCATGCGCATCGGCCGGACGCTTTCCTGCCGCGCGTAGACCTCGCCGCGCTTGCAGCTGTTGTTCTCGACCCTGACGACCTGCCCGTCCTCCACCGTCACCGTCATCCGGCAGCCGACGGGACAGCTGATGCAGGTGATGCGCTGTTCCTCGCGCATCACAGGCCCTCTTTGCCGGCCAGCAGCTCGATGGCGCGGAAGAAAATCTTCACGCTGCTCACCAGGCCGTTGATGCTGATGCGCTCGTCCGCCTGGTGCGCGAGGTCCGGGTCCCCCGGGAAGCTGACGCCGAAGGCCACGCCCTGCTCCAGCAGCCGCGCGTAGGTACCGCCGCCGGTCGACAGGGCTTTTTTCTCCAGGCCCGTCACCTCGTGGTAGGCCTGCAGCAGCCCCTGCACCAGGGTGCTGGATTCCGGCACGTAATGCGGCTCCTTGAAAGAGGCCTGCCTGACCTCGAACTCCGTCAGGTGGGCGGCCACGACGTCGCGCAGCACCGCGCCATTGACCAGCAGGGGGTAGCGGATGTCCAGCGTGCCGAACAGACGCCCTTCCTCGATGCGCAGGATGCCCAGGTTGCAGGTCAGCTTTCCGGACGGCTTGTCCTCCGACTGGATGCCCAGGCCCTCGCCGTAGTACTGGGTGCCCACCGCCTCGGCCAGCTGCTTGAGGGGGCCTTCGACGCCCAGCTCCTTGAGCGTGATGAGCAGCTGGCCCAGCGCGTTGCGCGCCAGCTCGGGATAGGCCGCGTGCCCGTTGACGCCCGTCGCGACCAGGTGCACCCGGCCGCCCTCCGCCTGCGCGGCGACCGGCCAGCCGTATTGTTTGGAGACCTCGGCGGCCTTGAGCACCAGCTCCTCCCCGCCCTTCACCGTCGCCGCCGCGGCGCCGGGAATCACGTTCGGGCGCTCGCCCACGTTCAGGCTGAGGACCTGCAGGCCGCTTTCCGCAACCTTCGCCGAAAGGTGCAGGCCGCACATGCCCTTTTCCAGGTTGATGACCGGGTAGACGGCGTCGGGGCTGAAGCCCTCCCGGGGCAGGGTGGCGTGCTCGCGGTAGTACCGGATGTCCTCCATCCCGCTTTCCTCGTCGCACCCGATAATCAACTTGACCTTGCGCTTCAGCGGGATGCCCGCCAGCTTGACCGCGTGCATCGCGTACAGGGCGGCGGCCAGCGGCCCCTTGTCGTCGCTGGAGCCGCGCCCGTACAGCAGGTCGCCTTCCAGCTGCGCGCCGAAGGGCTCGCGCGTCCAGCCGTCCCCGGCGGGCACCACGTCCACGTGCGCCAGGATGGCCAGCGCGTCCTCGTCGCTGCCTTCGCCGATTTCAGCCTCCCCCGCGTAGCCGTCGATATTGCGGGTCTTCAGGCCCAGCTCCTGGCAGGAGCGCAGCGCCATCTCCAGCATCTCCCTGAGCTTGGTGCCAAAGGGCGCGCCGGGCTGCGCTTCGGCCTTCAGGCTGGGCACCCTCAGCCAGGATTGCAGGGTCCGCGTCATGGGCTCCTTGAGGGATTGGATCATCTCGTTGACTTGCTGGCCGCTCATGGGGATTCCTCCTTTATTCGTCAGTTTTCCTTGATGGCGTGTGCGAAGCGCTGGACGCCTTCGAGCAGCTGGCTTTTGGGGCATCCGTAATTGACGCGCATGAACCCCTCGCCGGAGCTGACCCCGAAAAACTGCCCGTCCGTCAGCGCGACGCCGTGCTTCCTGCAGCGCTTGTCGATGTCGCAGTGGGGTGTGTCGTACGGCCGGATATCCACCCAGGCCAGGTAGGTCGCCTCCATCGGGGAGATGACCGCGTGGGGGAGCAGCTCGCCCAGCAGCTCCTTGAGCGCGTCCTGGTTTTCCCGCAGGTAGGACATCAGCGCGTCCAGCCAGTCGTCGCAGTGGGTGTAGGCCGCGCGCGTCCCGGACAGGGCGAAGATGTTGCCCGTGTTCGCGCCGGAGCGCTCCAGGAAGCGGCCCAGCAGGGCCAGGGTGTCCCGGTCGCGGCAGACGGCGGTGGCCTGCTGCAGGCCGGCGATGTTGAAGGTTTTGCTGGCGGACACCAGGCTCACGGTGTCTTCCCGGGTTTCGGGCAGGGACAGGATGGGGTGGAACACCCGGGGCGCGTACACGTAGTCGGCGTGGATTTCGTCGGAGACCAGCCGGCAGTTGTACCGCTTCAGCAGCACGACCAGCGCGCGCAGCTCCTCCTGGTCCCAGGCGCGGCTCACCGGGTTGTGGGGGCTGCACAGGATCATCAGCCGCGCTCCCTTGCGAAGGAAGCGCTCGATGGCCGCGTAGTCCATGGTGTAGCGCCCTTCCGCGTCCCTGACGAGCCCCGCGTCCAGCACCACCCGCCCGCCTTCCGTGACGGACTGGGTGAAGGGGCCGTACACCGGGGTCTGGATGATGACGCCGTCCCCGGGCTGGGTCATCGTGTTGACGCAGGCGCGCAGCCCGGCGACGACGGTGGGCAGCATCAGCGTGTCCGACGGCCGGATGTCCAGTTTGTGGCGGCGCTTCCAGAACCCCGCGAGGGCCTCGGCGTCCTCGGGGCCCGCGAAGGTATAGCCGTAATTGGGGTGCTGCGCGCGCCTGATGAGCGCTTCCCGGATGGGCTCCGCGCAGGCGAAGTCCATGTCCGCGACCCACAGGGGCACCATGCCCTCCTGCATGACGCCCTTGGCGGACCATTTCACGCTGTTGGTCCCGCGCCGGTCGATGCCCGCGTCAAAGAAAGCCCGGTCATAGGTCATACCCTCGCCTCCTCGCAAAAATAAACGTGATAGCCCTTTTTTCGCAGGACGAGCGCCACGTTTTGAAACAGCGTTTCCAGGTAAGCTTTCGCGGATGCCGCCCCCTGCTGCTTGCGGATGACGACCGCCAGGCGCCCGCTTTGGGTCAGGCGCGCCGCGCTGTCGCGGAACAGCCTGTACACCGTCTGCTTGCCGGCGCGGATGGGCGGGTTGAGCAAAATCCAGTCGAAGTCCCCCTCCACCGCGCCCAGCCCGTCCCCGCAGAACACCCGGGCCTCCACCCGGTTTCGCGCCAGGTTTTCCCGGGCCAGCTCGCAGGCGCGCTCGTTCACGTCGCAGAGCGTGACCTCGCAGGCCGGGCAGCGCTTCCCCGCGATGACCCCGACGGCGCCCCAGCCGCAGCCCAGATCCAGCACCCGGCCGGAAAGTCGGGGCAGCGCGGCGGTCAGCAGCAGTTCCGTCCCTTCGTCCAGCCCGTCCCCGGAGAACACGCCGGCGTCGGTCATAAACCTGTACTCCCGCCCCTCGAACGCGACCGTCAGCGCCAGCGGCCGGCTGGGGGCGGCGGGGTCGGGGGAAAAGTACTGCTCACCCAAGGGAAACGGCCTCCCGCAGCGCGGCCAGTTCCTCTGCCGTCAGTTCTCGCCAGCCGCCCTTCGGCAGGCCGGCGTCCAGGGTCAGCGGGCCAAAGCGGAGGCGTTCCAGCGCCGTCACCTCGTGGCCCAGGGCCGAAAACATCCGGCGCACCTGCCGGTTCTTGCCCTCGTGCAGGACGACGCGCGCCAGGCTGGTTTGGCCGCCTGATTCCAGGATGGTCAGGGCGGCCGGCTTCGCCGTGAAATCCTTCAGCCGGACGCCGCCCATAAAAGCGGCGACGTCGCACTTGCCCAGCGTACCGGTCACCCTGGCGCGGTACTCCTTGGCGATGCCCCGCTTCGGGGACAGCAGCCTGTGGGCCATTTCCCCGTCCGTGGTCAACAGCAGCAGCCCTTCCGTGTCCTTGTCCAGCCGGCCGGCGGGCATGCAGCCCGCCCTGCGGGCGCCTTCCGGCAGCAGGTCCATCACCGTGCGCGCGCGGGCGTCCCGGGCGGCGGTCAGCACGCCGGCGGGCTTGTTCATCATCAGGTGCAGCCCGTCAGGGCGCCCGACTGCCTGCCCGTCCAGGGAGACCGTGCGGCCCTCCCCGATTTTCCGCCCTGCGTCGCTTTCCGGTTGCCCGTCCACCCGGACCCGCCCCTCCCGTACGGCCTTCTTGGCGTCCGAGCGGCTCAGGCCGGCGCCCTGGGCCAGCAGCTTATCCAGCCGCATGCCCGTCCTGCGCGGCCGACGCGCCTGGCGCCAGCACGGCGCTCAAAGCCAGCTTGCGCAGCGGCAGCAGCGGCAGGTACAGCACCGCGAGCGCGGCGACGCCCTGCAGGACGACGGAGGCGGGGAAGCTAAGAATCAGCAGGGCGGTGCCCACGTTGAAGAAGTCGAAAATCAGCATGCCGCTGCGCTGGGGGTAGAAGTAGAGGGCCAGCACCGCCAGGATGCCCAGCAGGGCGGGCAGCGTGAACAGGGCGTTGATGAAGACGGTGCGCGCGATGCGGCGCTTGCGGCGTTTCTTCAGTTCCTTCGCCGCGCGCCAGGACGCAGAGACGCCTGTTTCAAGGACGGGCTGGTGCTCGAAGGCGACGCCCTTCGTCCAGCCGCAGACAAAGAGGAGCAGGGTGACGAGGCCGGCCAGCACCACCAGGGCGATTCCGGTCACCGTGTCGCCCCCCAGCGTCTTGCCCAGGCCCTCGATGGCGACCAGCGATTCGTTGAAGGGCGGCACCCGCAGGTAGTAATAAAAGGCGCCCAGGAAGAGCAGGAACGGCAACAGGAGAGGTAGCGCACGCGCCAGGCGGTACAGCGCGGCCGCCAGCCACCTGGCGTAGCTCGTCCCGGTGAGGCGGTAAAGCCGCGGGGCGCCGTGCAGCGCGGCCAGGCGGGCGGCGGCCTGGAAGCGCATCGGCATCACGAGAAACACGTACAGCACCAGGGAAAACATCAACCCCAGCGCGGGCTCGTGGCCCGGCAGCAGCCCGCCGAACCCGCCGCCCGCCGCCGCGTACAGCAGGGGGGCGAAGGCGGCAAGGCGCGTGAGGATTTGTAAAAAAAGCAGCGCCAGCACCTGGGGGACATGCGCCCTAAAGGTATTCCGGGCCTTCCGGTGGGGGCTTTGCGCCTGAAGCTGCATGTGATGTCCTCCTGCCGCCGCTATCCCCAGCAGTATAGCGAAAGGCCGCCTTTCAATCAAGGACGGCCTTGGCCCTGGCGCAGGGGAATCAGCCGTCCCCGCCGTCGTCCCGCGCCTCCAGGCGTTCCGCCAGCTCCTCCCGGGTCAGGGGTCGTGAATCGTAACCCAGGCAGCGCGCGCAGGCATATCCGCACTGTGCGCACACGCAGCGCGGCGCGCCGGATTGCGCCTGGGGCATCAGGCCGCCGCAGAAAGGGCAGGCGCAGCGCATCAGGAGATACCGGCCTTCCTCAGGTATTGGCCGGTATAGCTGTCCTCCTTGCGGGAGATTTCCTCCGGCGTCCCCGTCGCGACCACCCGTCCGCCCCGGTCGCCGCCGTCCGGCCCCAGGTCGATAACGTAATCGGCGGTCTTCAGCACGTCCAGGTTGTGCTCGATAACCAGCACGCTGTTGCCGGAGTCCGTCAGCCGCTGCAGCACCTTGATGAGGCGGGACACGTCGTCCACGTGAAGGCCCGTGGTGGGTTCGTCCAGCAGCACCAGGGTGCGGCCGGTCGCCTTGCGGCTCAGCTCCGTCGCCAGCTTGACCCGCTGCGCCTCGCCGCCCGACAGCGTGGTGGAGGGCTGCCCGATCTGGATGTAACCCAGCCCCACGTCGTGCAGGGTCTTGAGCTTGCGCTTGACGGCCGGGTGGTGCTCGAAGAACTCCAGCGCCTCGTCCACCGTCATGTTCAGGACGTCGGCAATGGTCTTCCCCCGGTACTTGATTTGCAGCGTCTCGCTGTTGTACCGCTTGCCCTTGCAGACCTCGCAGGGGACGTAGAGGTCGGCCAGGAAGTGCATCTCGATTTTCAGCAGGCCGTCCCCGCTGCAGGCCTCGCATCGCCCGCCCTTGACGTTGAAGGAGAAGCGGCTTTCCTTGTACCCGTGCGCCCTAGCCTCGTTGGTCTGGGCGAACACGCGGCGGATGAGGTCGAACACCCCCGTGTAGGTGCCCGGGTTGCTGCGCGGCGTGCGGCCGATGGGGGACTGGTCGATGGAGATGATTTTGTCCAGCTGCTCCATCCCCTCGATGCCGTCGTGCGGCCCGGGGTAGGTGGACGCGCGGTTCAGGTCCCGCGCCAGGGCCTTGTAGAGGATGGCGTTGACCAGGCTGCTCTTGCCGCTGCCGGAGACGCCGGACACGCAGCAGAACACGCCCAGGGGGAAGGACACGTCCATGTTCTTCAGGTTGTTGGCCCGCGCGCCCCTGACGGTCAGCCAGCCGCTGGCGGCCCGCCGCTTCCTGGGCAGCGGGATGAACCTGCGCCCGGCCAGGTAGTCCCCGGTGACCGACTCGGGGCTGGCCTTGATGTCCTCCACGCCGCCCTTTGCGACGATGCGCCCGCCGTTCGCCCCGGCGCCGGGGCCGATGTCCACGATGTAGTCGGCCGTCCGCAGCGTCTCCTCGTCGTGCTCCACCACAATCAGGGTGTTACCCAGGTCGCGCAGGCGCTTGAGGGTGCCCAGCAGCCGGGCGTTGTCCTTCTGGTGCAGGCCGATGGAAGGCTCGTCCAGGATGTACAGCACGCCCACCAGGCCGGAGCCAATCTGGGTGGCCAGGCGGATGCGCTGGGACTCGCCGCCGGAGAGCGTGGCCGCCGCCCGGGAGAGGGTCAGGTAGTCCAGCCCCACGTCCCTGAGGAAGCTCAGCCGGGCGCGCAGTTCCTTGATAATCTGCTCGGCGATGAGCGCCTGGGTGGGTGACAGCCGCAGGCTCTCCAGGAAGCGCTGGGCGTCCGTCAGGTTCATGGCGCTCAGGTCGGCCAGGTTGATGCCGCCCACGGTCACCGCCAGGGCCTCGGGCTTCAGGCGCTTGCCCCCGCAGGCCTTGCAGGGCTCGTCCCGCATGAACTGCTCGTACATCGCCTTGGCCGTGTCGCTGGAGGTCTCCCGGTAGCGGCGCATCAGCGTGGGGATGATGCCCTCGTAGGCGACGTTGTACACGCCGGAGCCGGACAGGCTCTGGAACCGCACCGGGATTTTCGCGCCCTTGGCGCCGTAGAGCAGCACGTCGAGGATGTCCCGGGGCAGCTCGCCCACCGGGGTATCCATGCTGAAGCGGTATTTTTCGCTCAGGCCCACGAACATCATGTGGGAGGTGGAGTTTTCGTCCCCGCTGCTGTTCCAGCCCATTGCGTTCACCGCGCCCTGGTTGAGGGACTTGCGCGGGTCGGGCAGCACCAGCTCCGGCGGGATGGTGCGCGTGACGCCCAGGCCGGAGCAGGCGGGGCAGGCGCCGAAGGGGGAGTTGAAGGAGAACATCCGGGGCGCCAGCTCCTCGATGCTCACCCCGCAATCCGGGCAGGCGTAGTTCTGGGAGAACAGCTGGCGGCTCCCCTCCGGCACCGTCTGGACGGCCATCAGCCCGCCGGACTCGCGCAGCGCTGTCTCGATAGAGTCGACCAGCCGGCTGCGGATGCCGGGCTTGACGACGACCCGGTCGATGACCAGGTCGATGGTGTGGTTTTTCTTCTTGTCCAGCGCCGGGGCGTCCTCCAGGTCGTAGAGCGTCCCGTCGATC
>Ga0209723_1003602_pt1 | contig 18359 bp, 10 predicted proteins | sample BiotimSIPDNA_2_FD_185750 | JGI IMG/M metagenome (GOLD analysis project Ga0209723, IMG submission 185750) | Anaerobic biogas reactor microbial communites from Washington, USA - Biogas_R2 time_0 SIP DNA (SPAdes) (version 2) | ecosystem: Engineered > Bioreactor > Anaerobic > Unclassified | place... | reverse complement strand
CGGCAAGCACTGGCATCATCTCCCCGCGGAAGAAGTCATCGATCTGCTGGACGGCAATAAGGACCAAGGCCTTGACCTCTTCGAAATCAATCACCGGCGGGAGAAGTTCGGCGCCAACACCCTGACACAGAAGAAGGGCAAAGGCCCTCTTCTGCGCTTCCTCCTCCAGTTTCACCAGCCCCTCGTTTACATCCTTCTTGCGGCTGCTCTGATTACCGCTCTGCTTCAGGAATGGGTTGATGCCGGGGTCATTTTCGGGGTGGTTCTCGTCAATTCCGTGATCGGTTTTCTCCAGGAATCCAAGGCTGTCAAGGCCATGGAGGCCCTGGCCCAGACCATGGTGACCGAGGCCACGGTTCTGCGTTCGGGGGAAAAGAGGCGTATCTCGTCGGCCGAGGTGGTTCCGGGCGATATCGTCCTGCTCCAGTCCGGCGATAAGGTCCCCGCGGATATGCGCCTCCTGTCGATCCGGGATCTGCAGGTCGACGAATCAGCGCTCACGGGAGAATCCGTAGCCGTGCAGAAGTGCATGGAGGTCCTGCCCCACGATACGATTCTGGCTGAGCGGAAGAATATGGTCTATGGATCGTCCCTGGTCACCTATGGCCAGGCGAGCGGCATCGTCGTTTCCATCGGCGACGATACGGAGGTCGGACGGATTTCCGAACTCCTCTCCTCGACGGAGGAGCTGGAAACCCCTCTGCTCAAAAAAATCTCCGCATTCAGCAAGGTTCTTCTTTATGTCATCCTGGGCCTGGCGGCCCTCACGTTTGGCGTGGGGCTGCTGCGGGGCCAGGGCGCCTTCGACATGTTCATGGCCTCCGTCGCCCTGGCCGTGGGCGCCATTCCCGAAGGGCTGCCCGCCGCCATGACCATTACCCTGGCCATCGGCGTCGCGCGCATGGCGCGGAAGCAGGCCATCATCCGGAAGCTTCCCGCGGTGGAAACGCTGGGAAGCACGACGGTCATCTGTTCGGACAAGACGGGAACGCTCACGGAAAACCAGATGACCGTCCAGGAGATTGCCGTGGGTTCGACGTTCTTTGAAGTGACCGGTGGAGGATACGCGCCTTCCGGCCGGATCCTGGCGCCTGATGGAACCGCTTCTTCCGTCGCCCTTTTGGAGTGTCTCCGCTGCGGTCTGCTGTGCAACGACAGCCTGATTGTGGAAAAGGACGAACGATGGACCGTTCAGGGGGACCCCACCGAGGGCGCTCTTCTGGTTGCGGCTGCCAAGGGAGGGCTTTCGGACCGGGAGGAAACGGAAGCGCGGCCGCGCCTCGATACGATTCCCTTCGAGTCTCAGCACCAGTACATGGCCACCCTGCACACCGTTCCTGATGGTGGACTGGTTGTGTATGCCAAAGGTTCCGTGGAGGCGATGCTGGAGCGGTGCTCTTTGGCCCTGTCGCCCGACGGAGAGCAGGTGAAGCTCGATGCCGACGGAATTCTCGGGGCCGTGGACGCCATGGCCGCCAAGGGGCTGCGTGTCCTGGCCTTTGCCCGGATGGGCCTGCCTGAAGGCAGGAAAACGATCTCCCATGAGGACGTGGCGTCCGGCATGACCTTCCTGGGTCTGCAGGGCATGATCGACCCGCCCAGGGCCGAGGCGATAGAGGCGGTCAGGAACTGCCACAGCGCCGGCATAAACGTCAAGATGATCACCGGCGACCACGCCGTTACGGCCTCGGCCATTGCACGCCAGATCGGGCTCGTTCGTGGGGAAAAGGCCCTGACCGGGCGGGAACTGGCCGAGATGAGCGATTCGAAACTCCTGGAAACCGTTGAGGAGGTTTCCGTGTATGCCCGCGTGGCGCCGGAGCAGAAGCTGCGCCTCGTGGAGGCCCTCCAGACCCGCGGCCACATCGTGGCCATGACCGGCGACGGAGTTAACGACGCCCCCGCGCTGAAGCGCGCCGACATCGGCGTGGCCATGGGAATCACCGGCACCGATGTCGCCAAGGAAGCGGCGGACATGGTGCTTACGGACGACAACTTCGCCTCCATCGAGGCCGCCGTGGAGGAGGGGCGCGGGACGTTCGACAATCTCACGAAATTCCTCGTCTGGACCCTGCCGACCAATGTCGGTGAAGGCCTGGTGATTCTGACCTCAGTGTTCCTGGGAACCATGCTGCCCATCGTGGCCGTGCAGATCTTGTGGATCAACATGACGACGGCCGTGCTCCTCGGCCTGATGCTCGTTTTCGAGCCCAAGGAGCCTGACATCATGGCCCGCCCGCCCCGAATGCCCGATGAGCCGATCCTGACCCCGGTGCTTGTGCGCCGGATGCTTCTCGTGGGGGTGCTGCTGGTGCTGGGGTCCTTCGGGCTGTTCAAGTGGGAGCTGATGAAGAACGGGGCGACCCTTGAGGAGGCGCGGACGGTGGCCGTCAATCTCTTTGTTCTGGCAGAGCTCTTTTATCTCTTTAACTGCCGCTCCCTGACGAAATCTCCTTTCGCTCTGGGCTTCTTCTCCAATCCCTGGATCTTCGCCGGTTGTTCCGCCATGATTCTTCTGCAGCTTCTTTTCACGTATGTGCCGGCGATGAACACGGCGTTCCACAGCGCGCCGATTGGGATCGATTCCTGGATCCGCCTTCTTGCGGTGGCTGTCTCGGTGATGCTCATCGTGAGCTTCGAGAAGCGTTTGCTCCAAAAGGGATAGGTGAGGCCCGGAGCCGCGCTTGGTTGCCTGCTGCCGTACTTGGGGTGCCGATAGAAGCAGACGGGCCATTGCCGGCCGGGCGGCACCAAAAGAAGCGGCCGCACGGAAAAATATGGCTAGCCTGGAACGGATCGCCGCAAGGGCATGATACCGGATGCGGCGCTTCAGTACCGGATGGCAATTCCCGTGGATGTGACTATGATAAGAAAGCTGGAATACAGGATCAACCGTTGGCTGCGTGACAGGCTTCCGGTGATCAATCATCGGGACATCGTCAAAAATATCTATGACGAGCTGGATATCACGGCCGGCTATTTCACCATCCTGACGCTGGCCAATCTCATCGCTCTCAGCGGCCTCATGATCAACAGCGCCCCGGTCATTATCGGAGCCATGCTGATTTCTCCGCTCATGGGACCCATTCTGAGCTTCGGATTCGCTTTCGTTACCGGGGATTCCCTGGTCTGGACGAAATCCCTCCGCAAGGTGGCCATCAGCGTTGTTGCCACGGTCCTTATCGCCACTCTGGCTTCCTACCTTTCCCCCCTCAGCGAAGTCACCCGGGAAATAAGCGCCCGGACCACACCCAACATCTTTGACCTGATGATCGCCTTTCTATCCGGAACGGCTGGTGCGGCGGCCATCTGCACCAAGAAGAACTATCTCACCATCGTTCCCGGAGTGGCCATCGCCACGGCCGTCATACCCCCACTGAGCGTGACGGGATTCGGTATTGGAAACGGCAATCCGACCATCGCCGCCGGCGCCTTTTTTCTTTTCTTCACCAATTTTGTCGCCATTGTACTTTCGACCTGCCTTGTCTTTTCCCTTTATGGATTCCGCCCCACGATGGCCGCCGAAGAAAACATGAAGAAATTGAAGCGCCGCCTCGTCTATCTGTCCCTGCTTCTCCTTTTGATCTCGGTCCCGCTGGTTTACACCCTTTCCCGGGGCGTTACCGAGATCAAGCTGAAACGGGATGTCGAAGCGTCTCTGAAACGACAGTTCAATCAGGAAAAGCGCTCGCGCCTGGCCACATTCCAGTTTACGGAATTGGACGACGGGGGCCTGCTGGAGATCGAGGCGGTTGTCAACGCTGTTGAATACCTCAAGGACAGGGAACTGGAGCTGGCTGAGCAGAAGGTGCGGGACAGACTGAAGAGGAAAGTGAGACTTCATGTCGAGCAGGTTAAGGTGCTGCCCCAGGGATTGGCGGAGCAGGACATCACATTAGCATCCGCTATCGTCCCCGCCAGGCCGACGAAGGAGATCCTTCAGGAGGCGAGGGAGGGGATTGTTCCCCTGATCCGGCAGGTGTCGGCCGAAGCGGAAGAGCTTATCTCCCCTTCCCGGATCACGGATTTCTCCGTGGCTTTTCAGGATAAAGCCTCCGCTTTGCTTCTGACCGTTCAGATCCGCCGCGATTACCCCCTGTCGGTTGAGGAACTGACGTGGCTGGAGAAATTTTTCAGCGCCTCCTTGAATATGCCGGTTCGCCTCCGAGTGGAGACGGTGCCCTTTGTCCCCGTGCTGTTTTTTAATCCGGGATCCACAGCGCTGACGGAGGCGATGAAAAAGGAGTTGGAGCCCCTTCGGGATGCCTATGCGAGAAACGACCGCATTCTCATTTCCCTGGAGGCCGTTGCGGAAGCGAACCTGCCCTACCGGGAAAGAATCCGCCTGGCCAATGAGCGGGCGGAGTCCCTCGCTTCCTTTCTCAGCGCGGAATGCCGGATCGCCCCTCTGCAGATCAGAAAAACCCTTGCCGCAAGGGCGGCCGGAAGGCCTTCGATCAAAATACTGGTTTCCACTCTGCCGGAAAGGGGGTAGGCGGAAATGAACATCCTGGTCTTTACGGATCTGGACGGGAGCCTTCTGAATCATGACGATTACTCCTTTGAAGAAGCCCGGCCGACCCTGGATCGGCTCCGGGGGGCGAAGATCCCCCTGGTTTTCGTAACCAGCAAGACGCGCCGGGAGGTGGAGCCTCTCCAGAACCGGCTGGGATTCCGGGAGCCCTTTATCGTGGAGAACGGCGGGGGAATTTTTGTTCCGAGGGGATACCGCAGCGTCTCCCTGCCCGAGGAATTCCGGGAGCAGGGGAATTTCTTCGTCCTCGCGCTGGGGTTGCCGTATGGAAGGATCCGCGGCGTATTTGCGGCGATGAAGAGCCGCTTCAAAATTACCGGATACGGCGACCTTTCTTCCCAGGAGGTGGCCGTACTTTCCGGGCTTGCCGTTGAAGAGGCGGAAAGGGCGAAGGCCCGGGAGTTTTCGGAGCCCTTTCTCCTGAAATCCGTCCCGGATCTTCCGGAGTTGGAGCGCCTGGCGGCGAGGGAAGGAATGAAGATCGTCCGCGGCGGAAGGTTTTACCATCTCATCGGCGACCGGCAGGACAAGGGGGCCGCCGTGCGCGGCGTGAGGTCCCTCTATCGGGGGATCTTCGGGATGGAGCACGTGGCCGTCGGCATCGGCGACAGTGAAAACGACCTGCCGATGCTGCAGGAAGTGGACGTTCCCGTTCTTATCCCCCACCCGGAGCGCGGCTGGCTGGAGGCTTCGCTGCCGGGGCTGGTGAAGGCCCCGGAACCGGGAAGCCGGGGTTGGAACGAGGCCCTGGGGAGGATATTGGATGAACTTGAAGCAGACAGCCCATGAGATCTTTTTCGAGGCCCTCCGCGCGGTGCTGCCGGAGGCCATGATCCGTGAAGCCCTGAAGATCGAGGGAAACGAGCTGATTGTCGGGGATCGGCGATATGGTCAGGAGCCCGGGCGGAAGCTCTTCGTCTTCGGCAGCGGCAAGGCTTCCGCCGGCATGGCAAAAGCGGTGACGGAAATTCTTGGAGACCGGGTCGCCGGCGGGCTGGTGGTGTCCAGTTACGAAGCGGAACTGGACCGCATTGACGTGGTCGTGGGCGCTCACCCCGTTCCCGATGCCCGAAGCGTACATGCGGCGGAAAGACTGATGAGCGCGCTTTCCGGGCTCTCGGAGGAGGACTTTTTCATCTACCTTCTGTCCGGCGGAAGTTCCGCCCTGATTGAGAAGCCGATTTCTCCGCTGACCCTTCAGGATCTCCAGGAAATGTCGCGGATGCTTCTTGCGGCAGGCGTGCCGATCGACGAAATGAACGCGGTAAGAAAGCATCTTTCCCTGGTAAAGGGCGGCCGGTTGGGAGCGATGACGAAGGCGCGGGGGGTCGTTCTGGTGCTTTCCGATGTCATCGGCGACGACCTGGAGACCATCGGATCCGCCCCGCTGTATAAGGACCGCTCCACCATCGAGGATGTCCGCGACATCCTGGCCCGGTACGGCCTTTGGGAAAAGGCGCCCGCTGCCCTTCGGGTCCTGATGGAGCAAGGTCCCGCCGGGAAGATGGAAGAAACGCCCAAGGCGGCCAACCCCGGCATCGATCACGTTGTGGTGGGCAGCAATCGAAAAGCCCTGCGAAGGGCGAAGGAAAAAGCGCTGTCCCTGGGGCTCGAGGCCCATCTTGTGACGGACCGCCTGAAAGGAGAGGCGCGGGAGGCGGCAAAGTCCATTGTCGCCATGGGCAGGAAATTTCTGGCGAGCCGCATGCCTGAGCAGCCGCCCCTCTGCCTTCTCTTTGGCGGAGAGACGACGGTGACCCTTCGGGGTAACGGAAAGGGGGGCCGGAACCAGGAGCTCTGCCTGGCGGCTCTTCGGGAAATTCGGGATCAAGGCGGACTGCTTCTGTTATGCGCCGGGACGGACGGCATCGACGGAAGTTCGGAGGCTGCGGGGGCGCTGGTCGACGCCTCCGTCTGGACGCGCGCCCGGGAAATGAACCTTTCTCTTGATGACTTTCTGGATCGGAATGACTCCTCTTCCTTCCTGGAACGGACGGGGGGGGTGATCGTCACCGGTCCGACAGGGACGAATGTCATGGACATCTCGATTTTACTGGTTGGAGGTAACGAATCATGACCACGGCAATACGGTTTTCCTCGGCGTTGAGGCCTCATGTGAGGACGAAGATCGAGCAGCTCGGGACCGCCGACATCGTCATCGGCATTCCATCCTATGACAGCGGCGACACCATTTCCCATGTTGTTCAAGTCATCATCCAGGGCCTGGATCATTATTACAAGGACCGAAAGGCCCTTATCATGATTTCCGATGGGGGGTCCACGGACGATACGCGGGAACTTGCCCGGGCGATCGATCCGAAATCCTACAACATCGAGAGCATTGTCACCGTTTACCGGGGAAGCCACGGGAAGGGCTCCGGCCTGCGGGCCGTTTTTGAGGTCGCCGCTTTTCTCAGGGCCAGGGCGATTGCGGTGTTCGATTCCGATCTGCTTTCCATTACCCCTGAATGGGTACGGAACATCCTGGATCCGGTGATCGAGGGATATGATTACGTCGCTCCCGACTACAAGCGCTATAAACTGGATGGGACCATCACCAACACGATTGCCTACAACCTGACGAGGGCCCTTTACGGAAAAACAATCCGGCAGCCCATAGGCGGCGACTTCGGACTGTCTCCGGCCCTGATCAAGTTTTATTTGGATCAGGACGTCTGGGAGACGGACGTGGCCAAATTCGGGGTTGACATCTGGATGACCACGTCGGCCATTGTCGGCGGCTTTCGGATCTGCCAGGCAAAGCTTGGCGCGAAGGTGCACGGGCAGAAGGATCCCTCTGCGGACCTGGGGCCCATGTTCCGCCAGGTGGTGGGAACCACGTTTCAGCTCATGGAGCGCTACGAGGATTTCTGGCTGAAAGTCCGCCGGTCCCGGGAAGTTCCTTCCCTCGGCGAGTTCGTCGGTCAGGAGCCGCCGGCTTTTGAGATCAACCAGGAAGTTCTTCTCGAATACTTCAAGGTGGGGTTGAACAATTTCGGGACGGTGTGGCAGAACATCATCGATGAGGAGGATTTTACAGCCATTTCTAAACTGGCCGAGGTTGACCAGGGGGACCAGTTTTACCTCCCCATCGAAACGTGGGTCCGCATCGTCTACTGCTATGCGGGGGCGTTCCGGGCCACGCCGCGCCAGCGCTTCAAGGTGCTGGACACCATGGTGCCCCTCTATTACGGGCGAGTGGCCTCCCTGGTCAACGAGGTGCGGGACAAGAGCGCGGCCGAGGCGGAGGCGCATTTTGAGGCCCAGGCCGAAGCCTTCGAACGCCAGAAGGATTACATGATCAAAATCTGGAGACGGAAAGGAGGAAGATGAAATGGCTGATTTTTATCAACACGGGATGATTACCACGTTACAGAGGCTGAAGGAGAGGCCTTCCGGAGAAATCGACGAGGAGCTTGTGGCGATCACCAGAAAGCGCGATACGGTTCTTCTGCTTCCGGCTCTCTTTTCCGAGTTTGAAACGCCTTCCATGCCGGTCATTATCGAGGAGCTGAAAAAGGTGCGGTATCTCAAGCGGATCGTTCTGTCGCTGGACCGGGCGGACGAACGCCAGTTCCAGAAGGCGAGGAAGCTGATGGGCGAGATTCCCACGGAGGTGGTTGTGGTCTGGCACGACGGCCCCCGGATGCAGGAATTGTATCGGGACCTGGCGGCAAACGATTTCAACATCCAGCGGCCCGGAAAAGGTCGGTCCGTCTGGATGACCCTGGGTTATGTCCTGGAGGATGAAGACGTATACGCCATCGCCCTGCACGACTCGGACATTCTGAATTACACCAGGGACTTTCTGTCCAGGCTGGTCTATCCGGTGGTTCATCCGGCCATTGATTTCGAATTCAGCAAGGGGTATTACGCTCGGGCAGGGGAGCGGCTCTACGGGCGGGCCACCCGGCTCTTCTATATCCCCCTGATCCGGGCAATGAAGCGGATCCTGAACTACAACCCATTTCTGGACTATCTGGGAAACTTCCGTTATCCCCTTTCGGGGGAATTCGCCCTGATCAGCACCCTGGCGCGAAGCATCCGGATCTCGCCCACCTGGGGGCTCGAAGTCTCTCTTCTGAGCGAAGTCTACCAGCGCGCTTCCCTCAACCGCATCTGCCAGGTGGAAATTACTGAATCTTACGAGCACAAGCATCAGGTCCTGGACAAAACAAACCCGGATGCCGGATTGATCCGCATGGCCACCGACATTGCCGAGGCCCTGTTCCGGATTTTGAGCCAGGACGGCATCGTTATGAGTTCGTCTTTCTTCCGGACGCTCTTCACGGCCTATATCGAGGAATCCCGCCTCGTGATCGAAAAATATCATGCCCTGTCCATGATCAACGGACTGAGTTATGACCGGCACAGCGAAATTGAGGCGGCAGAGGCGTTTGTGAAATCCCTTCAAACGGCGACGGAGGAATTTATCCGTAATCCCGTGGGAATTCCCATGCTTCCCGCCTGGGTCCGCGTCAGGGCGGCCATACCGGATTTTTCCGAGCGGTTGACGGAGGCGGTCAGACTCGACAATTCCCTGTAATGGCGGGATGACGGCTCAACGGGGAACAGAGCCGTTTGCAGCAGAAACGCCGCCGCATTTCTCCGCCGGCGAACATGATCGGACCCTGTGCCGGCCAAGGGATCGGACTGCCCGGGATCCGCGTTCAGGATGTGAGATGCTTTTCTAATGTTTCCGTAAAGGAAGGTCATGCCATGGAACTGGCCGATATCAATCAATGGGGAATCATCGTGCTGAGCTGCACGTCCATCTGGCTGGTGGGACGCAGGGAGCATTGGCGGCGCTGGGGGTTTGTTGTCGGCTTGATGGGGCAGCCCTTCTGGTTCTGGTCCTCGTGGCAGCACGAACAGTGGGGCATCTTTGCGGTATCCGTCTGGTATACTTATGCCTGGCTGCAGGGGATCTGGAATTTCTGGATCAAGCCGGCGGAAGGATAGGGCTCCGGTGCGGGAAGCTGTGCTTCATTCGCCGGCTTTGTCGTTCCAGACCATCCTTCCCCGGAGCAGGCGCTCCTTCACCCTGGATAATCTTCTGTCCTTGTACCGGACATGGCTGGCTTCGCCCTGTTCGTTCCCGGCATGGGACGCCTCGTCGACGATCTGGAATTCGGCAAGAACGTGAACGACCCGCGATGAAAGCCTCGCTCCGGGAGCCCAGAGTTCGAGCTGCCGGTCATCCAGGCGAATGGGGATGTCGACGACGAAGCTGGCCGTTCTGAAGGTGTCGTTTGTTTCCGGATTGGATGGCCCGCGCATTTCGTTCTCATACATCAAGTCCACCTGGAATTCCGGAATCATCCTGGATATGCGGGGATGCCTGCGGATGAAATCCCGGAAATCAAAGATCGAATTGCGGCTCTCTCCCGGCACGGTGTAATGGAAGGGGAAAAGGTGAATGCTCAGGTAGGCGATGGCGGGTACGATCTCCTCAGCGGTTGCCGTAACGATGCGGAATCGGATCATGTCGTACAGGAGGGCTCTGTTCCCCTGCTTCTTGTGCAGCAGCTTGGTGATGATGGAGTCGCGGGTTTTGCGGCTGCACTGAAAATCAACAATGGGATACCCCCGCTCTTTCATCGCCTCAATGACTCGCACCGCCTTATCCTCGACGATGTGGTAGAGTTCATGCTCGGCGATGTTCAGCCGGGACTTGAGCTCCATCGCTTCCGCGTGATGGAGGACATGCATGACCTTCAGCACCACGCAGGCCTGACGCCTCCGCAGCGAATCCTTCCCTGCCGCAAGGAGCATGAGATCGCCTGCGGATGGGGCGTTGAAGATCTCCGGCAGGAAAGAGAAGCCGAAATTCCGCGTGAGATAGTCGATGGCGGACAAGCGCATGTTCTTCAGATATGACCGGTCCCCCTCGTCTTCCAGATCGAATCCGTTTGCGCGGAGGATGGCAAGGCACTCATCGAGCGATCCCACGTCCAGTCGATGCCAGTCGAGGACCGACCCTCCCCGTAGGACCAGCCTTGCCCTCTCCAACTCGCCGAGAGATAATTTGACAATCATCGTCTCCGTCCTCCATGATCGGCGCCGCCTTGATGAAATTCCGCCCTTCTGAAGAAATAAATAGGGAAATTAATCCTTTATGTCAATGAATTCATGGAAGGACAATAAAAAAGCCGGGTTCTCCGGGCCGGCATGACGGGCCGCTTCCTGTATCGATGCGTGTACGCCGGTTTTTTGCCGCTCCCTCATCGTGGGTCGCGAGCGGAGGCCTGCCGGAGCTATCGAAATTCAATTTTGTAGTAGAGGTCCACTCCACTTTCCGTTCCCGTCTGGGTTTCAACCTGCCAGTTCCTGTGAAGGTCGTACCGAAGGAGGAACCGGTTGCTGCCGGTAAAGAGGGACCGACCATAGCTGATATAGAGCTTCGGGGTCAAATATTTTCCCACGGTGGCCATGGCCCGGGAGAGATTGTTCTCCGAGGCCGCCGCGGCGGAGCCCGGCGAGGCAAGGGGGCGAGCCGTATAGGCATCCCAGCCCGGGGTGCTTTCGCCGCGGGTAGAAATCTCCAGAGAACTGAGACCAAGCCGGGTGGCGAGCTTGTCTTGCAGGACGACTGACTGGCCGGCTGACAGGAGGCTTTCCGCCGCCATGGTGAGGAGGTCAACCTGTTCCCCCGATCTGCCGAGGGGGCGTCCGAGGACGATATAACTGAGGATATCCACATCCTCCATGGAGGGTTCCGAGTATAGGCTGACCACCGGCGACTGAGCGGTTCCCGTCACCAGGACGCCAGCCCGGACGGATCCGGCGGTGCGGAGGGCCAGGACATCGAGGGACGGCCTGTCGATGGCGCCGCCGGCGTAAAAGAACCTTCCCCGAACGATCTCCAGCGTTACACCATAGGCCTGGTAGCGTCCCTTGACGATCCGGATCTCTCCGGTGCTTGTGATCCGTTCGATATGGCGCAGAGCCCTGAGCTGCAGCGCCCCCCCCAGCTGGGCATCAATTCCCGCCAGTTTCACAAAGGCCCGATCGCCTACTGTCAGAAGGATCTGCAGGTCCACATCCAGGGGAAAGGCCTTCGATTCGATGGGGGGGCGGCCTTCGATCTTCACATCCGGACTCGGCCGGATGACCCCTTGAACAGGTGATCCGGCTATGTGGAGCTCCGGAAGATGCACCTCGCCGCGAACGGCCAGCTTATCCGGCGTTCCCTCGACGGTGAGCCGAGGTGATGCGTACAGCTGAAGTTCCGGGAAATAGACCGTGCGAAACCGCTCGCCCGCCATCGTGATCCGGTAGCCCGACACCTTCCATTCCTTCAACCGGAGAAGGGCCGTTCCCCCGACATGGCCGGGGCCGGAGACGGCGCGGAAAGAATCAACGTGCAGTGCGTCCTTTTCGAGGCGTCCGGACATCTGGACATCCTTCAGACGGATGCCCGCCGAGGGGATGTAAGCCCCCGCATTGGCCAGACGGATCTTTCCCTCCAACTGCGGTTCCTTCCATTGTCCGCCGACCGCCAGGTCCAACTCGAGGTTCCCCTGGCTTTCCTGCACGGCTCCGGGGAACAGGATGGCGAGAAGCCCCCTCTCCCGGATTTGGGCGGTCAGGAGCCCTTCGATTCTTCCCTGCGGGTTGGCGGTTGCGGGAAAGCGTGCGGGGATCGGCAGCCGATATCGGCCCTGCACCTTCCCGTAATCAGCGAGGGCCAGGGTTGCCGTTCCGCTCAGCGACTCTTCGCGCCAGGCCCAGGTGGCCTCCGCCTTGTCGATGTGTGCCGTGATGTCCAGATTCCCTCTGCGCTGGCGGATTGCCCCCTGGGCGAGGAAAGCCGATCCGGCGAGCTCAAAGCGCTTTGCAGGGCGGATCACACCGGTGAGGCCGCCCCCCAGGAGCCCGCGGATCTCGACGCCGGGTTCACTGGGAAGCCAGGGGCGGAGGAGGGCAAGGTCGACGTGAGACCATCTGGCCTTGAACTCTCCCCGGTCCGGCACGAAAGAGCGGACTGGAAAGGCGCAGTAAAATGTGCCGTGGAGCATGCCGTCCTTTTGCAGCCCGATTTCCAGCGTGCCGCTGAGCCCTTTTTCGCTACCCAGGAGGGCCGCATCCAGCCGCCGCACGGTGATGTGCCTGCCTTCAGCTCCGATGGTGCCCCTGAGGTCGGTCCTGGCCTTCAGGGAAAAATGGTCCCTGCTCGCCAGGTCAAGGCGAAACTCCCCGTTTGCCACACCCCTCACCTGAGCCGCCGTCAGCCAGGGGTCGAAGCGGGCGAGATTCAATCCACTGATGCGCAGGGAGGCGTTTCCGCGCAAGCCGGGGCGGAAGAGGTCCGCGGCGGCTTCGATGCGCTCCCCGGGTGTCCCGGTTACGACGAGGGGGCCCAGGGACATCCGCTCCTTTCCCAGGGAAAGGGCTGCAGGTGCGGACAGGTGCCACGGACCGACAGCGTCGCGGCCGGAAAAACGGAGGAGGTGTCCCTGCCACCGCCCGTCGGCATAACCGCCGGCAAGTTGTAGGAGCGTCTCGGCGCCGGGAGCGCTCAGCGCGGCCTGGATCGTGTGTCGCGTGCCCGTTCCCAGCGCTTCCAGGGTGGCGGCATTGACGCGCAGGCCGTTGTAGGCAACCGTGTGCAGTGTCGCGGACATGTGCAGCGGATCGTCCTGCTTCGGGCCGATTCGGGCGGTCAGATCCGCCGAATCGATCCGGAGGCCGTCCGACGCCAGGGCCCGGGCGCGTCCGCGGATGGCTCCGCTGAACCGGTCTTCATCCCTGCGTATCCAGCCGTCGGCATTCAACGTTCCGGATGCCCCGGGAACGAGCCTGGAAAGATCGCTGATCCTTGCGTCCAGGGCCAGCCGCTTGTCCAGTTCGCCCGCCGCATGGATAGAGAAGCCCCTGCCGTGAAGGTTCAGGAATTCTATCCGGATGCTCTCTCCGGCGAAGGCGCCGCGCACATTTCCCGTCAGCGTCCGGCCGTGAAGCCGGCTTTCGAGGAGGGTCCCCTGGAGATCGCCCTGCAGGGGCGCATCCCCTGCCTTGAACAGGCTGCCGGCCAGATCGAAATTGATGAGTCCCTTCCAGTCGGGGGTGATGCCTGAGGGGTCCAGCTTCCTTCCCCGGATGGCGCCTTCCAGGCGAACACCGCCGGTCCAGTCGATTTTCAGGTCTCCCCCGAGGGTTCCCTTCAGGATCGTTCCCGCCAGGGAGGTCAGTTTCATGCCCTTTTCATGGCCCTCGTAGGCGCCGGAGAAACGAAGGGCGTGCCAGCCGGGGCCGGTGTTGGCGATGGCAAAGCGGCCCCGGTAATTTCCCGTGGTTCCGGCAAAGCTCAGCGTTCCTTCCATGTTTGTCGCCGTGCCGATCTGCCGGGCCAGATCGACCCCGGCGGCCTGAAGCTCCACCGTCATCGAAGGGTCGATGGAGCTGAAGTCGATGGCGGCCCCACCGGTGAGTGTGCCGTGCAGATCATCGCCGGTGAGGCGGAGATTGCGGAAACGGAGGGCCTTCTGCTCCACGCCCGCTTCACCTGACAGCTCCACGCCCGGCATCTCCTGGTCATTTCCCCCTGCTCCGGCGAAGGTGAATGCCCCCGCCGCCTGTTCCGGCTCTCTGGCCGGTTGAAGGCGGGTATGCAGAACGAAGCGCTCCAGGCCGCCGATAGACTTCTCCGGATAGAGGGTCAGGTCGGTCACGAGGGAAGGGCGGTTCATGCCCATGTCGATCGTTCCCTCCACCTTCAGAGACGGCATGGCGGCGCGAACCCCCGCCAGGATGAGATGACCGCTTTGCCATCGTGCGGTGCCGGAAAATTCATGAACAATGACGGGCGGATCGCTTCCCTTTCGGTATTCGAGGCCGTTCAGGCCCAGGCGCGACACCTCCAGCGTGACGAAATGTAACGCATCCGGCAGCTTCGGCCATTTCAGGGAAAGGGGGGTTCGAGGCCCGTCATCCCGGATTCTCACGCCTCGTGCGGCAATCCTGCCGATATCGACGTGCGCCAGCAAGAGATAGAGCGGATTCCATTCGAGGGCCAGCCGGTCGATTTCCACCGTCTGCTGCGCCGATCCGATCCGTATTCCAGAGAGATCCAGCCGGTCGGACAGCCGCCCCTCCACGGAGCGGATGCTGATTTCGGCCGACGCCAGGCGGCTGAGGGTGTTCACCAGCCATCGGGCCCCCGCCGTCGTTCCGGCCAGCCAGGCCATCCCGCCCATCACGATGCCAAGGACGAAAAGCAGGATTCCCAGCGACAGAAAACAGCCCCGCCGCCTCATAGCTGGAACCCCACGGTGAAATGGATGCGGTATGAAGGATCATCCCTTCCGATCTGGCGGGCGATAGAGAAATTCAGGGCGCCGACGGGAGTGTAGTAGTGGACACCGACTCCAGCCCCCTGATGGAGCCGGAAGGAGGAGAACGAGTCGAAGGCGTTCCCGGCATCGTAAAACACAGAGACGCTCCAGTCCTTGTAGAGGGCCCGTTCAAGCTCAACGCTTCCGGACAGAAGGTGCTTCCCTCCCGCCAGATCGCCCTCCGAGTCCCGCGGAGCGAGGGATTTATAGGCATACCCCCGGACGCTCTGATCGCCGCCGGCAAAAAAGCGCAGTGACGGGGGGAGCTGGCTGAGGGGGTCGCTCAGGACCGTGAGCGCTGCGGCTGCCCGGGTATGGAGTGTCAGGCTCCACGGCAGCGGCGTCAAACGGCTTCCCTCGGCGATTCCCTGGAACAGGCCCATTTCCGACCCCAGGGCTTCGTGGGTTCCCCGCACCTCCACCATGTAGCGGAATCCACTGCGGGGATGGGTTGGATGGTCATAACGGTCATCGGCCAGGCGCAGACCCGGCAGAACGGAGAAATATCGTGAATTCCCCTCCCCGAGAGTGCTGTCTTCGTAGAGAAGCCGGAGATAGGCCGCACCGAGCATTTTGGCCCGGAAGCTTCGATTCAGGGAGAATTCCGACGATACCAGGCGGCTGCGGTAAGCGTCGATGTCCTCCTGCTGGAGGTTTATCTGCGCGGAGAAAAAGCTTTTGGCATCGGGGATGCCGTGAATGATGTACGTGGAGGCCAGCCCTTGAAGGCGTTCGGAAATAAAGAGATTTTCCGATATCTCGTGTCCGCGGGAAAAAAGATTCAAGTCGCGGTACCGGACGGTGAAGCGGGCGCCGGTGTCCGTACCATAACCGAGCCCCGCCCTCAGGCTTTGGGACGGCGCCTGGGTAAGCTCGACCGTCACAGGCACGGTGTTTCCCGGGGATTCGCTTGCTCCCGGAATGACCCGCACCTCCCGGAAGCGTTCGGAGTCCAGGTAGTTGCGCTGGGTCTCCACGAGCCTGGCGGGAGAGAAGATCTCCCCCGTTCTGAAGGTTACGTACCTCTGCAGAAAGGTTTCCGGGTAGTCGGGAGCCCCCTTGATGGTGAGTTTTCCGAAGCGGTGCCGGTCTCCCGTTTCCAGGACGAGCCCGATGCGGGAGGTGGAAAGGGACTCGTCAATGAGGATCTCGTGGACTGAAAAATGCGCATCCCGGTAGCCCATCTCCTGGGCCCGCCCCTGAAGGGCCGCCTTGGACCGTTCATAAAGCTGATGCAGGAGAACGTCCCCTTTTCTAAGGGGGAAAGCGCCTGCCATCTCCTGCAGGGGGGCCTCCTGTGAGCCGGAGCCCTGGATGGCCACCTTCACCTCGTCGACTCGAACAGCATCTCCCGGGGAAATCTCCACCCGCAGAAGATGGCTCCCTTCCTCCGGCGTTTCAGTCACCACCTTCACCTGGGCCCTGTAATAGCCGAAAGGCTCCAGGGCCCTGCGGGCATTCTCCTCCGCCTGGGCGGCGAAGCGCTCCAGCCAGAGCAGGTCCACCCTACCTTCACGCACCAGGCCGGGGGGGATGGCCAGGGCGGCCTGAACGTTTTTCAGGGCCTCGCCCTCCAGCCCGACGACGAGAACCCTGACCGGATCGGCTGACAGAAGCCGCGCGGGGAAGAGCAGAAGCATCACAGCCAGAAGCGCCGCCGAACATCTCCTGAACCTGGCCCTGCCGGGCCGATCAAACCTCTTCATTCCTATTGGGCCTGCCTTTCCAGGATTGACGCACGCAAGCCCGCATCCCAAAACAGTGGTGCAGGCGGGTGTGCATTTGTTGCGCTTCTATGCTATGAAATTAGACTCAAAAGGATACAATCGCAAGGTGAAAATAAAAGCGAGAAACAAGGTGCGCCATGTGCCGGGGGGATTGAATTCTTCCGTGTCCCGCATTCGGGCAGGGATGTGCACAAAATTGCGGTGGCGGATCCGGGATGAAGGAGAGCGGAAGTTCTATGGGGCGGAGCAGTGTGGCGCAGTGCGGGGCGGTTAGAACATGATACCGATTGAATATGTCATCCTGATCGGTTCGCTCCTGATCATTCTCAGCATCGGTGTTGCCAGGCTTTCCGAAAACCTGGGCGTGCCTGTCCTGCTGCTCTTTTTGGGCATCGGCATGCTGGCGGGTTCGGAAGGTCCCGGCGGGATCTATTTCGACGATGCCGCACTGGCCCAGGCAATCGGCGTCATGGCCCTGATTTTCATCCTTTTTGCGGGGGGGCTCGACACCCGATGGCCGGAGGTCAAGCCAACCGTCTGGCAGGCGACAAGCCTCGCCACTCTCGGCGTTCTTCTTACGGCGGTTTTGGTCGGCCTCTTCGCATTTTACGTACTCAAGCTTTCCCTGATCAGCGGACTGCTTCTCGGAGCGATCGTTTCTTCAACAGATGCCGCCGCGGTGTTTTCCGTCCTCCGTTCCAGGAACATCAGCCTGCGGGGGCAGCTCAAACCTCTTCTGGAGCTCGAATCGGGAAGCAATGATCCCATGGCTGTTTTTCTCACCGTGGGCATCCTTCAGCTCATGACGATTCCCGGTACGTCCCTGCGGTCCATTGCCGTTCTCTTTGTCGTCCAGATGGGTCTCGGGATTGTTTTCGGCCTGGGATTGGGAAAACTGATGGTCCTGATGTTCAACCACATGAAATCCTCTTATGAGGGGTTCTATCCCGTTTTCGCCATGGCGGCCGCGTCTTTCATTTACGGTTCGACGGCGGTCTGCGGGGGCAGCGGCTTCCTTGCCGTTTACATCGCCGGGTTGATTGCCGGAAACAGTGAATTCATCCACAAGAAGAGCATGCTGCGATTCTTCGACGGTTTTGCCTGGCTCAGTCAGATCACCATGTTTCTCACCCTCGGATTGCTGGTTTTTCCCTCCAGGATCATCCCTGTGATCGGAGTCGGCCTTGCCTGCTCGTTTTTCCTCATGCTGGTCGCCCGTCCCGTGGGTGTCCTGATCTCCCTGCTCTACGCCCGGCTTCAATGGAGGGAGAAGATCCTGGTCTCCTGGGTCGGCTTGAGAGGGGCCGTCCCGATCGTTCTTGCCACCTTCCCGCTGCTGGCGGGTATTCCGGAAGCGGAGTCCATCTTCCATGTCGTCTTTTTTATCGTCCTCACCTCCGCCCTGTTTCAGGGGTGGTCCATCCCCGCCGTCGCCCGGCTGCTCGGGCTCCAGGCGCCGTTTGAACGGAAGCAGCGGTATCCTATCGAGTATGCGCCTGTAGAGGGGGATGATACCAGGCTCGAAGAACTGGTCATCCCCTTCGATGCCGCCGTTGCGGGGCGACCGCTTGTGGAGTTGGGGCTTCCCCGCGATGCGCTCATTGTCCTGGTGAGCCGCAACGGGAGCTTCTTTGTGCCCGGCGGCGGAACGGTTCTCGAAGAGGGGGATATTGTTCAGGTGCTTGTGAGCGCAACGGGGCTCCCTGAGGTCCGGGAGATCCTGCTGAGCTTGAAGGAGGAAGAGCCGGAATAGGGGCGCCC
>Ga0209723_1003601_pt1 | contig 18362 bp, 18 predicted proteins | sample BiotimSIPDNA_2_FD_185750 | JGI IMG/M metagenome (GOLD analysis project Ga0209723, IMG submission 185750) | Anaerobic biogas reactor microbial communites from Washington, USA - Biogas_R2 time_0 SIP DNA (SPAdes) (version 2) | ecosystem: Engineered > Bioreactor > Anaerobic > Unclassified | place... | reverse complement strand
CCGGTGAAAACGACTCGGGCAGCCAGCGGCCTTTGAGGATCATGGCCGCGTCATGCGCCAAAAAACGGGGCATCCCCCCCAACCGCCTCGCGTCCAGCGGCAGGATGTCCATGATGCGCTTGGCCCGCGGGGGTTCCTCCTCATCCCAGCCTTCCCCATCCTCATCTTCTTCATCATCACCGCCGCCTGCAGCCTCCGTTTCATCCGGGCCTTCCTTATCACCCGCTTCCCCGATGCCGTCCACATCCATCTCACTGCCCCCATCCGCGGCGAAGGAACACAGGCGGATGCCCAGGATGAAGCAGGCTTCCCGGCAGCACTGGTCCAGGCCCACGCTGAACGTCTGGTACCAGATGTTTTCCGCTTCATCGGCTTCTGAAAAAAGGCGGCGCCTGTCCGGCCGGTAGTCCCGCCCCTTCAGCAGCGCCATCGGCGCCTGGTGGCCAATCAGTATTTTCCCCAGGCCATCATTGGCAAATTTCATTCTGTGTCCCTCCCGCGGTTTTTTAATGGGCGCAAAGCGCTGTTTTGGCTCAGGCGATTGGCATCCCTCCGTTCCCACCCTGCTTCCTTTATGATAGCGGAAACCGGGTGCCCCGCGGTCGTTTGGGAAGCGACATTGCCCGGAAAATAAAGACAAATCCCATCCGCCTGTGCTAATATGTGAGGCAGCAAATGGAAACCCGACACGCAGCATAAGGCGGGCAGAACAATGTGCTTCAAGAGGCTTTTTAGCAGGAAAAGGAACCAGGCCAAAACCCCGGCCCGCTTATGGCAGGCGAACAGCGCAAATGTGCCCTCAAGGCAGGCCTTAGAGGCGCTGGCCGCTCCCGTGGACAGCCGGCCCATCCGGGAGCAGATCCTGGATTTCCTTCACCGCGCGGAGCGCCCCCAGGGCGAAGTTGTCCATTTTCGCCGCGTGGCCAGCCGGCCGGGCAGCGGCTCTGCGCCAAGCCCAGGGACGGAAGAACCGTCAAGCAGCCTAAGCGGCATCCCAGAGGAAGGCAGCGCGCGGGGCGATGTGTCCTACAGCCTTCCAAAGGCCATGCCTCATGCCGGCGGGCAAAACCGCCTGCCTGATGAGTGGCAGAAGGAGTATCTGGCCTGGCAGGCCGGGCAAGGCCGGAAGCAGACTTTCCGGGAATTTATCCTGGACGCGATTGGGGAAAAAGGGATCAACCCGGTCAGTTTTTACCAGGCGGCGGATATTGACCGGAAGCTGTTCTCCCGGATGAAAAATGAGCCGGGCTATAAGCCCAGCAAGGAGACCGCCATCCGCTGCTGCCTGGCGCTGAAGCTGGACATCCAGAAGGCGGAGCACGCCCTCGGCCTGGCGGGGTATTCCCTCTCCTGGTCACTTCGTGAGGACCTGGCGATCCGCTGGTGCATCCAGCACCGGTTCTTCAGGGTTTACGAGGTGATGGAAGTGGTTGAGGAACTGAAGGAATCGGTTCACTGAATATTGGCCGGCTGGCAGCGATGGGCAAGCCTGGGCAGACTTGGCAGCGGCGCGATGATAAACCGCCCGGATTTGGGGACAGGCCCACCGGGCACAGCGCAATGAAGGTGTCACGCAGGCCTATGCCCCCTCCCCCGCGCCTGCCGCGCCTACGCCTTTCCCCTGGCGGGCAGGCACTGCCCCGGGCTTTGCCAGGGCTTCACCCCGTCTGGCGCCGAAGAAAAAACATCCAAAAAACAAAAATGGGTGCTTGATTTTTGAACTTTTTCGAAATATAATCAGGGCAGAAATGATACTGGGTAACTTTTCTTCCCATTCCGCCCGGCAAAGGGCCCGTCCGCCCGACATGGCATGAAAACCCCGTTCTCCGGCATAATAAGCCCTGCTGACTGACCGTTGCTGAACCCTTCGCCATAGACCGACATGCGCCTGCGCTTTTCCGTGATGTGCCGGATGCGTTTTCTGTGCGCGCGGAAAGCAGGGGCAGAAAAGAAAGGAAGACGCTGATGAAACGGTTCCTGGTTCTTGGCTTGGCCCTCCTGCTTGTGTTTGGCTGCGCAAGCGCTGCCGGCGCAAAAAATCACCATGGCAATCCTGTGAAGGACAATCTCCCCTCTGTTTCCTCCGGTTCAGTGGATGGCAGCGCCTACATCACCGTGGCCTTCCTGACACCGGCAAAGGTGACATTCCGCTGCGGATGTGACATTTTGCCGTACTATGGGCTGGTGAAAAGCTATTCCATCCGTTTGTACAATGCCACCAGGCAAGAAGCCGTGATGCAGGCAACAGGGGTTCTGAAAACGGATGAGGGGTTTTTGGAACTTGGCTTCACGGAAAAGCTGTTTCCCAGGGATGAATACCGGATCGATTTTGAAGCGCGTACGGTATCTCCTCCGAATTCCATCTTCAGCCTGACGCTGGCCCTGCCCTGAAATAAGGCAGAGGATATCCCCTCTCATTCCACTGCTGGCAGCAGCCGGACCGCGTGGCCTGCTGAGGATCCAGCCCGGCCGTTTCCGGATGATCACAAGGCTTTACGGCCACAAGGTTTGCCCGACGAGCACTAAAACGGACATCCCCCCCGGAGCTCCGGCACCGCCTTTTGAATGGATGCGCCGGATACCTGCCGGTATGAACAATCAGAAAGAGGTAAGCCCATGAAAAAGAGCCTGTTTTTCCTGCTGGCCCTGGTTATGGTGTTCAGTTTCACCCTGTGAGCCGCCGCGAACCCTGTTAAGGATAACCTGTATTCGACCATCCGGTCCAGGAACATGTATCTCACTGTCACGCATCTGACGCCGGGCCTGATCCGGTATAGCTGCGGCTGGCACATGGACAATGATTTTGTTGCTCAGCTTCATTATGTGACAGGCTTGAAAAACCTGCGTACGAGTGAAAACATTCTTTTGGCTCAGGGCGTTATGGAAGGCTCCGAAAGGGATCTGGACCTCAGTTTCAAACAAAAGCTCTTTCCGCATGATGAATACAGCATCTTCTTCAATGTTGTTTATATGAGTGCCAGCGGCTGGAGTCCTGTTTGTTCCATAGCGCATGAACTTCCCTGAACCCTGCCGGCAGCGCCGGGGGACGGGCAGTTGGCGATTCACCCTGCTTCGCCCGGGCACCGCGGGCAGGCATCACAAGATCGGCGCAAGAGGGGCGCTTGCCTGAGCAAACGCCCCCCTTCCCCGCCTCCTGCCGTTTATTGGTTCAGCAGCGCCTTGGCGATGGGGGAATCCGGGCCGATGATCAGCGTCTTGTTCGGGCCTGTCATGGTCGCCTTGATGGCGTCCAGCGCCAGGGTGAAGTTGTAGAACGCCTGTTTCTCAGGGGTATTGTAGGCTTCCGCCAGCCGCTTCATGTACTCCTGTTCGCCTTCGGCGACCAGCTGGGCGGCTGTCGCGTTCGCGTTTGAAACGATGATGTTCACTTGCTTGTCCACATTGTTGCGGATGATGGACGCTTCATACTCGCCGTCAGCCATATACTTCTCGGCAATCTGGTTGCGCTCGGAGACCATGCGCGAATAGACGGCCTGCTGGTTGGCTTCAGGCAGGTCAAGGCGCTTGATCTTGATGTCCACGATGCTGATGCCATAGTTCTTGGCGATGGTGGATACATTCCTGGCAATGGCGTCATAAATTTTGTTCCGGCCCACGGCGTCATCCTCGTTGATGATGTCCTTTTGCGCCACGGTGCCCATGATGTTCTTCAGGGCGTTGTAGGTGAACGCGTCCAGGCGCTGCTCGGCCACCGGAAGGCTGCCCAGCGTCTGGAAAAACAGCTTGGGATCGTCTATTTTCCAAAGCACATAGGAGTCCACTGTCATGTTCTGCTTGTCGGAGGTGAGCACTTCCGAGGGCTTGATATCATAGAGCATGATCGCTTTGGGGAAAGAGCGCTGCGTGTCAAGGAAAGGCACCTTCAGGTGAATGCCGGCTTCCGAGGTTGTTTCGATGATTTTTGAGAAGCGCACGATGGTGGCGTACTCATTTTCAGCGACGATATAGACGGATGAGAACAGCAGGACAACCACCAGAACCACGATAATGGCGGTGCCGTAAAGCAAAATCTTTTTCTTCATTTTGAGCCTCCTTCCAGGCCGGCGGGATCCGCAAGCCCGGCTTCATCCAAATCGGCAAAGCTCTCAATGGGCAGCAGTTTCTGCACCCCGCCCTGTGAAAGGTCCACATAGAGCTTGACGCCCGGCAGGGTCTGGGAGAGCGCTTCATAGTACATGCGTGAGCGCGTGATGGCCGGATTGAGCTCATATTCCGTATACATCGCTTCAAACATCGCCACCTGCTGGATCGCTTCGTTGATGCGCCGCTGCTTGAGATACTCGGCGTTCTGGATCAGCTGGTCCGCGTTGGCGTTGGCGGCGGGCAGTTTGGAGTTCTGATAGGCCCGCGATTCGTTGATGACCGTCTCAGCGTTCTGTTTGGCTGTTTCCACGGCCTTGAAAGCGAAGACGACCTCCTCTGTCGGCGGCTCACTGTCCTGGATCTTGACGTCCGTGAGCATCAGCCCGATGTCATACTGTTCCAGCAGTTCCACGATCAATTCCCGCACCTGCATCTGGATGGCTTCTTTTCCGTCTGTCAGCACCGCGTCCACATTGGTGGAACCCACCACATTGCGGATCTGGCTCTGGGACAGGTTGCGCAGAATATTCTCCGGCTCGTAGGAAGAATAAAGGTATTTGACCGGGTCTGACACCTTGAATTCCACAAAAAACTCCACGTTGACGATGTTGTAGTCCCCGGTGATCATCATGCTTTCGTTGCCAACCAGCACATACCCGGCGGGGGTTTGCGTGCTGGTCCGGTAGCCCAGCTCTATGCGCTGGAACACATTGACATCCACCTTGTGCGCCTGCTGGATGCCAAAGGGCAGCATGAAATGCACGCCGGCGTCCGCGACGCCGGTCACCTTTCCAAAGGTTGTGATCACCGCCTGCTGTTTGTCATCCACCGTGAACCAGCTGGTGGAGCCAATGGCGATAACGAGCGCCGCGATCACACCGATGATGATATAGCGTTTGATTTTTTTGGGGTCATAGGATGCTCCGTACCCGCCTTGGGATCCCGATGGCCCGCCAAATCCTTTTCCAAAGTCCATAGATATCCTCCTCATGTCAGGGTCCGCTCCAAGACTAAAGAAAAAGCATTCTCTTGTCAATGAGGCAAAGCCCGGAACAGAAGATGGAAGGGGCAGCCCCAATGGAAAGGCGAAGTCTGTTTTGCCGGCTGCTCTGGTTTAGCAAGCAGGCGGACGGGGTAATAATATAATATAACCGGCTTATGTCGTAAACGAAAGGGGAAATACCATGGAAAACACAAGCACTGTTACCTACAACCGCATGCCGCTCATCGGGGATATGGCGCCCGCATTCACCGCCGTAACCACACAGGGGACCCTCAATTTTCCGGAGGATTACAAGGGGAAGTGGGTCATCCTGTTCTCACACCCTGCGGATTTCACCCCGGTGTGCACCACGGAATTCATGACCTTCGCCACGATGGCGGATGAGTTCAAGGCGATGAATACCGAGCTGATCGGCCTCTCCGTTGACTCGCTGTACGCCCACATCGCCTGGCTTCGCAGGATCCAGGAACTGGAGTGGAAGGGCATGAAGAACGTGGAAGTCAAGTTCCCGCTGATCGAGGACATCCGGATGGACGTCGCCAACAAGTATGGGATGATGCAGCCGGGCCAGTCCAATACCCAGGCTGTCCGCGCCGTATTCGTGATCGATCCGGAGAGCAAAATCCGCACCATCCTGTATTATCCCCTTTCCACCGGGCGCAATTTTGATGAGATCAAACGCATCATCCAGGCGCTGCAGAAAGCCGACGCGGATAAAGTGGCCACCCCCGCTGACTGGCGGCCCGGAGAGGATGTTATCATCCCCACCGCCGGGTCCTGCGGCACCGCCAAGGAGCGCATGGAAAGCAAGGACGAGGACAAGTACTGCCTGGATTGGTTCATGTGCTTCAAGAGGGAAAAGAAAGCATAAGGCGTTCCTTCAAAGAAGGGCCCCTTTCCGGGCCCTTTTTTCGTTTCATCCCCTCATGCTGTGGCCTCCTGCGGCCGCGCTTTCCCGTGCCGGCAGGGCATCCTGAAGCGCGCCCCCCTGCCCTGACCATGCGGGCATCGGCAAGCCGCCGGAGGCCCCTTCGCCCAGAGGGGGAATCCCCCGCACTGTAAGCCGCGAGCGCCGGCCGCGGCCAGCCTCAGGGATCACCGGGCATCCGGACAGCCCGGCACGGCAGGCGGCGCCCGGGGTTTTTGGCCTGGGCCGGCCGGTTTCTTTGAATTTTCTTCATATTCGTGATATGATCAGGGAAGTGCATATATCACCCCAGGGCCTTTGGGCAAAAAAGGCGATGGGAGGGTTGGCTGTGGGGAGCATGGGCTATTGCATGAGCGGAACCGCTGATGCTGAAAATATGCGGGCATGCGGCAGGCGCGTGTGTGATGGCACAGGCAGATGTCCCCGAAAGAAGGTTCAATAATATCCTATGGAGAAAAGACCAGCGGGCGGCAACAAGGCTGATCCAGGCCCCCTCATCCACTACCCGGACTTTGAGAAGCTGAAGGCCGCGGTGGGCAAATTGCGCACCGAGCTGAGCATGCTGGTGCTTGAAAAGGATGAGCTTCTGCTGGTGGAATGCCGGAACATCGAGATGTTGTATATGCTGGCGGTTGGCGGGCTGGAGTACAAGGCCTTCCGGCTCCAGTGCCGGGTGCTCAGGCTCAGGCGCAAGGCTGAAATGATCCAGGCCAGGAAAAACCGGCAGGAAAGGGTGTCCCTGCCCGAAATCGAGGAAGCCCTGGACGCCCAGTTCGCGGAATACCAGGCCCGGCTGGAGGAGAAGATCGGCCGTGTGAACGCGGCCCTTGAGCGCAGCCGCGGGCAGCCATTGTCTGTTGAGCAGGCCCGGGAACTGAAGAAGCGCTACCGGAACATCGTGAAGGCCCTGCACCCCGACCTGCACCCGGAGCTGGGCGGGGCCAGGCTGCAGCTGTTCTATAACGCGGTCACGGCCTATGAAAACGGCGACCTGGACGGGCTGAACCTCATCAGCGCCATGGCCGGCGACACCGCCCCCCCGGATGCCCGGGAGGACGGGATAAAAGCCCTGGCCAGGGAAAAGGCACGGCTTGAGGGCCTGCTGGAGGGTCTGAGGGACCGGATTGCCCGGATCAGGGCGGAATATCCCTACACCATGAAGGCGTTTGTCCGGGATGAAAAACAGATCGGGGCGCGCAAGGCGGAGCTTGAGGCCGCCATCGCGCAGTGGCAGGAGGCCCTGGCCGCCTGCCAGGCCAGGATCCGTGAAATGACGGGGTGAAACGATGAATGAGCTCTCAAAAAACGAAGGAAGCGACGTGGTCAGCCTGCTGCATGGCAAAGGCGGCCTTCCGGGCATTCCCAGGCCGTTTGAGCGGGACATCTTCCTCTTTGACACCCATGTGGCGGGAACCAGCCATGTGGAGGGCATCGGGGAACTGGCGCCCCACCTGAATGCGGATGACCGGCTGGCGTTTATCCGCGAGCCGGCCAACCCGTATGACGGCATGGCCATTGCCATCAGGAACGCCGACGGCGTGAAAATCGGCTATGTGCCCCAGGCGGACAATGCCGTCTTCGCCCGGCTGATGGACGCGGGAAAGCTGCTGTTCGGGAAGATCACGGCCAGGGAGATGCGGGGAGGCTGGCTGAAAATCGACATCAAGGTGTTTTTGCGGGAGTGAAATGAAGCTGGCGTATGAATCGCAGTGCGGAAGGGAAACATCGCAATTGATGAATGCACCGCTGATTCCCTTGAGCGCTCCGGCACCCTGTGTTAGAATGTGCGCAAGCCTTGGAAGGAAAATAAGCGCCTTGAACAGCCCTGACCAGTTCACCAGCTGGCACAAAAGCCAGGGGCGGGCCAAACAGCCAAAGCGGCACCTGTGCTTTTGGCCGCGCTGCTGAACAGCAAAAAACCGGCGGAAGAAGGGGGCCCAGTTTTGTTCTACCTGAATGAAGATGTGTTTGTGGTAAGCGGCCCGGTAAGGCATGCCGTCTACAACCTGGCCACCGGGAAACTGTACAGCATCACCGACCAGGCGCTGGATGTGCTCAAGCGGCTGAAAGCCACCGATGACACCGGCCAGGTCCCGGAATTGTCCGAAGGGGAAGCGTTGACACAGCGTTTTCTGGAAATGGAGCGGATCTACCCGCCCGCTTTATGCCGGAAGCCGGAGGGGCATGAAGCCCCGGGAGACACGCCCGATTTGGGCATGGATTTTGCCTGGCTGGAAGTGACCGACCGCTGCAACCTGAAATGCCTGCATTGCTACGAAGAAGCCAATGACGGCATATCCGGCAGGATAATGGCCTGGGAGGACTACCTCCACGTGATTGCCCAGCTTAAAGCGGGTGGCATAAAGAAGATCCAGTTCATCGGCGGCGAACCCATGATGCATCCCCGGCTGAGGGACATGATCACGCTGGCCCGCCCTGATTTTGAATTTGTAGAAGTTTTTACAAATGCCACTTTGATCAGCGGGGAATGGGCTTCTTTCTTCAAGGAATTTGATATCAGGATCGCCGCTTCGGTGTACTCCTATGACGCGGCTGAACATGACAAGGTGACTGGTGTTTCCGGCGCGCACGCCCTGACTGCCCGTGGCCTTGCCCTCCTCAAGGAAAAAGCAGTGCCGTTTCGCACCGCGACTGTGTGCATGGACGGCGTCCGTATGGGCGAAAAGCAGGGCGATTTGTTCAGCCTGGAAGGCAAGCAGGACCCGGTCCGCCTGGTGGGCAGGGCCAGCCTGAAGCTTCTGAACAAGGATCTGATCGCGCGGAAAATTGTCACCAGGACGGGCTGGTTCAGCCGCCCCCTGCATAAAGGGTCGGTGCAGGGGGCCATGAAGCGGCACAACTGTTTTGGCACCAAACTGTATATCGCCGCTGACCTGGAGGTGTACCCCTGCGTGATGGAACGCAGATTCAGCCATGGTAACCTGGTTGGCCACACCTTAAGAGAGCTTCTGCAGGCGGACATACTGGAGATGACCAAGGACTGGATCGAAGGCTGCCGCGATTGCGAATACCGCTACGCCTGCTTCGATTGCCGCCCCGATTCCATGGGCCGTGGGAGATTTGACAAGCCCTGGTACTGTGCCTATGACCCCACGACCGGCCTGTGGGATGATTCCCTGGCGGACAAGCTGCTGGCACAGAAGGAAGCAATCCTATAACCATACAGGGAGGGAAGAAAGGCCATGAAGGAACAGGTTGAACAATTTCTCCAGGCGCTGGATCGGGATACGGCCATGAAAAAGCGCTTCACGGAAGCCAGGGACAGCGCGGAACTGGAAACCCTCATCAAGGAAGCCGGTTTTTCTTTCAGCGCGGCAGAATACCGCCACGCTGTGAAGGAACTCAGGAGGGAAGCGGGCATCGAGCAGATCACCGATGAAAAGCTGGACCGGGTGGCGGGAGGGTTCTGCAGCCCCATCTGCAGCCCGGTGAACATCTGTGACCCGACTGACCCGCACTGCAGCCCCAGGTGCGATCCCCACTGCAAGCCCCACTGGCGGGAATGCGACCCCCAATGCAGCCCGGGCTGCAACCCGAAATAATGAGGCGTCCGGGGGAGCGCCGGTGCCTGAAACCATGGCCGGGCCTTCCGCCTCTGTTTATGCCCCCTGCCCTGCCCTCAGCCCGGGCGGCTGTTCCTTCCGGTGATGGAAACCAGGTTCATGTACCTGCCCAGGTCCGCCTGGATCATCGGCCGGTCTCCCACGGCGTATGGGTTGCCCGGGCCAGCCAGGCCGCAAGGGCTGCGCCTGAAGCAGTTCCTGAAGGATGGCCACAGCATCTGGCCCCATCATGTGCTGCGCTATACAGGCCCCGCCGCCAAAAAGATCCCTGTCGGATGCCATCATGGTTCCCTCCCGGTTTTCCAGGGTTGTGTTTGGGCGTATGTGATGCCCGAACCGCTGGCTGTGCCAGGGGGTGCTGCCGCCACCCCACCGGAAACCGGCATGGGGCCCCTGCCCATGGATGATGCGGCAAAAATTCCCTGGACCCCTGTTTCCAGGGAAAAAAATTTCACCCATTGAGCCCCAAAACAATAAGGGATATATGAGGAAAGCCGGCTTCCGGGCCATGGTGCCTGTCGCCCCGCGCCGGCAGCTGAACAGGGGCGCCCTCAGGCGGCTTTTGGCTGAGGAATTTCCCGGTAAACCCCTTCCGCTGGGGCACCGGGCGTTTAAACGCGGGTTTTGGCGGTAGGCTTATTCAACCGGCGGGCAAGCCCATAAGGGTGGCTCCGGATTCCCTCCCGCTTGGCCGCTTTACTGGCCCTTCCCTGCCCCGCGCCGCGTACGCGAGCACGGTACCTATGAAAGGAGCGCCCCATGAAAAGAACTGCCGTCCTCCTGCTGGCCTTCCTGCTGATGGCCTTCCTGGCTCCAGCGCAGGCGGAAGACTCCCTCCCGGCCCACATGACCGGCCCCGAAAACCTGGCGCCCCCCGGCCAGGCCGTTGCCGCGGCCGTCATCACCCCGTATGGAACCCAATACTCTCTCACCCTGCGCCTGGATGAGGTCCAATCGGAAGACGGCAGCCTCATCCTTCTTTTCACCCTGGCCCAGGGCGAAGTGCTGCCGGCGGAAGGCGCGCACGCCGACTACCTGGCGCAGCGTTTTGGCAGCGGCGAAAGCATCCTTCCTGATTATCCGATGCTGCTGCATCCGGAGGCCTTTGCCCTCATCACCGACCTGGAGGAAGAGTACCCGTATTCACCGGATGGCTTTTCCCCGGCTGACAGCGACGAATTTGATTACGAGCCCCTCCTCCTGGCCCCTGGGGAGGAAATCCGTTTCAAGGTGATTTTCGAATATGTGGATGATCTGGCGGGCGCCCGCCTCCGCTTCCAGGACACCGGCATGTATCCGGTCTTTGGGATGCGCCCTGACCTGATGGAGGGCAGCATCGCCTGGTTTGCCCTGGAATAGCCCGGGCAAATGGCCTGCGCACCCTGGATGCCCTGTGCCGGGCATCCTTTTTATGGGATGGGCAGGATCCGTGTCATAACAAAACAGCAAGAACACGATCTTGAAGATCGTGTTCTTGCTAATCCTCCTCCCCCATTCTACGCTTGCCATACAGAGGTGAAGGAAGGTGGGCACATGGATTTTGTGGGGCGGGAGCGTGAGTTGGCGCTGCTGAACGCACATTGCGAGGGAGAGGGTTTTTTCTTTGTTGTGTCCTATGGCCGCAGGCGCGTGGGGAAGACCCGGCTCATCCAGGAGTACATCAAGGATAAGCCGGCCATCTATTTTATGGGAATCGAGGCCAACGCCCAGGCTAACCTGGCAGGTATGTCGCTGGCACTCCAGCGCTCCAAGAAGCAAAAGGGGTTGGCAGCCTACAGCAGCTTTGAAGCGCTGTTTGAGGCCCTTGGGGAAATCAGCGCTGCCCGGCGGATCATCTTTGTGATTGATGAATTCCCTTACCTGGCTGCCGCTGCGCCGGAGATTTCTTCCTTGCTGCAGCGCTTCTGCGACCATATTTGGCAAAAGGGACAGTTGCACCTCATTCTCTGCGGATCAACCATGCGCTTCAAGGAGCGCCAGGTGCTGGGCGTGAAAAGCCCCTTGTTCGGACGGCGCAGCGCCCAAATTATGCTGAATCCCTTCACTTTTTTTGAGTCACGGCGTATGCTCCCCAAACTTTGCCTGGAGGATGCCGCCCTTCTCCACGATGCCACGGGCGGGATCCCGGCGTACCAGCGCTATATCCAGCCCGATAAAAGTACAGCGGACAACCTCACCGCTCTTTTTTTGTCCCCCGGCGGCAGGATGTTTGAGGAGCCATCCAACCTGCTAAAGCAGGAGCTGCGCGAGCCCAGGGTATACAACAGCATCCTGGGCGCCATCGCGGGCGGGGCAAGCAGAAGCAATGAAATCGCCACAAAAATCGGATTGGAGAGCGCTGCGCTCAACCATTACCTGGCGGGCCTTGAGGAACTGCGCATCATCGTCCGGGAACGGCCCGTCGGCCAAAAGTCCAATCGCAAAACCATTTATCGCATCACGGACGGCAGCTTTCGCTTCTGGTACCGTTTTGTGCTGCCCCACATGAGCGCTGTTATGACAGGGCTTGGCTCCCAGGTGTTCCCCCAGTTTGTTGCTCCGTTTATAAACAACCACATGGGCCAGGGCTTTGAGGCAATATTCTATAACTATTTTGACCGTTGGCAGATGGAAGGATCCCTTCCCGGCCTTGCTGGAAACCGGGGACGCTGGTGGGGGAACAACCCTGCCCTTAAGCAGGAGGAGGAGATCGATCTGGTGGGATTCGGGGCTGACATCACCTATTTCGGGGAGGCTAAGTGGCGGAATGAGCCGATGAAGGCCGATGTGATCGCGGACCTGGAGCGCAAATCCCAGCTGGTTCCTGCAAAACACCGGCACTACCTGCTTCTCTCAAAGTCCGGCTATGCCAAAAGCGCTCACGGCTACGCGGAAAACCGCCCGGAGATTCATTTGATGCACTTTGAATAGCCAAAGCCTCTATCAGCAAGAACACGATCTTCAAGATCGTGTTCTTGCTTTTTTCCAGCCCTTCCCCCAGTGTATCGCCGGGCGGATGAAACTGGGCTGGCGCACAAGCCCTGTTGGTCTGCCCGTCTATTTCGCCTTGCGCAGGAGCTTTCTGCCCAGCAGGAACACCAGCAAAAGCGCCAGGTAAACAGCGCATAAGCCGATGGTCAGCCAGAGCATGCCCTGGGAGGTGGGCGCCAGGCTGATCAGGATGAGAATGGGCGCGCCAAAGAGGATGCCGGTGCCGCTGCCCACCACCAGTTGGTCCGCCGCCGGGGTTTTGAACTCCGGATCAATCTGCCTCAGCGGCAGGATGCCCGAGGAGATGGTGCCCGTGAGCATGCCATACATCGCCACAAAGCTCTCATCGGCAAAGCCGGGGGCCAGGATGGGGGTGAGCTTCTTCAGGTACCAGTAGGTCGCCGCCCCGCCGGTAAGCGCCATCAGGAGGAATGGCAGCCACAGGCCGCGCATGTCGGCGATGTTGATGGAGGCGATGCCCGCCACGATCATCAGGTCAAATGCCAGGCCGGAGAGGCGGTTTAAGAGATAGTTGTTCTGGTATTGCCGCGTCATGGCGCCGCTGCGCCTGAGCCCCGTGAGGACCGCCTTCACCGCCATTGCCATCAGGGACCCGGTGATGAAGTTGAAGCCCCAGAGCAGGGGGACAAACATATTGGCGAAGCCGGGGGCCGCGGAACTGACCAGGCCGGCGATGGCCCGGGTTGCCAGGAAGGTGAGCAGGTAGGTCACCAGGATCAGGGCCACCTGCATGCTCAGCCTGTCCACCGATTCGGACACCGGCACCTCGTTCCTGTCCTGGAAGGCGTCAACGGTGACGGAACCGGACACCAAGGGCTGATCCGCCGGGGAAAGGTTCCGCCGGCGGATGACCCGTCGGGTGTACCAGATACCCACCAAGCAGGCCACCAGGTAGCCCACCGCCGCCAGCGACAGGGCAAAGGAGCGCCCGCCCGCAAAGCCCATGGCCTCATAGCTGCTGCCCACGTTGTTGGCCTGGCCCGGCCCCTGGCCAAAGGCCATCGGGAGCAGGATGCCCGCCGCCGGGAAGAAATCGGGCAACACTGTATAGAACAGGATGGCCGAAATGAGCAGGCCGATGATGGCCTGCACCAGGTAGGTGGACACGATGAGCGCCCCCGCCTTGAACGCGAACATCCCCCCGGTGCCCTCCTTGGTGGTGCGCAGGGTGAGGGCGATAAACCCCAGGGCGATGCCGTGGTAGGTGACCATCTCCAAAAGCACCATGGGAACATTCAGCCAGCCAACCGAGCGGAGGATCAGCAGCAGGAAGCCCGCCAGCGCCGCCACCGGAATCAGGCTCTTGCGCACAAAGGCGATTTTCCGGGTGAGGATGTTGGCCACCAGCAGCAGCACAGCGATCACCCCGGCCCAGATGAACATGGCCCACAGCTGTGTATTGGCGTTTGAAAAGTCCATTATTGCCTCCCGTTTTCCCCAAGTATTTGATACATATCCCGGTATTTCAGGGCGCTGAAAGGCCCCCGGGCAACAATCTGGTAGCGTTCGCCGTCCCGCGCCGCCAGCAGAAGGATATTCTTGCGGTATATTTCCAGGCTCACGATCTCGCCCAGGGGAAACGTCTTTTCCCCGACCGCCAGGCCCTGCCGGCTCATGGCCAGCTTCCCCCGGGACACGGGCTTTAGCTTGCGCCCCTCTCCCCTTTGGGAGAGCACAGCGTCCCCGTCCCCAAGGACCGGCCCCTCCGCCGCCGCCAGCACGCGCCCCTTGAGCCATGCCCGCTGGCTGTCCTGCCACTGGGCGGGGTTTTTGAAGGGTTTTCCCCCCGCAAAAGCGCCATACGGATCATATACCGCCCGAAGGCCGCAGGCCCGGCAGGTGACCGCGTCATCCCGGCTGGTGATCTGCCCGACTTCCTGGCATACGGGGCACCAGTACAGCGCGTGCTCCAGCCCCTGGGCCAGGCGTTTGCCCCGGTAGGCGACCGGGCTTTTATCCTGGTCCGCATAGGCATCCACCTGCAGGTCCCTGGCAATAAGGGCATTGACCTCCACCGGCGACATATTTTTTAGCATTTCAGGCGAATACTTCCCCACTATTTCGCCAGTCACACGGCCTCTTCGGATATTCTTCCCCCACCGGGGCAGCGCCAGGTGGGCCCCGGAGATGCGGTAGGTGACAAGCGTTGCCCCCACAGCCCGGGCCAGGTTGCCGGTGGCTTCGGGAAAGGGGCCGGTACGGCCGCCAAAACAGGTGTTGCCCTCGGGGAACAGGCACACATTCTGGCCTGCGCGCAGCCGCCTCAGGATGCCCATGGCCGTGCCCGCGTCGGCGATGCCCTTGTCCTTTCCGATGGCGCCAAAGAGCGCCTTCAGCAGCCAGCCCAGCACCGGTGCCCGCAGCAGCGTATCGCCAATGACAAACACAAGCGGCTGCTTGAATACGGCGCCCACCAGGAAGAAGTCCAGCTCCGTCACATGGTTGGCCAGCAGCAGGAAGGGGCTCTCCGCGCCCTGCTTTTTGGCCTTTAGATTAAAACGCCACACGAAATAAGGGGTCACCAGCGCACGGGCAGCGCGGTAAGCCAATGTGTGCCGCCGCCGGCCCTTCACCTGCTGCGCCAAGACCCTTCCTTTCAGAAACGGCAGGAACGCCGCCTCTCAGACAATGAACATATCATACCGCTTTTGCATCGCTTTAACAAGGCGCGCCCCTGTGGCAACGCGCCTACAGCGCCCTGCCTGCCGCCATTTCCCCGATCAGCTTCATCACAGCCGCCCGCCCGTCAGCCGGGGGCGCCGCCTCAAGGGCCCCTTCAAGGCGCCGGGCATCCCCCATCAGATCAATCAGCGCCTGGGCCAGCGTCTGGGGCGTCATCTCTTCCTGATAAAGCACATGGGCCAGCCCCCGCGCGGCCAGGGAGTTGGCGTTTTCGATCTGGTCGCCCCGGCTGGCGCCTTTGGGGTAGGGCACCAGGAGCATGGGCTTCCTTAAGGCCTGGAACTCAAAGATGGCGGTGGCGCCGGCCCGGGAGAGGATGACATCGCTTGCCGCCAGGGCATGGGGAAGCTCCTCACCCAGGAATTCCGCCTGGAAGTAACCGCGCGTATCAGGAAAGGCAGGGTCCAGATGCCCCTGGCCGCAAAGATGCAGGATGTCCATCCGGGGAAGCAGCCCAGGCAGGGCCCGGCGCAGCGCTTCGTTGATGGCCCGGGCGCCCTGGCTGCCCCCCATCACCAGGACCACCGGCTTGTCGCCTTTGAAGCCTGCCAGCTGAAGGCCCCTTTGCCGCTCGCCCTCAAACAGCGCCTCCCGGATAGGAAGGCCCGTGTGAATGCCTTTTTCACCGAGCTTTTGGGCGCATTCGGGGAAGGCGGTGGCCACGCGGCCGGCGAACCTGGCGCTGATGCGGTTGGCCAGTCCGGGGCTCAGGTCGCTCTCATGGGCCAGGACCGGGATGCCCCTGAGGGCCGCCGCCGCCACCACAGGCACCGCCACAAAGCCGCCCTTTGAAAACACGATATCCGGCTTGATTTGCCCAAGGATCCTATAGGCCTCAAAGGCCCCCGCGATGACGCGGAAGGGGTCTGTCAGGTTCTGCCAGCTGAAATAGCGCCGCAGCTTGCCGGTTTTGACCGCATGGTAAATAACCCCGGGCTGGCTTTCCATCAGCCCCCGCTCCATCCCCTTTTCAGTGCCGATGTAGTGGATCTGATACCCCGCCGTAATCAGGTGGGGCAGGAGCGCCAGGTGCGGCGTCACATGGCCGGCGGTGCCCCCGCCGGTGAGCACGATGTTTTTCATCCTGCCTCCCGGGCGGCATGCTGACGCCTGCGCTCAGCGCGGGCCTGCAGCAGCTGCCCCGTGCCCACCAGCAGAAATACCGCTGCCAGCATCACTGTGCACAGCGCGTTCACATGGGGCGGCACGCCCACCTTCACCGAGGAATACACCTTCAGCGGCAAAGTGGTGGTGGCGGGGCCGTTGACAAAAAAGCTGATCACAAAGTCGTCCATGCTCATGGCAAAAGCCAGCAGGCAGCCGGAGAGCACCGCCGGGAGCGCCAGGGGCAGGGTCACGGTGGTGAGGGCGCGCAGCGGGCTTGCCCCCAGGTCCCTGGCAGCCTCCTCAAGCCCCGGGTCAAGCGTGGCCAGCCGGCCCTTTACGGTGATGAAGATGTAGGGCACGCAAAAGGTGATATGGGCCAGCACCAGGGTCACCATGCCAAAGGGCAGCCTCAGCGCTGTGAACAGCGCCAGGAAGGCGATGCCCAGGATGATCTCCGGAATCATGATGGGCAGCACCGCCAGCTGCTCTCCCATGCTCAGCCCCAGGGCACCGGCCTTGCCCAGCGCGCTCCTGCGCACAGGCCGGCGTGCCAGGCCGATGGCCCCCAGGGTGCCGATCACGGCGGACAGGAGCACGCTCCAGAAAGCGAGGGAAAGGGAGTTCATCAGCGCCTGGCCATAGCCCGTGACCGGGTCAAAGAGGTTTTGGTACCACTGCAGGGAAAAGCCCTCAAACTGGAAATTGGCGGTGCGCCCCGGGTTTGCGTTGAAGGAGAACAGCACCACCACCAGAATCGGCAGGTAGAGCAGCACCAGGACCAGGGCCATGTACACCCCGGCCCAGGGGGAGTTTTTCTTCATCTAAAACACCATCGTTTCAGCGCTCCCGCCTTTTCTGCGGTAGAGCAGGATCACAAGGCCGGTCAGCGCCAATAGCACCACTGAGAGCGCCGCGGCAAAGGGCAGGTCCCGGCTTTTGAGCAGCTCATTATGCACCATGTTGCCCCAGAGCATGGTGTTGCTTCCCCCCAGCAAGTCGCTCAGGAAAAAAAGCCCGATGGAGGGAATGAAGGTGAGCACCAGCCCTGCCAGGATGCCGGGCAGGGTCATGGGCACCACCACGGTGAAGAAGGCCTTCAGGGGGGACGCGCCCAGGTCCCGGGCTGCCTCCACCACCGACCAGTCCAGCCGTTCGGCAGCGGAATACACGGGCAGCACCATAAAGGGGACCATGGCATACACCATTCCCACCAGCACGGCAAAGTCCGTGTAAAGGAGTTTCACGGGCCTGTCTGCCAGCCCCAGCGCCAGGATGAGCTGGTTGATGGGCCCGGAGGCGGAAAACAGGATTTTCCAGCCATAGATGCGGATCAGGGCGTTGGTCCAGAAGGGCACGATCAACAGAAGCAATATCCAGGTACGGGCCCCTGGCCTGGCTTTGGCCATGAAGTAGGCGAAGGGGTAACCGATCAAAAGGCAGAAAAGCGCTGTCAGCCCGGCCAGCCTCAGGCTCAAAAGGAGGGACCGCAGGTAGATGGGGCTGATGATCCGCTCATAATTGTCCAGCGTAACAGGAGGGATTGCTGCAAAGCCTTCTCCCCGGGTGAGCATGCTCAGCCCCATGATATACATAAGGCTCAACCCCACAAACAAGGCCGCATACACCGCCATGGGGATGGCCATAGCCTCCCGCCGACGGGCCGGGCGCTTCATGGCGCCACCTCCAGGTCATCCCGCACGATCACCGCAGAAGCCTGATGCCACCAGAGGTAGACCTTGTCCCCCACCACGCAGGGCGGCTCCCCTTCGGTGGGACGGCGGCTTTTGACCGCCTGGCCATCGGGCAGATGCACCACGCAGATCCGCTCCCCTCCGGCATAGCGGCTCTCAGCCAGGGTGCCGGACAGACGGCAGGGCTCCTTGACCGGGGCGGCCGACATATACAGCCGCTCCGCCCGGATGCTCAGGCACAGCGGGTCTCCCGGGCTGATCCAAAGGTCGCT
>Ga0209723_1003599_pt1 | contig 18363 bp, 21 predicted proteins | sample BiotimSIPDNA_2_FD_185750 | JGI IMG/M metagenome (GOLD analysis project Ga0209723, IMG submission 185750) | Anaerobic biogas reactor microbial communites from Washington, USA - Biogas_R2 time_0 SIP DNA (SPAdes) (version 2) | ecosystem: Engineered > Bioreactor > Anaerobic > Unclassified | place... | reverse complement strand
AGGATGCAGAAGAAACGTCGCTCCCGCGGCGGAGCCGCCTGCAGCGGTACGAGCGCGACCTGGACGCTTGGTTCACGGAACTGATGGCGGAGGAATCGATTCCCCAGTGACGCGCGTGGCGGGCCTGATGATGGGACGCAGCCCCAACGCCCCGAAAACATCGGCCAGTGTGCGCAGCGTGAAGTTCGCCTCCCCGGCCAGCAATTGGCTGATCCAGCCCTTGGTTCTTCCGAGTCGCTTGGCCAATTCCGTGCGCGTAACGTCCTGTTCCTGCATCAACTCGACGATGCGTTCCGTCGCCTGCATGATCAGCCGTTCCTGATCCAGAAGCCGCTTGCCTTCAGGCGTACTCGTCAGCCGTTCGAGTTCGGTTGTCGTGATGATCTCCCTTGTCTTTCTTCGCGCTCTTCGCGAGCAATAATCTCGTCGCGAATTGCCTCCGCGCGTGCAAATTCACTCTCCGGCCACTTCGCGGTTCGCGTCTTCCAGAACCCGCGGGTCAAAATCAGGCGGTCGATGCCTGTCGCCTAGTCGCGTCTCCGGAAGCCAACAATGCGGACCCGCTTGCGTCCCTCCGGACCGCCACTGCATCGGTTGTTTTTCGCGGCCCAAAAACAGCGTTCTGGCTTGAATCGCTCCTCGTTGTGTACGCCAAAGACGCCGCGTTCGGTAACCTCAATAAACGTCGAAACAAACTGGGCTCGGTCCTTTAGTTGCAGATTTCGCAGGAAATCCCTCGCGGGCGAACTGCCATCGCCGAGCACGCCGTATTCGACAATGCACTGAGATCCCTGCACGACAATATGGCTATCGTCCGGGTTCATTGGAAAGTTTAGTTTTAACTAAACCATGCGTCAAAAACCGTTCTAGCAGTTCTTTTTCGCTTTCCCGCCGCGAAAAAACCGCCTAATCGGCGGATTATATCCCTTGTTTTCGTCAGCGAAACAGAAGAAACCAACGTTTTTTCTTGCGGGCGGCAAGTCGTTTGGGCAGCAAATGATCGAGCGATTCAGCCTGGAATGCGCCCGTTCATGAGCGGTTCAGCCGTCCTCGAACCGCCGCAGATTCCGATCGGCAAGTTTCTTGGCTTGGCTCCGTTTCCCGCCGCGGCGCGGGGGAAGGGGGCGGTCGGGGCCAACGCGCGACAGGATCAGTTTCTGCTCGTCCAACGTCAAGTCGAACAAGCGAAACACGATGCAGTCGATCAGCAGGTCCAGTTCGGCGGCGCGGGCGCGCGTTGCCTAGCCGCGATCCGGCAGATGCTTCCGCCGTCCGGTCCGCACAGCCTGTGAGCGTCAGCCGCCTGGCCGCGATCCGGTCGTTGCTGGCCCGTCGCCCCCTTGCTTTTCTTGCAGCTTCAGGTCAGAATTCGCGTGCGTGCGACAGCATTTGCCCGCAGTGGGCCTTGCCGGTGTTGCATGTTTTTTCGAAGGAGTCCAGCGTGGCGAAGAAGTTGTACGTCGGTAACTTGTCCTACAACACATCGGACAGCGATCTGCAAAGGATGTTTGGAGCGTTTGGGACAGTGCAGTCAGCCCAGGTCGTCAGCGATCGGGACACAGGTCGTTCCAAGGGATTTGGCTTTGTCGAAATGGGCAATGACCAGGAGGCACAGGCTGCCATTAACGGCCTGAATGGCAAGGAAGTGGACGGGCGTGCCCTGACGGTCAATGAAGCCAGGCCTCGAGAGGAACGAGGCGGCGGTGGCCGTGGCGGTAGGTCCGGCGGCGGCAAGAGATGGTAGAAGAGACTGTCGGGAAAGTGAAAAACCCTTTCCGAGCTAAGGGATCGGAAAGGGCGATTCGTTTTCCGATCGCAATGTAACGCGGCCGCCCAGACAGCCAGTCAGCTACACGATCGCCGACCTACGTGTTGGCAGTGAGCAGCCCCTGGCCGTGATTTGGGCCGCGATTTGGTGGGTGATGACCACAGGGGGATCGCCGCCCGCTGGCCGTCATTCTCGTCTCTACGTCCCGCCGTTTGCCCGTGTCGCGTTTATGGGGTGAAGGTGCCGCCATTCCCGCCCGTGTAGCTCGCCGTTCGTCCGTGGCGTGTTTACCGGCGGAAGTGGGCTTCTGGCCCCGGCGTCGCGATGCGGGCACGGCACAGCCGGTTCTGCTGTCAACCTACCTGACGCGGGTTCGAGTTGCCCGAAAGAAGGGTCGAGAAAACATCCATCACCTCTTCCGGAACGACGGGAAGAACATCACGAGCACGGTGAACAGTCCGAGCCGGCCGACCAATGCAAAGGGACAACACGAGCTTGCCTGCCGTCGATCTTGTTGTGTAGGTTTCCGAGGGACCGGCAATACCCATCGCGGGTCCCACATTTCCCATGGTGGTAATCACGGAGGTGAACGCGGTCAGCAGATCAGCACCACCATGAGGAGACGGCGGGAGGACGCTCGCCATGACGAACGCCCCCACAAGGAATACCCTCATCTAAAGGGCGCAGGAGCTGAGGACGCTCTGAATGAGTTCGCGCGAGACGGGACGGTGATCCAGCTTCAAGACGCGGACTTCACGAGGGTGGATCAGACGCGAGATCTGCAAGACGCTGTATTTGAGCACCAGCGGGCTCCGGATCACCTTGATTCCGCCGCTGGTGGAGCCGGCACAGGCGCACATCAACATGAGAGAAATCAGGATGCACTGAGCCAGCCTAGGCCAAGTCTCAAAGTCGGCCGTGACACAACCAGTCGAACTGGCCAACGACGTGGCTTGACAGGCGGCGTCGCGCAGCTTGGTCAGCAAATGGCCGGGGACGCCGGAGTCGCCCGCCACCAACAAGGTGATGACGAGCACGGCACTAGCCATGATGGCGACGTAGAAGCGGAATTCCGCGCTCTTCCAGTAGCATTCAAGTCGCGGCGTGCCAGCGCGAAGTAGTACAGCGCAAAGTTCACACCCGCCAAGAACATGAAGGCAATGACCACCAACTGGGTCGCGGTGACGCAAGCGGCAAGACTTGCGTCGCGCGTGGAGAACCCGCCGGTCGCCAAGGGGGTCATCGCGTGACACAACGATTCGAACAGGTCCATGCCTCTGGCCCACAAGCACAGAACCTCCGCAAGGGTGATCAGCGCGTATACACCCCAGAGCACTCTGGCCGTGTCCTGGATGCGCGGGCTCAGCCGGTCCTTGTTTGGACCGGGAGCCTCCGCCTCGAAAAGCTGCACGCCGCCGACGCCCAAGAACGGGACAATGGCGAGCCCTAGGACGATGATCCCCATCCCGCCGAGCCATTGCGTCAATGGCGCGCGGGAGAGGGGGCTGTTGTGGGCACCGAATCCCACTGCTTTGCAGAACTTCGTGAGGCGCAACTTAGGACAAAGGAACTGGTTACGAGGCTCTGCCTCGTAACCCACTGTCCGCGAGGCGCCGCCTCGCATCCGGTCGCAGAGCCGAGAAGACAGTACGTTCCCAGGCAGAGCCTGAGAGCGAGGTGCCGCGAGATGTGCATAGCGAGGGGCTCCGAATCTGGCCGACCGGAAGTGGGATCTGCTGCAGATCGAATTTCTGCAGTACGGCGGTCCGAACACGATCGTCGTGATGGACTTGGGTAGCGGCGAAGTGAAACAGATCCCGACCGAGTGGGGTTGGAGCTTCGATCTGTGGCCGCGGGTGCGTCTCATCGCGGTCTCCCCCGATTCGCTTGCAGGCCATGGGCCGAAGGTTGGCTTTCTCTGCGGACCCGCAGCGCGAGACAATAGCCCAATCTGGCATCGTGGCGGTCGCCTGACGGGGTCACTTGACCGGGCTAGAAAACAGCGGTAAAGTGTTTGTAGAAAGAGACTTGCGTACGCAGATATAGCGGCCATGTATCCCAGAAGAATCTCTCGTCCGAGTTGTTCGAGCACGAATCACCTCAAGTCCCGGCTCGGCCGGCAAGGAGCGTCGCATGTTGGAATATCGAGTGTCCGACGGCGTGTGTTTCCTGCGGCTGGATGCACCGCCGCTCGGTACGTTGACGGTCCAGTTGCTGGAAATGCTGCGGGCTGCGGTGCGGCAGGCCAACGAGGACGTCCGCGTGCAAGGGATTGTGATCCTCGACGCGGCGGACTATTTCGGCGTTGGTGCGGACGTGCATCCGTTCCAACTGATCGTTTCGGACGAAGATGCGATCCTCACGTCGCGCATCTTCCAGGAAGCCTTCCAGGAGATCGAGGACTCGTCCAAGCCCGTGGTTGCCGCGTTGGCTGGCAATGTCGTCGGCGTGGCCCTGGAGTTCGCCATGGCCTGCCATTACCGCGTGGCGGCCGTGGGGACCCGCTTCAGCATCCCGCAGGTCAACTTGGGCATCAATCCTGCGGCTGGCGGAACGGTGCGCCTGCCGCGGCTCGTCGGCCCGCTCGTGGCGTTGCAGATGTTGCTGACCGCGGCCACGATGGACGCTGCCAAGGCGTTGGAGTTAGGACTGATTGACGCGGTGCTTTCCCACGAGCAATGGGAGGACGGTCTGCGACAGCTGCAGCCTTCGGCCGCCGTGAAAAAGACGCGGGATCGCACTGAGAAACTTGCAGACACGGCAGCCCGGAGTGTCGCTTACGAGAACGCGGCCAAGGGCCTCTCCCGTGTCCGCCCGGAGGTCGTGGCGCCGCAGAAGATCCTGGAGTGCGTCCGCACGGGGCTGGAGGAATCCTGGGATGCCGGCCTGCGGCGGGAGCGATCGGCGTTGGCCGAATGCCTGGCGACGCCGGGCGCTCGGAGCAAGATCCATTTGTTCTTTGCCGCACGACAGACGGCCAAACTGCCGGAACTGGGCGATGCCGCCGGCGCGACGGTCAACTCGGCTGCCGTCGTCGGCGTGGGCACGATGGGCGTCGGCATCGCTCAGGCGTTGTTGGCGGCAGGCGTGCGCGTGACGATCCTGGACCGGGACGAGAGCCTGGTGCAGAAGGGATGGCAACGGATTTGCGGGGCGTTTGACAAACGCGTGGCGGACGGCAAATTGACGCGCGAGCGGGCGGACCAGATGGCCGGCCTGCTGACGGCCGCGAGCCGTTGGCAAGATGCGGCAGAGACGGCGTTTGTGATCGAAGCGGTGTTTGAGGATCCGGCGGTCAAACGGACCGTACTCAGCCGCTTGGAGGAAGCCTGTTCTCCGCACGCCATCTTGGCCACCAACACGTCCACTATCTCCCTGGACGAGTTGGCCGCGGGCCTCCGCCATCCGGACCGGCTGATCGGGTTGCATTTCTTCAATCCTGCCCAGCGGATGCCACTGGTCGAGGTCATTCGCCGCGGTTCCACGCCGCCTGAAACGCTGGCGACGGCCGTCAAGCTGTGTCGAGCCATGCACAAGACGCCGGTGCTGGTCAAGAGCCGGGAGGGATTCCTGGTCAATCGCGTGTTCCTGCCGTACTTGCAGGAGGCGTTTGCCCTGTTCGAGGACGGGGCCGCGGCACAGGGGATCGACGCGGCAGCCATCGAGTTTGGTTTTCCGATGGGGCCCCTCGCCTTGATCGACCTGGTGGGAATCGATATTCTGTTGCATGGTCAGCGCGTGTTGCACCGCGCGTTTCGTTATCACGGCCCGATCTCACCCATCGCGGTCCGCCTGGTTCAACGCGGGTGCCTGGGGCAGAAGACAGGCCGGGGTGTGTATCGCTATGAGCCCGGCAGCCACACGCCGCTGGCCAGCGACGAGACAGCGGAAGTGGTCGCGGAGGTGCGCGAGGAAACACGCCGCCAGCCGCGGGACGTCGGTCGGGAAGAAATCACCGAACGCCTGGTCCTGCGGATGGTCTGCGAGGCCTATCGCGTCCTGGAGGAAGGGGTCGCCCGCAATCCCTCCGATTTGGATGTGGCCATGGTGCTGGGCACCGGCTTCCCCGAGTTCCGTGGCGGCGTGATCAAGTATGCCCACGACGTCGGGGTAGACAACGTGCGGACACGGCTGGAACATTTAGCCGCCGTGTATGGCGAGCGGTTCTTTCCGTGTGAACTTTTGAGAGGGAAAGGCAAGGGATCACCTGATGGCAGCAACACCGGAACGTAAGGATTTCGCGGCGAACAAGCAGATGAAGGCGGTGATGGGCAAGTATTTCACCGAATTCAGCCAAGGCCCCGCCCAGGGCAAGAAAACGGCCTGGTGCACCAGCGTCGGCCCCGCCGAATTGCTCTACGCGATGGGGTTCAACGTCTTTTTTCCGGAGAATCACGGGGCCATGCTGGGCGCGTCCAAGATGGCGACGGACCTGATCCCGCTGGCCAACGCCCACGGATTCTCCCCCGATATCTGCTCGTATTTGACCAGCGACATCGGTTCCTACCTGAAGAACGAAACGCCGCTGCAGAAGATGGGCCTGGCTGGTGTCCCCAAAGCGGATGTGCTGGTGTTCAATACCAACCAGTGCCGCGATGTGAAAGATTGGTTCCAGTGGTACGCGCGGCGGTGGAACGTTCCGTGCATCGGCATCCATACGCCGCGCGGCACGACCGAGGTCGACGACACCGTGCTGGATTACGTCGTTAGGGAAACGGAAAAACTCGTCGAGCCGCTGGAACAAGTCGCCGAAACGAAATTCGACATTGACCGGCTGCGGGAAGTGGTGGACTTGTCCAAGCAGTGTACGATGCTGTGGAAGCAGGTGTTGAAGTCGGCGACGAATGTGCCTTCGCCGATTACGTTTTTCGACGGCACGATCCAGATGGGGCCGGCCGTGGTGCTGCGGGGCACGCAAGACGCCGTGGACTACTATCGCGTGCTGGTGGACGAATTGAACCAGCGGATCGCCCAGGGCGTGGCGGCGGTCGAGGGCGAGCGGTTGCGGATCTATTGGGAAGGCATGCCGATCTGGGGCAAACTGCGCGATCTGTCCACGCAGTTCCTGAATCTGCGGACTTGCGTCGTGGCTTCGACGTACTGCAACAGCTGGGTTTTCGAGGACCTGGACGCCGCCGACCCGTTCCGCAGCATGGCGCGGGCCTATTCCAGCATCTTCATTTGCCGTAGCGACGATTTCAAGGAAGCCTATATCGCGCGGATGGTCCAGGAGTATCGGGTGGACGGGATCCTGTATCACGACGCCAAAACCTGTCCCAACAACTCGAACAGCCGCTACGAATTGCCGGTCCGGCTCCGCGAAAGATTGGGCAAGCCGTTCCTGACGATCAACGGCGATTTGAACGACCTGCGTCTGTACTCGGAAGAGCAGGCCCGGACGAACATCGAGGCGTTTGCCGAGCAACTGATGCAGGCGTAGGAGAATCATGCCGTACTATTGTGGAGTGGATATTGGAGCGTCGTCGGTCAAGCTGGTGCTGATCGACCAGCAGCAGCATCCGGTGGCGCGGGCCGTTCGCCGTTCGGGCATCGACTATGCGCAATCGGCGGATTTGTGCCTGGAAGAAGCCTTGACCAAGTACGGGTTGGCGCGGGACGAGATCGGCGGCGCCCTCTCGACCGGCTACGGCCGCAACAACGTGCGTTGGGCGGACGACGTGGCAACCGAGATCGCGTGCCACGGCAAAGGCGCGTTTTTTCACTTTCGCCAGCCGCTGACGGTGATTGATATCGGCGCCCAGGACTGCAAGCTGATCCGACTGGACGGCGACGGCCGTCGGGTCGATTTCAAGATGAACCGGAAATGCGCCGCGGGGACCGGCGCCTTTCTGGAAGAGATTGCGCTCCGCTTGGACTTGCCCGTCAGCGACTTGAACGGCCTGGCCGAGAAATCGACGAAGGAAGTCACCCTGGGCAGTTTTTGCACCGTGTTCACGGCCACGGAGATCCTGGCCAAGATCCGCGCCGGCGAACGGGTCGAGGACATCGTCAAGGGCGCCTTTCGGGCCGTGATCAAGCGGGTCATCGAAATGGGTCTGGTGGACGGGGCCCTGGTAATGACCGGCGGCGTCGTGGCTCACAATCCGTTGCTGGCCACGCTGGCTTCGGAGGCTTTCGGCAGGGAAGTGCAGGTGCCTCCCGATCCCCAATGCATCGGCGCCTTCGGAGCGGCACTGATGGCGTTCGAGAAGGCGAACGGGTGAGGCGGGCCGCGAGGAGCAAGCTGCGTCGCCTTGAACCCCGGACACTGGACCGTAAATCCCGTCGCCCGCCCCCCCCCGAAAAAAATCCCAAAACGCGGACCGCGTACCCCATAACCCGGATCTCGCAACCCGTTACCCCTCTCCCGCAACCCGAATCCCTCTCTCCAAGGAGCCGTCGTATGCTGGTCAAAGACCCTCCTGTCGAAATCATGGACAACGTCTGGATGCTGGGCACGAACCTGTACCCGCTGTACTTGTTAAAGGGCCCCCAGGGGGGAACGATTGTCGAGGGCGGTACGGGGGCCATGGGACCGGTCCTCCGCGAACAGTTGGCTCAGTTGGGGATTGCGGCGGATTACGTACGCCAAGTAATCGTCACGCACGCCCATCCCGACCACGTGATGGCCGTGCCTTTGTTCCGGGAAATGTTCCCCGGCGTGACGGTCATCGCGTCGGCCGTAGCGGCCAAAACCTTGCAGGCCGAGAAGGCTGTGGCCTTTTTCTGCAAGATGGACGACGCCCTGACCGGGGTGCTGATCCAGTCGGGCGTCGTGGGCGAGCAGCATCGCCGCCCGCCGCTGGCCGCCAACCAGATCGCCGTGGACCGCGTGGTCAAGGAAGGCGACCGCATCGAAGTGGACGAGGGCGTCGCCTTGGAGGTCCTGGAGACGCCGGGCCACAGCGAGTGCAGTCTGAGTTTCTATGACGCCGCGCGGCGAGTCCTGATCATCTCCGACGCCACCGGCTACTACGTCCCGCAGCACGACACTTGGTGGCCGAACTACTTCACCGACTACGGCGCGTACGTGCGTTCGATCGAGCGTCTAGCCGCCGTGGACGCCGAGGTGCTGTGCCTGAGCCACAACGCGGTGATCCGCGGCGCCGACGACGTGCGGGACTACTTCCGCCGCGCGATGGAGGTGACTCAAGCGTACCACGAGCGGATCGTGGCGGACGCCAAAGCCGGTAAGCCGGCCGAGGAAATCGCGGCGGCCCTGGGCGCCGAGGTGTACCAGAAGACGCAACTCATGCCGCCCGATTTCTTCGTCAAAAACTGCGGCCTGCTGGTCAAAATGTCGCTCAAGCACGCCGGAATCGGCTGATCGCTTCGTCGGCTCAATCCGAATTTGCCCCCGGGCTTTGAGCGCCAGCGGGCGTGCCCCAGCCGTGTGTGGCACGGCTTACACCGTTAACGGCCGATGCGTTGTTGTTTTGCGCGCATTTTAGGCCGCGGCCAACTGCGACAGGGAGGCTTGGCGCGCGGCGAAGATCGCAGAGATGGCCTTCACGCCGGATTCCGTCGGAAGATAGCGGTGCGTGCGCGGGATCTTCTTGATCAGGGCGTGAGCACGCAACAACGCGAGCTTCCGGGTGACTCGGTCTGCCTCCCGGCGACGCTGTTTGAGGTCCCATAGGGCACTTGTTGTACATCTTCACCGAGTTCTTGCCACCCCAGTGTTTGATCCGCACCCCTTCACTCCGCCGTTTCAGATCGCTCTTCACATCGGCAGCACGAAAAACCGGAAAGACGCCCGGCAGTACATCCAGACCGACTTGGCGGCCGAACTGCAGGCCCATATCACAACCAAAGCCCCAGCGGCCCCGGTGTTCACGATGCCGACGAAGTACAACGTTGCCCGGATGTTCCGTCAGGACCTGGCAGACGCCCGGCGGGCATGGTTGGCGGCTGCGGTCGATGCTGACGACCGGATGACGCGGGAACAAAGCGATTTTCTCGGCTACCGGAACCACGACGGCGAGCGAGCGGACTTCCACGCCCTGAGACACACTTGCGGGGCATGGCTGGCGATGGCCGGCAACCACCCAAAGGCTGTTCAATCCATCATGCGGCATTCGTCCATCACGTTGACGATGGATACGTATGGGCACTTGTTCCCAGGTGCGGAAGCGGACGCGGTAGCCCGACTGCCCGTGATGTTAGGCGACGCCCCCCAAGCCCTGGCAGCGACGGGAACGGACGCCAACGGGACGAACATGGCAGCAAATCGGCAGCAGTGCGGCAGCGAAACGTCAACAATCGTGGCGAGAAGCTGCGAATCCTCGGACGATGACCGAAGCGTCGACGGTCAACGCAACCTGTTGACGTTCAACGCTTTAAGCGGCACGCGGCAGGAAGCTGCGGAACTTGGCGGAAGTGAGGTTGCTGGGGCTCGAACCCAGGGCCTACGGATTAAAAGTCTAATGGCGAACCCCGAAAATGCAAGGGAAAAAGGGGTTCGTGGCCTACCTGCCAGCAAATCGCCAGCAGTTGCGGCCGAAATCCCGCAAGACCTGCAGGCCCTGATCGACGCTTGGCCGGCCCTGCCCGATGCAATCAAGGCGGGCATCCTGGCGATGGTCAAGGCGGCCGGCGGGAAGCCGTGAGAGCGACCGATGGCCTCGGGTCCCGGCTGGCGGGCAGATGGGTCAGGGGGTTTCCCCTGGCCCGTGGTAGACTGTTGGCATCGGATCGGAAGGCGGGACACGGAACACGGAGGTAAGCCCGATGAGCAAGCAACCGTCAGAAACGGCGACTAACGGCGACGGGCGCGGCCCCGGCGGGCAATTCGCCAAGGGCAACCGATTTGCCAAGGGCAACCCGAACGCCAAACGAGCCCAGCGGCTGCGGGCGGAACTGATGCGGTCTGTAACGCCGGCGGAACTGCGGCGCATCGTCAAGGCGGTGGTGACGGCGGCGACTGACGGCGACATTGCAGCGGCAAAGCTGATCCTTGACCGAACACTTGGCCCGGCGGTCCCGTGGGACGTTGAAGAGCGCCTGGCCCGGCTGGAAAGCCTTCTCGAAGCGGAAACATGAACATCACGCACCGATTGCGACGGCTTGAACGGGTTGCCGAGCGGCGAGAACGGCAACGGATCGAACGTAAGATGGCGCACGTCAACCGGCTACTTGCCCAAGCCGGCCCGGACTGTACGCGGCTGTTCTGCATCGCGTTGGCGCGGAGCATTGTTGACGACAACCCGGGGAACCTGGCTGCACTCGCCAGCCTGCAAGAATCTGAACGCTGGTTGGCGGAACGGGAAGCTGCGGAGCCCGGCTTCACGAATCGCGTGAAAAGCGAGCTACGGCGGCTTGGCCTACTCAAAACCGGCGACGTGGCGATGGTTCGGCCGGCCGGCATCGCATCGACCTGATCACGGGGCAAGACCGATGAGAAGCCGCCTGCGCTGCCCCAGGGCGAACGCGGCGATGGCTGCGGGACTCGGAAGCCCTGCAGCCCCTGGCGACGAACAGGACGCGATCCGGGGGACGACGACGGACCGGCCAGAAATCGAACCGGACCACCCCCGGTCTTGGGTCCCATACGGTACGATTATCCGCCTCGAACGCGATCAAGAAAACGGCTTGCGGTTCGGGGTCCATGTCAAAAGGGCTAGGGTCCAGATGAATCGGCTTTGTGGTTGTTTCATCAGGGGTAGAGTCCAGATGCCGACGCACGGGATAGCCCAGAATTGGATTCCGAGGATTCGATGACGCCGAAAACCGGTAAAAGCGACATCGTAAACGACTTCCGGGCGGCACGGCGCCGGCTGCGACTGGGACCTTACGAGCGGTATCTTGCCGAGCACATCGCCGGTCGTGTGGCCCTTCTACTGGGCAAACGTCACGAAGGGGAGCGGGAGGGGATAACCCCGGGGGATACGCGAGAGGCAGGCGGGAGAGCGGTTTCGCCGGAGTCCGCCCCCGCGCGTGTACGCGAACGCACCGGCTAGTTGAGGCGACGGCGGTTGCCGTAGAATGAGAACAGCCCGGCTAAGAAGGGCGATTTCGGGCCTTTCGCCATCGCCCCAGAATGACCCGGACACGACCTGCAGGCGATCGCGGAAAGGACCTGGCCCCTCGGCGGGTCCTTCCGGGCGGGGGTGGCTGCAGGTTTCCCGACCCGCATTCCGGCATTTTTACACACGGGCTACTTTTTTCCGGGGTAGTACGTTGCTTCCCCTCCCCCGAGGAGCTGACACGATGAACACGAACGAAACGGAACTGACGGCGACGGCGGACGAACAAGTCAGGATGATGCGGAACCTGCGGCAGACTGCGGCGGCTTGGCTGGTTGGCTTCAAATCGGCCCGGTCCCTGCGGGATGCCCCGGACATCCCCAGGACGCCCGGCGGCGGATACGATGCGGCCGAGCTGGTGGGATGGGCACGACGGCGACAGCCCCGGCCCGAGTTCTCGGATGATGACATCGAACGAACGCTGCAGGTTATCGACTGGACAATTACGGACAGCGCCCGGTGTCTGCTCGACTACCTGACGGACCTGCAGCGGCGGTTCGGGGATGGCGGGTTGCTGCGGTACGTCGATGAGATGATGGCAGCCCTGCGGCGGTGTGCCCACGTCGAACCCGAAATCAGCACGACGCCCCCCGGCCCGATGACACGGCTAGAGGAAAACCGACTGCTTGAAACGGAGAACCGGCGGCGGCTGGAAATGTGGCATCGGCAGCGGCTGGCGGTCCGTGTTGTCTGCGAACGCTGCGGGCGAGTACGGCACGGGCGGAAGTGGGCCAAGGCCGAACTGTCTGACGGCACGCCGGCGGTGAACGGGACCTGCCCGGACTGCGAATCGAAAGCGAACGGCCGGCGGGCGGGGTAGGCCCCCCACGCAACGGCGAATGATGGAATATCGACCCCGGAGATTTTCTGACGGGATTTCATCTCGGACGGCTAAAGTGCCTTTTGCAGAAATTCCACCGATGACAGCACGAAAACCAAAGGCAGGAACAAGGATACGGTGAAAGGGGCAGGGTGAAAAAACAACGGTTGGCCCGCCAGCCCTGCGGCGGAAGTAACGCGATGGCGGAATTCTTTGTCCGATTTTCGCATGGCTGGGCAGGCGGGGGCGGTCGCCAACTTTCGGCCGACGGGGAAACGACCTTGGCCCGCCCGTGCGCGTTTTTCAACAGAATAACGAAACCGAACGCAGCGGACTTCTTGGTTGTCGGTGCTGACGGAAATCCATGCTGGGCATTCGCCTGTTACGGGCGAAAAGTCGAGATGGCGATTGACTACCGCAAGCAGGGCTGCAAGCTTCTCATCGTCCACGAAAACGACTTTTGGGACGCGGCGCGTGATTGACGGGCGGCCTAGGCGGGGCGACACTGGATAGTCTGGATGTTCGGATCGACAAGCGAATTCTTGACCGCGGAGGGACCATCCATGACCATCGCCTTTTCATGCCCCAGTTGTCAGACCGCGTGCAAAGTGGACGATAACGCCCCCGGCGGGGCAGCGAATTCCCGATTTTGCCAAAGTCGAAGAATCGTCGTTGTCTTTGTCGCATTCCTTGTTTGCCTGCAGGCTGCGCAACCGACGATGGCACCTGCGGCGGATGTTCCGCCCGGTGCGGAAGGCGGGGGGCAAGGAACTTCGCCGGAGCGTGCGACAATGCGAACGTGGACCGACGCGAGCGGAAGATTCAGAACCGAAGCGGCGTTGTTGGAGATCGTGGGGAAGGAAGTACGCCTGCAAAAAACCGACGGCACCGTGATCGCCGTGCCACGGGAAAAACTATCGGACGTTGATCAAAGATTCTTGGACGAGCGATCGCCGATGAATACCAAGGCGGAGAGTGAAGAAATCAGCCTGGGATTGAAAGCGGCGGAAATCGGACAGGAAGCGAAAACAGCGATGGCCAAAGCCGGCCTTCCAGTGCCGCCGATTGCTGAAGGAATGCTTGTTTTTGAGGTCAATTCAAGGAGTTCTGCGGGGCTAGCTGGGATCAAGTCGTATGACATCATCCTCAGCATTGGCGGCAAGGTGATGAATGACGTTGATTCGATGAAGAAGTGGTTTGAAGAAGCGAAGATCGGCGACAGATACCCCGTCGAACTGCTGCGCATGGGACACGCGAGCACGACCGCAGGCAAACGCTCTTGGATTCCTCAGACCGTCCAATTGGTCATGCTTTCAAAGGAGACAACCAAAGACCCTGGTCGTTGGATGTCCGCCAGAGCAGCGGCACGATCTGCGGACAAAGAGGAGGAGATGGACCCGCAGAGGTGCCCCCTCGAGCTTGTTCGCGCAAGCATTGAGCACAACGTCCTGAACGAGCCCAGAATTGTGCTGTCGGTAAAGAATAATTCAGACCAGAACGTTATGGCCTATAGGGCCGATGTCTACTGCTTCGACCGCTTCGACGACCCCGTGAGGGGGCTCGGATTGGGACGCGACGACAACTGTCAGCGGATCATCTCTCAGACCACGATTCCGAGGAAAAAGGAACTGACGAGGGCCGAAGCAGCGAAAGCCCAACGATTGCAGCGAGTGCGAGGCCAGCCTAGTCCGACCGCAGCAGAAGAAACGAGCCGCTGGGATCTTCATTTCCGTGAAAACACGGCTAAGGTGAAGATCGTTCTGACCGAGGTGAAGATGGAGGACGGTTCCGTTTGGAGCCCGAAGGAAGGCGAAGAGGTTGCCGTCTGGGGCGAGTCTAAATGATGAGGTGACATCGGGACGGCCGGCGGGTCTGCAGCCTGGCGGTCAAGCGGCTGCGGGCGGACGTGGCGTTACCTGCCTTTCTTCACGACGCCCAAAGCCAGCCCCATTGGAAGTGCGGGCACATCCGGACCGCTGGCAGCCGGGCGGGTTCTGTGGCGGGGGGGCCGGAACGGGACGCGACCAAACACGCGACGCGGTGCGAACTTGCGAAACAGGGGGACACAGCAGACAAAGTCGCTATAAGAATACGACGCCCACAAGGGACGCGACGGCAAGAACGGCTACCAGAACCAAACACCCCTGCGCCCCGTCTGACGGCCGGGATGGCGGCGACTCCGTCTTGACGACCGGCTTTGTGGATTGCCCTACGTTGCCGGCCAGGCCACCGACCTCGGCGGAAACCCACTCCGTCTTGACGACCGGCTTGGTGGATTGCCCTACGCCAGGAAGTGTTGGAGGGGCATCGGCCCTGATAGACATTGCCCAAGGATGCCGCCCTGCTACGAAGTTCTCCACGCCGTCCCGGTCGATCAAAATGCACTTTACGCGCTTTGCCAGGTCTCTCGCAGCGCTGGAGAATCGGTTGTTTGTGATGACGGCACATTCGCCGCAATTGTAGTACTTCATTCCAGCGTACACTTGCTGAACGGCATCGTTCCCGACCTTATTGGCGTACCCCTTTGCCTGGACGGCAATCCTACGGTTGTCCCCTGAGACAATCAGATCAACACCTTGGTCGCCACTGGCCTTTGTCGTTTCGACCTGATACCCGAGACCCTCGAATACGTCCTTCAGGAACCACTCGAACTCCTTATCACGCATCGCCGTCCACAGCGGCGGGCCAACAGACTCTGGCTTGGACCAGTACCCGTGGCCCGTGTCCTTCATCTTTCCCCAGGTGAAATCCTGCTGCCAGGAAGCATCCCCCGTCAAGTACTTCGTGAACGCAACAAGGATACGATCCACCCCGATTGGTCCACCTAGGGCTCCATAATGATCGTCCGTCGAACCATCCTGGTATTCGAGCACGTAACCCCAGCGGGGGTCATCCATTTTGCAGCACTGAATGTACCGGTCCCTGCTCACGGACAAGATGGTGTATTCCTCGTGCTTGATGCGGTCGAGATCCCGAACTCTCGGATCGTCCTTCACTTTGCCGGATTCAAACTCAATTCGCATGGGTGCGTTTCTCCGTCTCGATGTCCAAGTGGAAATGTCATCCAGCGGTGACCCAACACAGCCTATCAGCGTAGTTGTCCAAGGGGCAACGCGAAAGCCCCCGCGCAAACCATTCGGCCGGATGGTACAATTTGAACAGTGGGACGGCCGGCGGGGCGGAAACTTGACGGGGAAGCAACAGGGCAGACAATCCAGTGACGGGAGTCGCGCGAAAATGTTTGACGTTGACTGTCCAAACTGCGGCGAGAGCAATACGGGAAAGGGGAATTTCGCAAACTGGGTCTGCAGCCGTTGCGGCGAGAAGTTTGGTGTCCCGCGTCAGGCGGTGGAGGGCACGGTTGAGGACGTTGTCGGCAAGAGACTCCGCTTTGAATGCGTTTTTGCACGGAAGGCTTGTATCCCGGACAGCATCGGCAGACCGGAAATACTGTACGTGTTCAAAGATGTGTTCGTTACCGAGCCCCGCCGGCGGCTAGGGGATTACATCTGGGCGAACTCCAGTCACACGTTATTCGAGCTTGATCTTGATCGAGGAAACGTGGTTGAGTTCACGGCCGTGCTAGAACCCGAAACCAGAGCGTCCCTACGGCAACGCGGTCGAGTTACCTACCGATTTCTCAGGCCGAGCAACGTACAATTTGAGACATCGGGACGGCCCGCTGATGCGGGGCCAAGCCATGCCAAGGACAAGTGTGAGCGATGTGGGAAGGAACCGCGCGTTCTGAAAGTGACGGAACAGGGGCAGGCGATTTGCCGAACATGCTGGCGCGAATTGTTCCCAACCCGGCCGAAGCATTTGGCGACGCCCAGCAGCGTCGAGTACTTACGAAAAATGGGGTTCGACGTTCCCGACGATCTGACGAAGGACGAAAGCGATCGCCTCCACAACCTTAATTTTGTTAGGATCTACGGGGACGACAAATCGCTCCCTTTGGACACGCCCGCAGAAGAGTTAGAGCGACTCGCCGCAATCATCAGGCTTCGGGAACGAGGCATCGGCATCGACCATTCGGCGACATTGGCAGACACGCAAGCGGCCGAACAGGGGCTTCAAGCTGTACAGCACTTTCGCACCGCAGTTGCCGGAGTCGCCCACAACAACCGAGACGGCACAAGCCGACAAGAAATCATCTCCCGGTGTTCCGTCGGCGAACGGCTACGGGTCAAGCACGAGAAGGACAACCCGGTTGATCCGAATGCGGTTGCGCTACTGCGGCAGAATGGCGAACAAGTCGGGTATCTGAAGGCCGATCTTGCGGCGGAAATCGTGCAAAAGGGCGCGCAGGGATGGCGGTACGCGGCGGTGATTCAGCAGATTGACGGCGGTGAAACCGAAAGCCAGCCGCGCGGTGCCGTTGTAGCGTTGGTGGCAGTACACCCGACGACAACCAAGGATGTTGCGTTGCAGTACGTCGCGCGGCTTCAACGGGAAAGCGTGGTGAAGTGATTGGCGCCCCGCGGCGTTGAAGTGTAAGATCTGACATCGGGACGGCCGGCGGGGTTGCAAACCTGACGGTCAAGCGGCTGCGGGCGGACGTGGCGTTACCTGCCTTTCTCCACGACGCCCAAGGCCGGCCTGAGTCGATAAAAAGGCGGGCATCATGGCAGACGGGAATTATCACCCTGCGGTTTCACGGCTTCGCGGCGCTCTTTCTGGTCTGCGGGATTCTCTCTATAGCCTGCAGAGTCTGAGCCAGTCTACTCATCAACATTTCCGCCAGCATCATTGCCATCGTCCCTACGACCAGGACTGGCCCGGCCATGTTCCCGATCCGAATTCGCCCTGTCTCTTCCCGCCGGTTCCCCCGAATCTAGCCGAAGACTACAGAGCAAGGAAATGGGGGTGGCCCTACTTACTTGACGCCTTGATGGCAGAGTTAAAGGCCCTTGTTGCCAACTACACGGAAGCCCACGGCACGCTCGACTCACTACCCCAATCGCTTGGCAAAGAACTGGAGGATTTCACGGGAAAGAAATGGGGCCTCGACTTCCGCACGCTCTTGAACGAACTGTCAATGTTGATTGGGTTCGCAGAAGGCTGGTTGGCATGTCCCAGCGGCCCCGACAACGACGACCCTTTGCAGTTGTTGCTCCTGATTGATCGGCAGTCTCAGTGGGCAGAAAGGGCCATCGCTTATGCCGATAACTTGGACGCGTTACGAGGGCGCGGACTAGACCTGTCAGCTGCGGATCGTGATGCTCTGCAGCGCCGGGACGCCACAATGGGAGTCGTCACGGTTGCCCAACCAACCGAGCAGTTGCCTTTCGACTGGCCGGAGGCATGCAGGGTTTCGGCCGAACTCCGAAGCGCATTCCAGACAGTTGCCCTCGCACAAATGAGATATGAGGAGGATTTCGACGAAGCGACAGTGGACGCTCTCATCTCGGACCTTGTCGACGTTGGGAAGCGACTTGACACGATATGCCGCCCTCCATCTCGCATCCGCGCGCTGATCGACACACTGAACCGGATACTTGTTGTGAGAGGCTTGCAAGGTGCCGAACTCAAGACCAAGTATTTCGACCGCAACAACGTACAGCGGGTGTATCGCGAGCCGAGGTACTTATGCTGGCATGAAGCTGCGTTGAAGGCTTGTCAGTGAGCGCAAGGGAGGTAATTGATGGACAAACAATCGGGGTAAACGGTGGATTGTTGCTTCGGTGGCATGGGGGCGAAGTACCGGTGGCCTCTTCTGATCTCCGTTCCGGTAGCAGTTCAGGGGGTGA
>Ga0209723_1003590_pt1 | contig 18394 bp, 17 predicted proteins | sample BiotimSIPDNA_2_FD_185750 | JGI IMG/M metagenome (GOLD analysis project Ga0209723, IMG submission 185750) | Anaerobic biogas reactor microbial communites from Washington, USA - Biogas_R2 time_0 SIP DNA (SPAdes) (version 2) | ecosystem: Engineered > Bioreactor > Anaerobic > Unclassified | place... | reverse complement strand
GGAGAAGATAGCCAGACTCCAGGCTCACAGGAGGAAGGAATGGGAGAAGCTCGTGGACGCCGTGTACGCCCGGAGAGGGTGGGATAGGAACGGGGTTCCGACGAAAGAGACGGTGGAGCGCCTGGGCCTGGACAGCCCTGAAGTGCTGAAGGTGCTGGAACCCTACTGGAAGTCCGCGGGAAAGGCATGAATTCTCCGTCCCCGTATTGCGGAAGGATGCAGTCGGGAACATAATAGGAAACACGAAGGGATGCGGCTGAACGCATCCGCAGATCAGAAGGAGGAGATGACCATAATGTCACGTTTCAGGATATTCATTGCTTCAGCGCTTGTGGTTGCCTGCATGGCAACGGGTGCATTCGCTTCCGGTGAACTGAACGCCTATACCATCATGCCCGAGAAGTACGCTTCCCAGGTGTTCGAGGTCTTCACCGCGGAGACAGGGATCAAGGTGAACTTCATGCGTTTTTCCTCCGGCGAGGCCCTCGCGAGAGTAGTGGCCGAGAAGAACAATCCCCAGGTGGACATGATCCTCGGCGGTCCTGCCGACACGTACGAGGCGGGGATCAAGGAAGGAGTCTTCGAGGCGTACAAGCCGGCTGAGGCCGACGGGATCCCGGAGAAATTCCGCTCTCCCGAAAACTACTGGACCGGCATCGGGATCATTCCGCTGGTCTTTCTCACCAACACGAAATTTCTGAAGGATAAGGGCATTGAAGCGCCGGCGTCATGGAACGATCTGCTGGACCCGGTTTATAAAAACGGTCTCCAGATGGCCGATGCCCGCACATCGGGGACGGCGACCGAGCGTATCTACTCCCTGGTGAAGATCCTGGGCGAGGATGAGGCCTTTGCCTATCAGAAAAAACTCCACCAGAACATCCAGATGTACACCAAGAGCGGCGCCGGCGGCGCCATGCCGGTGGCTTCAGGCCAGGCTGCCAGCGGGATCTTCTACATCGTTGATGCCCTGGATATCCAGCAGCAGGGACACCCGGTGGAGATCAGCTATCCGAAAGAAGGAGTCTCCTACGGCATCGAGGCCACGGGGATCCTCAAGGGCGCCAAAAATATGGAGAACGCCAAAAAGTTCATGGACTGGGCATCATCGAAGACCTTCGCCCAGCTTCTCGTGGACAGGAAGATAAACTACATCCCTACCCGCACCGGCGTGGAAGTGACCAACCCCGCCCTCGACCTTTCGAAGGTGAACCTGGTGGAAGTGGACGTGGCGTGGAAGGGAGCAAACCGCAAGGCCTTCGTGGACCGCTGGATCAACGAAGTCATCAAGTAGGGGAGCGGTACTTTTTTTATCCGATGTGGTATCCCCGGGGAGCCGCTTCCCCGGGGATTTTGCCTTACGCAATACTGACGTACTTTCGAGGAGAATGACGCAATGAATAGACCGTCCGCACTCTCCACACCGGAAAAGGTCTCTCCCCTGAAAAGGGACCCCGCCCTTCTTCCGGCTCTTGCGGCCATCTGGATATCCCTGGCCGTGTTCGTACTGTACCCTCTTTTTCGGCTTTTTCTCACCACGTTTATGGTGGAAGGTCAGTTTTCCTTCGCCAACCTCGGTGCCGTGGTAACAAACTGGTATGACAGGCAGGCATTCCTGAACAGCCTCTGGCTTGCGGCAACAGTCTCCGTTTCAGGGACGGTTCTCGGATATATCTATGCCTTTGCAGTGACAAGGATCGCAATGCCGTCATGGCTCAAGTGGCTTCTCGCCGCCATCACCACCCTTCCTCTCATCTCTCCGCCCTTTACGAGCAGCATCGCCCTGACGCTCTCCCTGGGCCCTAACGGCATCCTACTGAAATTTTTCGGCATAGAAAATTTCAGCTTCTACGGGTTCTGGGGGACGTGGATGTCCGAGACCCTCACCTATTTTCCCGTCTCTTTTCTCACTCTGTCGGCAGTTCTGTCGGCCATCGACCCGACCCTGGAGGATGCGGGACTTTCGCTGGGAGCGTCTCCCGGACGGGTGTTCCGGACAGTGACGTTTCCACTTTCAACACCAGGGATAGCAAACTCGGTGCTCCTGCTCTTCGCCAGTTCCCTCGCCGATTTCGCTACACCCCTTGTGCTCGCGGGACACAGTTTCCCGGTTCTGCCCACCCAGGCGTACCTGCAGATAACGGGGCTGTATGACCTTCGGGGAGGTGCCTCGCTTTCCTTTCTGCTGCTTCTCCCTGCCATGGCGGTGTACGTGCTGCAGCGGTTCTGGGTGGGAAAGAAAAGTTACGTCACCATCAGCGGCAAGACCGGGAGCCGTTCAAATTTCAAAAGCAAGGGCATGCTTGCAGAGGGTATCGTGCTGGGGGTGTGCTTTTTCGTGACCGCTTTCATCCTTTACCTCTACTCCCTGATCCTGTGGGGTGCGCTCGTGAAGGTCTGGGGAGTGGACAACTCCATGACCCTGGAGAACTTCCGGTACGTGTTCACCCACGGTAGGAAGGCCATCATAGATACGCTATCCATAGCCGCCGTCGCCACTCCACTCGGCGGTCTCATGGCAGTGGTGGTAGGCTACATAGCCCAGAGGAAGCGATTCTTCGGGAACAGGGCAATGGAGTTCTTCTCCATGCTCAACTACGCCCTTCCCGGTACGGTGGTGGGCATCGCGTACGTCATCGCCTTCAACGAGAGGCCGATCCTGCTCACGGGGACCATGGCGATTCTCGTGGCGGCTTACATGTTCAGGTATCACGCCGCGGGGATCAGGGCCGTTATCGCTTCCCTGCACCAGATCGATCCCTCCATAGAGGAGGCCTCCGCCAGCCTCGGTGCTGGTGCGGCCCGCACCTTTTTCAGGATCACAGTACCACTTGTGATCCCCGCAGTCCTTATGGGCATGCGGTATCTCTTCATCCACTGCATGACTGCCATCAGCGCGACCATTTTCCTGGTGTCGGTCCGGTGGAGTCTGCTCACGACGCGGATACTGGAATGCATGACGGAACTGCAGTTTGCGCAGGCATGCGCTTTTTCCGTTGTACTCATACTCCTCGTGTTCTGTGCGACGGCGGTCCTGACAGGACTGACACGGTTCGCGGCGGGACGAATTTCGGGACAAGGAGGCCGAAGCTGATGGCCGTAGCGCTGGAGCTTAAAAAAGTATCGAAAGTCTTTCAGAAAGACCGGGAGATAGTCCGTGCCGTGGATGACGTCTCCATGACCGTTGCCCCCGGGGAGATGGTCACATTCCTGGGGCCGTCCGGGTGCGGAAAAACGACCACGCTCCGCATGGTGGCGGGATTCGAGATCCCTTCCGCCGGCGTTATCTCCATTGACGGCCGGGATATCACCAATGTTCCGGTGAACAGGAGGGATATCGGTTTCGTCTTCCAGAACTACGCCCTCTTTCCTCACATGAGCGTTTTTGAGAATGTCGCCTATGGGCTGAGAGTGAAGGGTGACCGGGGAGAGGAGGTCAGGAGAAAGGTACGGGAAGGTCTTGACCTTGTCGGCCTCGGAAAGGCGGAAAAACGGTTCCCGAACCAGCTTTCCGGAGGAGAGCAGCAGCGCGTGGCGCTGGCCAGGGTGCTGGTGCTGCAGCCGCGGGTGCTGCTCATGGATGAGCCTCTTTCCAACCTTGATGCCAAGCTGAGGATCCACATGCGGACCGAGATACGGAGGATCCAGAAACACCTCGATGTAACGTGCCTGTACGTTACCCACGACCAGGGCGAGGCGCTGACCATGTCGGACCGGATCATGGTGATGCACGGGGGAAAAGTGGAGCAGATCGGTACCCCCTTTGAAATTTACAGCGACCCGAGTTCGCTTTTTGTGGCAGACTTCATAGGCCAGGCGAACATCCTTCACGGAGATGTCCTCGAGGTCAGCGGCAAAACGCTTTCCATCGCTCTCCCCGGAATCACAGCCAAGGTTAGGGCAGTAAAGGATGCTTCCTTTGTCAAGGGTGATCAGGCCGCGGTGGTGGTCCGTCCTGAAAACCTTCTTCCCGCAGAAGGAGAGGGTATAGCGGGAACGATCCTCACCGCCACATTCCTCGGCGGGCGCATGGAATACGAGGTTGCCCTGGAAGGCGGGCAGACGGTCCTTTCTTTTGATCCCTTCCTTCCGGGCAAGAGAAGATGGACAGAGGGGGAGAATCTCAGGCTGGCCTTCGATCCGGCTGTTGCGGTAGCGCTGCCGGCCTAGGACCGATGCCGGGAAGGGAAAATCCTGTGGTTTTTTAGAGAAACAGAAAATTGAATCGCCGGAGGAATTTCTCTCCGGCCTTTTTTATGCAAAAAAAGTTATGCATTCAATGTCACGGGATAAAGGATCAGATAAAAGTTGCCGCGCTGCGCTTTCGGGCAGAAATTGTGCTGCATCAGCATTGACGCAAAACAATAAATCAAAAAATACATAATACAATAACAATACTATTGACAAAGTTTTCAGGCTAGATATAATAGCCTCGTTTCAAGTATATGCAAAAAAGCGCTACAACAAATTGCAGTGCAATGTGCAGAATTGAAAGGCAAAACAATCAACAAAGGAAAGCGCAAAGAACAAAGCAAAAGGCAAAGCAAAAGGCAAAGCAAAGTAAAAAATGTGCAAAGCAAGAAACAAATCAAGGGGCGAAACAGTGACAATGCGTGGGGCTGAGCGTGGGGCAAAGCACCGGGCGGGTTGAAGTGTTTTTTATTTTGATCGTTCTCTCATTTTTATTCTCAGGTTGACCAGTTATTCTCAGGTTTACCTTGGATTTTCATGGCATTTCATTTTTGTTGTGTATCTTCCTTCCCTCTCCTGTTCCCAGACAAAAAGTCCCAGTGATCGTATCGGCCGAAAGTTGATTTTTTTAATATGTTGCTGTGCGGACGCATGACTGTCCTCACAGGAAGATGGTCTATTGAGTTTTAAGGCCGGCGGGGCCTTTTTGGGGCAACATGAAAATGAAAGAAGAGGTGAGTTAGATGAAGAAAACGGTAATGCTGCTTCTCACTGCGCTGTTTCTGTTTGCGGCTGCAGGGGCTGTCATGGCGGAGGAGGATTTTAACACATATTTCTGTCCTCCGACGTGTGACCCCCTTCCCAATTCCGATACGCTGAACATTTTCTGGAAAGTCCAGCCGATGACAACGATCAAGATCGTGGAGGACGAGCTGCATATCTGCACCTATATCGGTGCCCCGGGATCCGGATATTTCAAGAAGGGATTCAAGTACGCGGCATCGGCGACGGGCGTGGGACTCCGCAAGATCGTCGGGTCCATATCTCCTGCGCTTCCCGTCGGTGTAACCATGTACGGACTTCTGAGCAAGCCTGACGGCATCGGCGCCTCCGCAGGGACACAGCTGCTCGGTGTTGCAGACGTGGACCTCGTGAAGGATCTTGAGAAGCTTTACTTTGGCTGGGGTACAGGTGAGGTCAGCCTCTTTGCGGACAACAACGCCGCAGGCGGCAGCGGCATGGTCGTTCTCAAGCTCACCATCCTTTACCAGATCTAGGGCGGGAAATCACCTACACAGGAAACATTTGTTTGAATCACGATCGCGGGAAGTTTTGAGTGAAGTGAATTTGAAGGGCCCGCCGGCTCTTTAAAAATTACGGAATAGTCGAGGGGAGGGTTTTCTTTGAGGACCGGACATGCATCTTTATCAGTATTTTTAATCCTTCTGTACGTCTTTTCTTTTACGGTCGCCTTTTTTCCGCAGACTGCCGAAGGCCTGGACGTTATTGTCTCGGGAACCTGGCGATTCCCTTACCAGCCTTCTTTCTGGTCTTCTTCCGATCCCTCGATGCACAGCACCCCGGGTTCTGCGGTCATTAACGTGGTCAATACGGGAAATACCCGTGAACAGTGGGGAATAGAAGTCAGAATGCAGGGTTCACCTCTTCCGGACGGAGTGAGGGTGTGGATACGCCGGAGCGGGAAAGGGCATGGGGCGGGCTGGATCCGCAGCGGGATGGGCTATATTCCCGTCGGTGAAAGCCCCACTCTTCTTTTTTCGGGGACGGGGGACAGGATGCAGATACCCCTTCAGCTCAGGATTGCAGGGATTTCTCCACGGACTCCGGGGTCGAAAATCCGAACCAGCCTGATTTTTACGGTGGTGAGAACGAGATGAAGAACAGGGCGATTTTGAACAAATGTGTTTTTACGTGTGTTTTTACTGTTTTTTTGCTGTTCGTGCTCAGCGGAAATATTTTCGCAGAGGTTAACCTGAACGTTGACGGTACGATGACCCGGTCGTTCACCCTTGATCCCGGCGGAAAGACACGGGGTGAAATAGTCGTCCAGAACCAGGGCGACGAAGAAAGCGAGGTAAAGGTCTATCTCCAGGACTATCTTCATTACGCGGACGGTAGGAATCTCTTTCAGAAGCCCGGAGCGGTGGGAAGATCGAACGCTTCATGGATAGCCCTTACTCCCAACCAGGCGGTGATACCTGCAAAGGGGTCACTCACGATCAATTTCACCCTTTCCGTTCCCCCTGACCCGAAACTGAAGGGCACCTACTGGAGCCTCCTCATGATCGAACCGGTCCCGAAAAGCCTTCTGACGCCGGGAAAGCCGGAGAATGATGTCAACATACAGGTAGTTACCGTGGTCCGGCTCGCAGTACAGATGATTTCAACCGTCGGCAAATCAGGTGAGGCGAAGCTCCGTTTTCAGAGCCGAAGCCTGGCCAGGGAGCAGGGCAGGCGTCTCCTCACGCTCGACCTCGAAAATATGGGGGACCGTCTTTTGACTCCCCATGTGTGGACCGAATTATACAACAAGAAGGGGCAGTCGAGCGGAAAGATCGATGGAAGTCGTCATCGTATTTACCCGGGGTGTTCAGCCAGGTTCGTGCTCGATTTGTCGAAGCTGGCGCCGGGAGGATATAAGGCAGTGGTCGTAGCTGACAACGGCGACGATAACGTCTTCGGGGCGAACTACACCCTGGAGCTCAAGTAGCCGGGGGTATGGATCATGAACGCCAGACGGGGCGGCAGGTATTTTTTGGCAGGACTCGCGGTTATCCTTTTGTTGGAGGCGCACTCTTCCTTTGCCCAGTTTCGCGGAAGGGGAGTGGAGATGCAGGTTGTCTCTCCGATCCAGATCGTCTCTGAACCGAGCCGTATGCACACCATCAGTTTCAGGGTAACCAACCGGACAAACAGGCAGGAACGCTTTCGTGAAGAGGCAGTGCTGCCGAAAGGATGGAACCTTGTGATCCCCATGACTTCATTTGTGCTGCCTCCCCAGGCTTCGACTGCCCGTCTCCTCTCCTTCCAGATACCGATCAATGCTCGCGAAGGGACCGAAAAGATCGTGTATTCGGTGCAATCGGACCGTGACCCGTCCATACGGGACAGGGCGGAATATGACGTGGTCGTTCTCCCGGTCGCGAAGACGGATTTTTTGGTGGAAAATCCCCCATCTTCGCTCATGGCGGGGGAGGAGTTCGAGTTTGCCGCAAGGTTGGTGAATTCAGGAAACATCCCCCGTATGTTCCAGATAAAGGCCAGGAACACCGATACGAATTCGCCGGTTTTGGCTGCACCGTCAGAGGTTTTTCTCGGTCCCGGAGAGGGTGCGGCAGTTTCAGTCACTGGAAAGATCGACCAGAAATTTCAGGGTACCGTTGCTGTCATACAGATAACGGCAACCATCGAAAAGGACGGCAGGACAGAGGATGCCGCTTCCACAGCAGTCCTTGTGGAGGTGGTTCCTGCGGTTTTCCGGAAGCCTGAGCCCTACCACATCCTGCCGTCAACCCTTACCGTTTCGGCCACCCGAACTGCGGACGGGAGCACGAAGCCTTCATTTGAATGGGAAGGATCGGGAACGCTCGACGAAGAAGGAGAAAAAGAGCTCTCTTTTTCCTTTAAAGGACCGGATGTTGACGATTCATATTTTTTCACCCGGACCGACGAATACTGGATGAATTACTCGAGCCGTTCCCTCGGGATATTGATGGGAGATCAGCCGTACGGGATATCTCCCCTGACAGTGTATTCCTCCTACGGAAGGGGTTTCGGGGTTGATTTCAAGTCCATGGCCGGAGGAAAATTGTCTGCAGGACTGTTCTACGTAAGGGACCGCATGGGAGAAGAGGAGTGGATGGACAGAGGGCTGTACGTGCAGCGCTCCCTAGGCGATGACTCCTTCATTCGCCTGAATGTCGCGCAGTCCGAGACAAAAGCTACGGATAAAAAACCTGAGTCCGAGGACAAGCTCTGGAGTCTGGAGGCTCGTCTCAGAACGGGAAAGAACAGTGATCTCGAGCTTGAATACGGACGGACCAGCACTGATCGTCCATCGGCCAAAGATGATAATGACGCCTACCGGATCCTGTGGAGAGGAATGACGGAAGGAAAGATTTCCTACTCTCTTGGCAAGACTCATGCCGGGGCAGATTACTGGGGATATTTCCACAGCTATGACTATGAAAACGCGTCGGTGAGCATTCCCCTTGGAGCCCGGCTCAGGCTGGGAATCGCCGCATCCGGTTACGAGAACAACCTTGACCTCAGATCTGGAGAATCGAACGTGGCCACCTCGGAAAACCTTGTACAGGCGACGCTCGATTACGATTTGCAGAACGGCTGGTTTCTCATGCTCGGGTTTGATGATTTTGAGAGGTTAGACAGGCTGGCTCCCGCGAACTTTGATTATGCCGAAAAATCATATTGGGTCCGTTTAGGCCGAAATTTCGGCCAGCTGAACTGGTCCGTGGAACCAAGGTTCAGCGACCAGTATAATCGTCTCACCGGAGAATCAGAATCGGTCTGGAACATGAACTTTCTCGTGAGCTATTTCCCTTCACCGAACCTTTCCCTGAGCCTGTTCTGGAACCTCGGGGACAATGACGTTCTCAGTGAAAGCTATCTTCTCAGGGGATCGAGCAGCTTTGGAGGGTCCATCTTCTGGAGGATGTCGCCCCAGCTTACCCTGACCCTGGCCTATTCCCGGTCAGGCATAAGTGATAACGCGGAGCTGCTCACAAACCAGTTCGATCTTATCGCTACATACGAGATGAAGGAAGATCGTTTCCTTACCCTGGAAGTTTCCAAAGACGATTTTGAGACGGAATACCGGCTTTCCTACCAGGTACCGATTGGGATAAAGACAGTGAAAAAAACGAACGTAGGTATCCTGAGAGGCAGGGTCATTGATTCCATGGATCCTGCAAAGCCGGGTCTTCCGGATGTGGTTGTCAGGGTGGGGTCTGAAGCTGTAGTGACCGATAGGGACGGTAATTTTATCTTTCCATCCCTTGCACCCGGATTTTACCGAATTATGATCGACCCCAAATCAATCGGGTACGGTTTTACAACAGTGCAGAAATATCCCATATCTCTCGAGATCGCGGGGGGTCCTAAGCCTGTCTCCATGGAAATCGGAATAACAAAAGGGGCTATTTTCAGGGGCAGGATCGCTCTTCCCGAACAAGGCGGCAGCGATGCCGGGGAGGGCGCAGCCGGACTTCGGGAGCTGGCGGTTTCAGGAGCAAAACCGGGAAGCATAGCCCATATACTTGTAGAGTTGTCGAGAGATGACCAGACGGTCAGGCGCTCAACTGACATGAACGGAGAGTTTGTTTTCGATAATATACGCCCGGGAAGCTGGAATCTGAAGTTCTACGAAGCTGGGCTTCCCGCAGGATACAGGTTCGAGACAGAGTCGAAGAGTATCGAGCTGGCACCGGGCGACGTTGTAGAGATCGTGAATCGTGTCCTCCCGAAGAAACGGACCATACAGTTTATTGACAGCGGAACTGTGACAACGTCCTCTTCGGGAAGGAAAAAATAAACCCTCGGGGAAAGGGGGAAACGGCAAAATGAGGATCCATCAGACTCGTTTCGGATCAGTAAAACCTTTTTCGATATTTGTCTCTCTTATCGCAGGAGTTCTGCTGCTCCAGGTCTTCTGCTCCTCCCTGGATGCCGCAGATTCTGCAGCCATCTCCCTGGAGGTGACAATTCCCGAATATTATGGAGTTCACATATCGTTACCCTCTGTCTCCATGGCCTCCATGATAGGCGGAAAGCCGGGGGAGAGCACTTTTTCGGTTTTCCTTTCCTCTACCGGAGATACTCCGAGGAAGCTCACCGGACGGCTTGCAGCGCCATTGCCCGAAGGCCTGTCGATGACTGTAGAGGTCTCTTCCCCGCATGGCGGCAAATCAGCCGGGCCTCAGGCGCTGGGAACCGGGGAGGTTGATCTTGTGACCGGTTTTCGGGGTCTTTTCGATGCCGGGTGCAGGGGAATTCTGAAAATGAAGGGCAGCAACAGTCTTTCAGCCGGGCAGGGTCAGGCGGTTTTGGTGTTTGCCGTTCGGGATATGTAGCCCGGACGGAACGGCGGCTTTCGGATCAGAAGCTCCTCGTGTGCTCCAGGTCCCTGTTCCGGAGCTGTATGCTGTGGAACCTGAAATATGGGCTGCCGGCAGGCGCATTGGTTCAAACTTTAGATGCCATGGGGAGTGATCCGGATGTCGAAACCAAGAAAAAGGTATACAACGGACTTTAAAGCTCATGTTGCCTTTGAGGCATGCAAGGAGGACCGGACCCTTGCCCAGTTGTCACATGAGTTCGGGGTTTCGCCGGAGCAGATATGCAGGTGGAAGAAAAAGCTGCAGTCCAACGGGAGGCTTGTCTTTGCCGAAAAACCGGAGAAGAAGAGGTATGAAGAGTCCGCCGCTCCCCTTTATGAAGAGATAGGCCGCCTGAAGATAGAACTCGACAGGCTGAGAAAGAACAGCTGAAACATTCCGCGGGGGATTCCCCCCAATTCGAGGCCCCGCAGCGCAGCCCCTGCCGCGGGACCTTTTTTTCGGCCTGGGAAACGGTTCCGGCCGTATTTTCATTTCCGCAGGGTTTTCTGCGGCACACTTTTATGCCGTTCGGGAAAAATGGTACAATACGCCAGGCAGGAGAAAGCGTACGCAGCTCCAGCCATACATAACCCTCTTCGGAAGGAATGAGGCGCCATGAGACATATCGGAACGGTCTCCCGGGGAATACGCCTGCCGGTCGTATCCAAAGATGCGGATCTTGTGGACATTGTGTGCACGGAACTTCTGAAAGCATCGAAATCTGAAAGGGACCTTTTTGATTTTCGCGACGGGGATATAGTGGGTGTCACAGAGTCTCTACTGGCACGGGTCCAGGGAAACTACGCGACACTTGAGGATATCGCGGAGGATACGCGGCGGCTTGTCCCTGAAGGAGATGTTTCCCTTATATTTCCCATTCTCAGCAGAAACCGATTCGGCCAGATACTGAAGGGCATTATCGGCGGAGTGCGGGGGAAGGTCCATATCCTTCTTTCCTATCCGGCTGACGAAGTGGGAAACCTCGTCATCGAACCCAGGAACTATTACCTCCGGGCCGGAATGCTTTCAGCGGATCTTTTCGGGGAAAAGGAGTACGAAGAGGTCTTCGGCCGCTATATACATCCCTTCACAGGGGTCGATTACGTGAAGTATTACAGGGAAATGGATCCGGGACGCGTGGAGATCCACTTCGGCAACAACCCGCTGGATGCGCTGAAATTTGCCGACACTGTCATAGTCGCGAGTATCCATGCACGGTTCCTCCATCGGGAGATCCTCGAGAAGGCCGGGGCGAAGGTCGTCTCCATCGACCAGTTCTGTACCGCCCCCCGCAGGGACGGAATGGGTTACAATCCCGAGTTCGGTCTTCTCGGCTCGAACTATACCAATGACGGCACGCTGAAGCTGTTCCCGAGGGACAGCGGAAAATTCGCAAAGGAACTTCAAGAAGAACTGTTTGTCCGGACGGGGAAGAAGATTGAGGTGCTCGTCTACGGTGACGGAGCATTCAAGGATCCGGTCTGCGGCATTTGGGAGCTTGCCGATCCGGTCGTTTCGCCGGGCTTTACGGACGGACTCCTGGGTATGCCTAAGGAAATAAAACTCAAGTACATTGCCGACAATGCCGGAGACAAGTCCCCTGAAGAAGCTGTCAGGGAGGCCATCAGGATGAAGGGTGAAATGGACCGGTTCAGCCATTCCACGCTCGGCACAACACCGAGGCGGCTCACGGACCTTGTGGGTTCCCTCTGCGACCTGACCTCCGGATCGGGAGACAAGGGGACCCCCGTAGTCCACATCTCCGGGTATTTCGATTCATACCTGGATGAATAAGAACGTGTGAAGGGGTGCGGGAATGAAAAGAAAAAAGAAGGGACCGGAGGAAAAAACCATGTTCCTCAATGAGTTCAGGAGTCCCTGGGAAATACAGCTGTTTCTCAATTCCATTCCATATAATTCTGTGGTGGAGTGCAAATCGCCGAAAAGGGTCTTTTCCGGGAGAAACGCCCACTGTTTCGAGGGAGCCCTTTTCGCCGCCGCATGTCTCAGGGGGCTTGGACATCCACCCCTGCTCGTCGATCTCAAGGCATGGAATGACGATGATCACGTCATAGCGGTCTTTCGGGAGAGAAATTACTGGGGAGCGGTAGCCAAGTCCAACTTCACGACCCTGCGCTTTCGGGAGCCGGTTTACCGGAGCCTGCGGGAGCTGGCCATGTCCTATTTCGATTTCTACTTCAACACCATCGGGCAGAAGACCCTCCGTGCATATTCCCGTCCGCTCCGGCTGGTCCGCTTCGACGGGAGAAACTGGATGGAGACGGACGAGGATCTGGAATACATCGGGGATGCCTTTGAAAAACTGACGTATTTCCCACTCCTTGACGAAGATCAGGCCGCAGCGCTTTCCCCCGTCGCCAAAGACCTGCTGGAAGCGGGACTTATTGGTTCGAACCCGGCCGGCCTGTATGTACCGGAAGAATAAATGGTGCGGAAAAGGGCCCGGTGTAGTAAGATATACAAAGAATCAACAGGAATTGTTCGGTGTTTTTTCAGACAGCAGCTGAAGAAGAAGCAGGCGGCAGAATACGTTTTTTGTGTTTGTTCCGTGAAGTCCATCCATAATTTTTAGGGAGGTTGAAAGAATGAGGAGTCTGGGCAGTATTCGTAAAGTTGTGGCGCTGGTGTTCCTTCTGTGTCTTTTTGCTGTTCCCGCATTTGCGGCGGATCCCATTAAAATCGGTGAAATAGCTACTGTTACCGGAGACTTCGCGGCCTACGGAGTGGCGGAGGTCGAGTCGGTGAAGATCGCCGTTGCCGAGATCAACGCGGCCGGCGGTATCCTCGGCAGGCCGGTGGAAGTGATCATGTACGACTGCCGCACACGGCAGGAGGATATGGTCAATGCCGCGCGGCGCCTTGTGGAACAGGACGAAGTCAGCGTGGTCATCGGCCCCAGCGGAAGCGGCCTCTGCATATCAGCCGCGCCAGTTTTCAACAGGGGCAAGGTTCCCCATATCGGGACCCTCCCTACGAACCCCCTCGTGACTATGGACGAGAAGGGGCAGGTTCGCCCGTACAACTTCCGCATCTGCTTCCTTGATCCCTACCAGGGCAAGATGATCGCCGTGTTTGCCGCTCAGGACCTGAAAAAGAAAAAGGCCGCTGTTCTTTACGACGTCTCCAGCGACTATTCCCAGGGGCTCCGCGAGTTCTTCATGAAGTCATTCAAGGAGTACGGCGGAGAGATCGTGGCTGACGAAGGGCACCGGGCGGAGGACGTGGACTTCCGTGCCCAGCTTACGGTCATTAAGAACGCAAATCCCGACGTGCTGATCATCCCCACCATGGGCAAGTGCCTTCCCCTTGCCGTGAAGCAGGCCCGGGAACTTGACCTGAACATCGAGATCATCGGCGGAGACGGCTACGGCGACTTTATGTGGGAGATCGCAGGCGACGCCATGAAGGGCACCTACTGGGTGAGCCACGTAGACAAGGCCGATCCCACCCTCGCCGATTTCTTCAGGAAATACGAGGAGCAGACCGGCACGGAGTGCATGGAGTTCATGAATGCAGTCATGGCATATGACAGCGTCTACTGGGTGAAGGATGCCATGGAGCGTGCCGGAAGCGATGACCCTGTGAAGGTCCGTGACGCTCTCGAGGCCACGAAGGGGCTTGAGCTCATGCACGCAACCCTGACCATGGACGAGTTCCACAACCCCAAGGACAAGGACGGCATCATGCTCGTTTCTGACATCGAGGCAAAGAAGGCAGTCTTCTTCAAGAAGATAAAGCCGTAAATCTGCTGCTCGAAAAGAGAAGAGGGGCCGGGTTCACCCCGGCCCCTCTTTTGTCGCCCGTTTTCGTTTCGATCCTCACACGTCCGGTCCGCCGAGTTCCATGGCAATATCGTCCGCCAGTATTTCAGCTGCGGAGATAAGCCCCTCTTCCCCTTCATGGGTCACGGTCTGAAAGCCGGAATAGACTGTTCCCGTTTCCACGTCCACGAGCCGGGCGGCCAGGGTGAACACAGATCCCGTGAGGTTGACGCTTCCCAGGATGAGATATTGGGCACCCAGTACCTTCCCGACTGAGACCGCCTTTTTCCCGTCCATGAGGCCTGACATTGAAAGCCGGTGTTCCGATGCTATTCTGTTCATCTGCGAGGATTCCAGTATCGTCCATGGCCCCCGGTTTGTAAGTTTGTTCCTGACCTGTTCAGCCACTGCCGGGCCCAGGTAGGGCATGCACCCGACCGCCTGAAAGTCAGGAATGGCCAGCACCATTTCCGCCGCGGCCGGAGAGGGGGTGAGAACAAGCGCGGCACAGACCAGGAGAACAAGGATCAGTGCACCCCCTTTTCTTCCGCTATTCATCTTTCTGCCGCCTCCATTTTACCCGGCCTGTCAGCACCAGGAAACCCTCAGCAGATACAGGAGCGCCTTCCCGTCCACCTGGAGCTGCAGTTTCGCAATGGCGTCCTTAAGCCCCACGACATTGCCGTCGACGAACACCTTTCCCGATGCAAACTGGAGTTCTTTAAGAGTGTTTTTCGCCTCTGCGGGCATCTTCGACGCCTGGTAGGCCCGGGCCTTGTGGTATTTCAGTATGTCCCTGAGCTTCGTTCGTCCCTGGAGAATGCACTTTGCGTCCCGGACCAGAAGCCTGTCTGTAGCTAGATCCTTTGCCAGTTTCTCTTCAACGGATATTATGGTCTGGAAGTCTCCCCTGCCTCCTGCGTGAAGGGCGAGCTCTCCCGCGACGATCGTCCGGAGCTTCTCCATATCTCCCCATAAATTTGCGGATAAATCGTAACAGCCGTCGAGGGCTTTCAGCATGAACTCCCGCCCTTGTTCGTATTCTCCATTCCTCAGGAGGCTTGCACCCGCGAGGTATGCCGCCCTGCATTCCGCGTCCTTTGATATCGAACCCGCCATCTTGACTGCCTCGTTCAGGTCCCTGCCTTCAAGAGTTCCCTTCGAGATGAACACGTTCACAATTCTCTCGATCGCCTTTTCCTCCGCTGTGGACGACGCCCCGCCGCCCCCGTCACCGCCGCTTCATCCGAAACCGCGGACTGGTGAAAAGAGAACGGCACATCCGATCACCAACACGCTCAGGAGAAAAATATTCCGGTTTTTCATACCCTTTCACTTCCTCTCTGAAAACTTTAATTGTTTTTGCTGCACAGTGCCTCAAGCTCTTTGGAGAGCTTTTCGTCTATTTTCTTCAGCGCGGCTGCCTGTTCTTTGGCTCCCTTCAGGTCTCCCCGCATAAGGTGCGCCGTTCCCAGGAGGAAACGAAGGGTACCGTTCTCCGGCTGGTGTTTCATCCCGGAGAGAAGCACCCCCGCCGCTTCGTCAGCCGCTCCGTTCTCAAGGAGCAGCTGGCCGAGAGCCAGGTATGCGGGTACATAGGATTCGTCTGACTGTATCGCCTCCAGGAAATAGTCTGCAGCTTCTTCCACCCGCTTCCTGTTCTTGAACGCCGATCCCTTGAGAAAAAGCGCTTCGGTCAGTCCGGGATCCAGTTCAAGCGCCCTGTCAAGGGGAGGGGTCGCCTTGTGGTTGTCTCCGAGAAGAAAGTAGGCTTTTCCCTCGAGAAGATGTGCTTCCGCAAAGGACGGGTCCCATGTGACGGCCTGCTGTGCTGCGAGGAGGGCATCGGAATACCTTTTGGCCTGAAAGTAGATGCCTGCGACGACAAACCGGAGCAGTCCGTTGCGCGGGCTGAGCTGTGTCATTTTCTCCCAGAAGGGGAGAGATTTCCGGTACTGGCCGAGGTTGTAATAACCGAGAGCCTCGTAGAGATAGTACCTGTAATCCTTCTGCGGATCTCCGGGAGCCGGAGAATCGCCGCTCAGAAACGCCAGCAGTTCCGCTGAGAGATTCCTGGAAACGAGGACCATCTCATCCTCCCCCTGTTTCGAGGTCTGCTCGAAACTCTCCAGTACTCTGCCGCTCTGGACGTCCACAAGCCGTGCCGTGACGATCAGAAGTGCTCCGAAGCGGCTTACAGCGCCGAGGATGAAATAGCGCGCACCGACGAGTTTTCCGGCTCTTGCAGCCGTGGATGTCTCCACAACGCCTGACATGGCAAGCTTTTGCTTCCGTGCAGCCTCGGCCAGGCGCATCCGTTCAACCACGGTGATGTCCCGTGCCCCGGCAAGTGATGTGGAAACGATCTCGCTGATGGATGACCCGAGATGGAAGCTTGCCCCCTGGGAAAGGAAGGGATGAACGGCTACTGTCATCGGGGCTGCGCCGGCCCGAAGAGGAAGGAGGGCCAGAAATAGGATCAGTACGGAAATGATGGACCTGCGAAAATTTGCGTTCATGTTCGTTCCCTCCCTTCCTGGAGACTCCCGTTCAGTTTCAACGGTTCTTCTCGCTCCACCGGTGGGACATGGCGTCGTATACGAGGATCTTGTCCGCCGTGAAAACAGAAGCCTTATGTCCGTCAATGATGCATGCCTGTGCCGATACCCCTTCCTTCAGGATCCACTGGTGAAGGGTAAGGTCGTAAAGGACGAGAGAACTCTCATCCCATGCGGCTGCAAGGACATCTCCCGCCTGGGCCTTCTTCACTGGAAAATCGTTGGCGTACTGCCACTGCTTGAGGACCGGATCATAGACCACAAACCCGTCGTCGCCCGTCAGGGCTGCCATGCCCCGGGAGAGGACCGCGCCGGTGATGGTCCACGGCATGGAGTCGCTCCGGATCCATTCCTGCTTTTTCGCGTCGAAGACCGCAGCCTCGTTCTGATTCCAGACAAGAGCGAACTCGTCCGACAGTGTCCCGAGGAGAGTCCGGAAATTGCCCTGGGAAAGCCACTGGGAGGTCCGTATGTCGTAGACCCAGGCCGCTTCATTACTCCAGACAAGGGCAAGGTGATTGTGTGTCCGGTGACCCTGCGTCCGGAAATCGTTCAATACGGACTGTCCGCCGATGGCGGGGTCGTGTACTCTCACCGTGTGTGCGTCGATGAAGAGGCTTACTTCACCGGCAGCGGGTGCCGAAAGACCGGTAATGCATAAAAGAACGAAGGCTGCCGCAAGGAAAACGTTCCTGCTTATTGTCCTCCTGGTGTGCATCTTGATTCCCTCCCTTTCCCGAATGACGCCTTACTGTTTCCCGAGGCGGATCGTGTTTCCCTCAACAGATTCCTCCGCCAGGTCTCTTCTTGCCCTGAGCAGCGAGGAAACAAGCTGCGTCGCGGAACCCTGAAATTCCGCCTCTACCTCCGCCCTGCCGGCACTCAACCGGACAAGGGAGGCGGACGAGGCCCCTGCCGTACGGCAGCTCTCAACTATTCCGTGGGCTTCGGCGAAGCTCCGGACCGGCGATATGAAAAGAGTGTACCTGGTGCCGGCGGCCTCCGGCTGTCCCGAAGTTCTCTTTCCGAGGATCACCTCCGCCAGGGCCCGTGCGGCAGTTTCGGCAGCCTTCTGGCCTGCTTCCTCGGGGGTGTATCCGATCTCCTTGGCAGATTCGGTTCCCGCGAAAATCTGTTTTCCGCTGGACGAATAGCATGCCGAGGCAGAGAACGTGGCCGTGGCAGTATACAGGCTGAATTCGTTCCGGACCGGTTTCGGTACGGCCATGTTCCCGGAAAGAAGAACGGAAAACCCGTAGGTCCTTCCGAGCTTCAGAATGGCCTCCACGTTTCCTTCAAGGGCAAGGGCGGCTGCCTTGCTGCGCCGTATCCTCTCCAGCTGTTTTTCATCCACCGCACGGTATCCTCCGTCGATGAGGCCTTTCAGGAGAATGGAGCGAGCCGCGGCTGCATGGGATTGCGTCCCCTTCACGAGCACAGCTATAGTCTTCCCCTTCGGAAGCGGCGGAGAACCTGCTTCCCCCAAAGAAACGGAAAAAATGGCGAAAAAAATGGCAGCAGCAAAAAGAAGGGAAACCCGCTTCATTTCAATCACCTCACCGAACTGCTGAAAATGAGGCTCTCCGAAAGGAACCGTCCAAGAGGAACTGTCACTTCCACTATGTACATTCCATCATTTATTCCCGTAAAGTCCACGTTTCCTTCAACGACCTCCCCGGTCACCTCTATAGCCTGGAGGCGCTCGGGAAGGCCGATCTTCATTTCG
>Ga0209723_1003589_pt1 | contig 18395 bp, 15 predicted proteins | sample BiotimSIPDNA_2_FD_185750 | JGI IMG/M metagenome (GOLD analysis project Ga0209723, IMG submission 185750) | Anaerobic biogas reactor microbial communites from Washington, USA - Biogas_R2 time_0 SIP DNA (SPAdes) (version 2) | ecosystem: Engineered > Bioreactor > Anaerobic > Unclassified | place... | reverse complement strand
AAATTATTATTCAACAATGTGTTGATTTTTAAATCAATGGCTTCTTTGATTACAAAATTAATCCCGCCAAAAGGTGAAACGGCTTGACTTTTTATTATTTTCATATCGGTATTTGTTGCAACACCAATTTAGGTGAAAATACTTTAGCTGTAAAACTCTATTTAATAAAGTTTTACAGCCTTTTTCAACATACTCTTGCGGAATCTAGGTACAATCGCGCGGCAGCGTTGGGAAAAATAAACATGCTATTCAATTGGTAATTTTACCAGCTATACGGCTTAACCGAAGAAGAAATAGCCATAATAGAAAACAGCGTAAAATAATAACGGCAAAAAACCCAAAAACAGCACAAAAAGAAAAGAGGCGTTAGCCCTAAAATCTTCGTAACAGAAACGGCAGCGGGGGAAGCTAACGTGCTTTTGAATTGCCAACCTTTCATCACTGCTAACCTGCCGTTGGTCAAAAAAATAATAATTATTTTAGAAAATTGTTTGATTAGGTTATTATTATTATTATTATTGCGATAACAAACAACCAACTAAACCAACACGTTATGAAGACACCCCAACGCTGCTTAGCTCCGAGCAATTTCAACTTACACATTTTCTACCGAGCCTTGGAGTCTCTATGTGAGGCGTTTTGTTTAGTTGCCGTGCCTAATCTTAATACACGATTTTGCCTATGAGAAACTAAGCCGGGTGTTAGCGTAGCCTTGGTAGCAGCCAATGACAATTGGTGTAAAGCAATTGAAAAAGGCAGCACGGCCCGGAAAACCAACCCAATGCTGCCTTTAGTGATTTTCAAATTAATTTACATTAACCTGATTCAGGAGGTGGATCTCCTGAATCGCAAAGCTAAGAATATGAAAAGAAATATATCTAATTTGATCGTTATAGTTTTTTTATTATTTCAAATGATTTTTACTGCTTGTAATACAAATGGCATTGATGAAGATGAGCAAGATCAAACAAACACCAATGAAGCAGAAGCCGTTGTATATGTGAAAGATAATATGTTTGTTTTTAAGGATTATGAACATATAAACAGGGAACTGGCAAAATTTAGCAGACTCTCTAATGCGGAGAAGAACAAATGGCTTAAAGGTTATGGTATAAAGACTTATGGTCAGGTGTTTAGGCAAGTAATTGATCAGGAAGATTCAATTTCCAACTATTATTCAAGTTTACCCGAAGAAGAACAAGCCTATTACTTAAGTCAGCCTCAAGTTTTTTCAGACTGTTATAAGAAGGCATTAAATGATGGCATAATTACGATGGTTAAATCTGGAGACGATGAATATTTTGACTTGAATTTGATCGACAAGAAGTATGCTGATTTTTTAAATCTAAACGGAAGGTTAATTGTTGGGATGGATATAATATCGGTTAATAGTTGTGAGGAAAAGGTTTTTATTAAAGCCTTAGATAGTTCATCTTTATCAGATTTTTCTAAGTTTAAAAGTGTAACAATAAAAGAGAAAAGTGATACTGAGAGTAATCTGAAATCTGAATATATAAATAATTGGTCGCAGGTTTCAACGAACTACTACTTTGATAAGAATATACTTGGTAATTACACTAAAAGAGTATGGGCAGAGATTGAAGGATGGTCGAAATTAGTTCCTTCTATTTATGAAAACAGTGGTGAAAGTGATTGTTATGCAAAGATCCTTGATTGTACTTTTGAGTTAAAAGCGTATGCCCAAAGTAAAAATTTTTGGGGGAAATGGGTTTTTGGTAATTGGTCTACATATGTGACATTTGATGCAGAATGGCATTATAGGTACCAAATGCAACTTGTACCAAATAATAATAAATTTGAGACATATTATGATGATTTTGGCACTTACAGTTGTACTCCTAACTCCTACTATCCATGTCCTACATCTCCATTCTATGAGGAACGGACCGGGAATGGCTGTATTACCCCTCTTTCACCCGATGGTGTATTTTATTTATTTAATAGTACTGCCTATTACACCTCACCAATCGATGTCTATTATTATAATATTCATATTACAGTTGGACCTAAAACCTTTGATTTTTTTAGACTGAATTAGAGGCTAAAAGATATTAATGATGTCATCATACAGAGCATAAATATTAATTATATTTTTCTGTATGATGACTTAAGAATTAGGAGATGAAAATAGAAATTATTCTTGTTTTTTTACTCTTGACGTTTGCCTCCTGCATCAAAGAGGTTGATTTTAATGTGGGTAATGTTCCCCAGAGGCTTGTTATAAACTCCGTAATGGAGGCATATAATCCCATTACAGTTAATGTTTCGGGGTTGCAATCAATTCTCGACACTTCACTGTTGTTTATCAACAATGCAAATGTAATTATTGAGGAGGAAGGGGGTAATACCGACACCCTTGATTACACCTCGAATGGCGATTATGTTTCGTCTATTGTGAGCATGCCCGGAAGGATATACCGGCTTGTGGTTGAAGCAAGCGGCTATCCGACAGTTTTTTCCTGCGATACGGTTCCTCTCCGCGTGAATATAAAATATGCAAGTAAGAAAGAAAGTGTCACACTCGATGAAGAAGGATCACCACATAACGATTTTAGTGTCACATTCTCACCCATTGAGGACAAAATAAATTATTATGAACTTTTTTTTATGAACCAAAGGAGGAACGAAGACTTAAACTATAATTTCGATTTTGAAGCTAGTGCTGTTAGTATTGACCCGCTTATTCAGGCATCGGGTACTGCCGATTATAATTCTATTACCTATCTGTTTAGCGATGCTACAGTTTCCGAAAGTGAATATACAATTGCTATGAAAATGATAAATTATATTACCGGTGGCGGGGAATATGCTAAACCTATAATAACTGGCACAGTCAGAGTGCATGCTGCCGTTTTGCGAACTGTTTCAAAGGCTTATTACGACTACCGTTGCTCTTGGGAAAAGCACCAGTGTTATAAAAACGACAGCACAAAAATAGAGGATATAATTTACGTGCCGCTTATTGGTGAACCAGAGGAGATGTACAGCAACATTGAAAACGGACTGGGTGTTTTTGTTGCCTATAACCAGGATTATTACATTTTGAGAAATTGAGAATGGAAAATTGGGAGTTTACCTGTGCATTCTTGCCTATAAAATTATGTTAAATCTAATTCTTAAATTAAAAGAGATGCAGCGATTTATCGGTACTGTTCTGCTGCTTGCATTATCCTTGAGCTCTGCTTTTGCACAGGGTAAAGTTTCTCTTGCGGGCTTTGTAACCGATGGGCAAAGCGGTGAGGCACTTATAAACGCTACAGTGGCCGATACCCGGAACATGGTAGGCGTTGTGACCAATAGTTATGGATTTTATACCATGAAGGCCGCTGACTCGGAAGTGTTAGAGATAACTTGCAGCTATGTAGGTTACCGGTCTCAGACCATCGAGATCAGAGTTTCCCGTGATACAGTTATCAACTTCAGGTTGGAGAAGGGCGTTGAAATAGCCGAAGTGGTGGTAAAGTCGGAACGCCGCAAGCTTTATCAGTTACAACCTATGACCGGGATTGTGGAGATGGATGCATCGCTGGTGAAGAAGTTGCCCACCCTGTTTGGAGAAGCGGACCTTGCCCGCATGGTGCAGTTAATGCCGGGCGTACAGAGCGGAAAAGAAGGTACTGGCGGATTATATGTGCGGGGAGGCTCTACCGATCAGAATCTTGTCCTTTTGGATGGACTGCCGGTATATAATGCTAACCATATTGGGGGCTTCATCTCCATATTCAACCCGTCGGCCATAAACCACCTGAGGCTTTACAAAGGAGGGTTTCCTGCAAGATATGGGGGGAGGCTTTCTTCCATTCTCGATATTCGAATGAAGAACGGTAATATGCAGGAGAAAACAGGTGGCTATACAATTGGAACTTTAACCACCAGCTTTTCGTATGAATGTCCGGTAAAGAAAGACACATCGTCACTTATTATCGCCGGGCGCCGCACGGTTTACGACCTGTTGTTGTCGGCCTACCAACTTATGGATACCGAAGGCAAGTCGAATGCCGGGTATAGTTTATGGGACATCAACGTAAAATACAACAAGATATTGGACACAGATTCGAGGATATATTTTAGTTTTTACAATGGAAGAGATAAGATTTTTCGTTCTTCGCGTGATGACAGTAAGGCCGATGGGGTGGTTTACGATTACTCACAAAAATACCGTAACGCATGGGGAAATACTACGGCTTCTGTACGTCTGAATAAAGTCTATTCGACGAAGATGTTTGCCAATTATACCCTTGGGGTTACCAATTTTGTGTACAAAATAGAAGAGAAACTAAGGTCTAAAAACGAAGGCAAAATACAGAGTCGGAACGAATCGCTGTTTTCCTCTTCGATAACCGATTACACGTTCCTTACCGATTTTGAATACCTTATCAGTAAAAAACATTTTCTGCAATTTGGTGCAAAAACTACTCTTCACCGGTTTTCGCCTTCAAAGAATATTCTCACACGATCGGATGTCAACGCCACCCCTTACGATTCAACTTGGGGAGCAGTGAGTATTTTCGTGCCCGAAATGACATTGTATATTGCCGATCAGTACCGCATAGCTCCTAAGCTTTCGGCCGATATTGGTTTTCGGCTATCTTCGTTTTTGATTGAAGGGAAACCCATTGTCAGACCCGAGCCTCGTTTAGTTGGGAATTATGAATTAACAGAGAATGCATCGCTGAAATTTTCTTTTTCACAGATGACACAATTTACCCACCTGATTTCGACAAGCGACCAGGCGTTGCCATCCGATTTTTGGTTGCCATCGACTAAAAAAATTCTTCCCGAAAGCTCTTCTCAATTTACATTGGGGGCATTCTTCAAAGCGGAACAAAAGCATGAATATGAATTTACTGTCGATTTGTTTTATAAGAAGCTTGATAATCTTGTCGAGATAAAAGGGGGCACATCGTTCATTCAGTCGGGGGCAGATTGGGACAATCAGGTACTTTCAAACGGGGAGGGGTATGTGTATGGTTGTGAGTTTCTGGTAGAGAAGACAAGCGGGCGGACAACCGGATGGATTGCCTACACCCTTTCGAAAAACATGCGGCGGTTCAACAACATCGGCAACGGGCAGTGGTTCCCTTTTCGGTACGACAGGAGGCATGAGCTTTCAATTGTACTAAACCATGAAATAAATGAACATGTGAATTTTTCGGCAGTCTGGGTGTTTATGTCGGGCGAAGCCGCAACACTGGCTCGGTATAAGTATCTGGTGAATACTCTTCAATTCTCCTATGAAGATGATTCGTACGGGCAGTATGGTGAGGCTTATTATTACAACGGTCGCAATGCTTTTCGCACACCGCCGTACCACCGTCTCGATATCAACTTTAATTATGTGAAAGAAGCAAATGGCGGTACCAGAACATGGTCCATTGGCTTATATAATGCCTATAACCATTATAATTCTTACTATCTGTTTATGGGCAAGAACAATAAAGGGGAGCCCAAATTGTATTCGCTTACCCTTTTTCCCCTGATGCCTTCAATCAGTTATTCGTTTAATTTTTAAATGGTTTGGAATAAGGAGGGAGATGTTGGCGGAATGAAAGTTGGGAAATGAATGAACACGCCCGCAAGCTCTTAGGGCTTATTCCGCACATGCGGAATCTAGGTACAATCGCGCGGCAGCGGGGGTTTATAATCTTTTAGAGCAGAACTATTATCTTTTGAGTTAAAAAAACTGGTCTGAATTTTAAAACAATATGAATAGCCGATATCATTCCTAAACATCAAAAGTGAGTTCTAAATAATTGTTGATGATGATTTTTAATTGCCACTACCTTCAGGTAGTGGACAAAATCAAAGCTCATATTATGCTGGGCTTTAGCCCAATTCTAATTTTTTGGCCCGTGGCAATTAAAAAATAAGTTTCATGAATCAGTTTTAGGTACAGCCGGGGATATTCATTTTAAAACAATCAGGCACAAACAGATCGTTTCAAATTCGCTATTTTTGCGTCATAAACATGTAGTATGCGAAGAATTGTTGATAAAGCAAACTGTACCGAAATAGGGTATGTAAAGAAAACCCACGGCGTGAAGGGCGAAGTGCAAATTGTCTTTCACGATGGGCTTGATGAAATGATTGAAAGGCTCGATTATCTCTTTTTTGAAGTGGAAGGGTTGCTGGTGCCTTTTTTTATTGATTCTATCTTCTCCATAGGCCCCAATTCGGCGATACTGCTTTTCGAAACACTTGGCAACAAAGAAGAAGCAACAGCCTTTGTCGGTTGTAAGTTGTTTATTGATACCGTGGAGCTTGATGGTTCCGAAGTTGAGTTTTCACCACAACTTTTAAAGGGCTTTACCTTGATTGACCAGCACCGGAAAGAACGGGGAAGCATCACCGCGGTTGACGATTACGGGGGCAACCTGGTTTTTACCGTGGGCAAAGGCCGTAACGAGCTGCTTGTGCCTTATCACGATGACCTGCTGATAGAATTCGATCCCCGCCGGAAGAAGATTGTTATGCACTGCCCCGAAGGCTTGTAGCGAACCATTGGAGAGAGTTTGGGATTTTGCCACTTATTTTAACTAATTAGCTGATAATTCACAATAAGGATGCAAGCACATCCATTAAAATTTGTAATTCCATGTTATTGATGGGATTATTGGCAAAAGTGCTGCTCCTTTTATCTTGTTGTTTTCAATGAAATAGAAGCTTGTGTTTTTCTTGTTGTAGACATTGTAAATGCTAAATACCCAGGAACTTTTTTCTTTCGCAGTATTCTCGAGAAAAAACGAAATGTCGAGGTGATGCACTGCCGGGAGTCTTACATTGTTTGGGTGCGGAATGAAATAGTTATAATCGTTAAACGATTTGCTGTAATTATGAAGTTCGCCAGGTATGATTGCTGGTATTATATAGTTCGAGAATGAAATCATATGCCCGCTCATATAGTTAAAATTCAAAGATATGCGCTTTGTGAATTTTGAATTTTTATTGTTTTCAAACTCTTTAGTCAGCTGAAAAGATAAATTATGAGGTCTGTCGTACATGTACGGATAAAAATCGATGTTTTCAAGGGCGTCGTATCTCCTCCAAGAGCGAGAGTAGGTGTAACTCAATTGGCCTGAATAACTGTTTATTTTATGTTTTGCGAATATCTCGAAACCATAAGAGATCCCTTCCCCAACCATAATATTTTGGTTCCAGAAGTTTTCATCAATCGGATAGTTTTCTTTTCCCGGCTGATAATCAATAACATTATCCATTGTGTTATAATAAACTTCGCCAGATATTTCAGCTCCCGAATGGCTCATATAATATAACCCTGCTGGTCGGGATTTACAATCCCGACCCTATTAATAGAGGATTTGCAATCCGTTTTTTCTTCAAATTTCCTCAACTGCCCCTTCTATGTTGTAATCCAAATTTCAAGAGCATTATTATGAAAATATTTTCTTTATATACTTCTAATTTTAAGAACGTTATCTTTATCTGTTTTATGGCTCTTGTCTGTGACTGCCTGTGCCGTCAAAGGCGGTAACACCTAATCACGCGGAGCGTGAACACGATCAGATAGTTAAGTATTTGTTATCCGCCGTTTCCACCTTTAACGCCAACAGGTCTGGCGAGGTTTGCGGCTTCTTTCGTACAACGGAGAACTTGACAGCCTCCGAAGGTCCTGTCAGAGTTCGTGTTAAAAAGCGGAAACGTTTGTTGGTTCGCCGTCCAGCGGACTTGACGAGTTGGTACTTGGGTGGGGTGGTTTCGTAAACGGCTAGACCTGACAGAGTTCAAAATCCTGTCAGGGATAAAATTCATCCTTTCGCACCGGATCCGTTCCATTTTTGGGGTTTGCGTTTCCGCCTAAACGCCGACAGGTCTACCGACGATGTCGGGTTTTCGGTTGCCTGTTCTGCAAGAATCAAAGATCGGCGTAGCCAAATTATGCATCTTTGAAAGGAGTAATAGAGGTTGAGGTAGTGACTTAGTTGTTCCCGAAAAAACGAGACAGGCCGTTACAAACGACATGGAGCAAACCCCTCGTTGCAAACGAGGGATAGTGGAGGCTGTTATCGGCAATTTAAAAACAAATAGGAATGATGCTGTTTTACCTGCTCCTGAAAAAGGTATTTTGCTGGTTCGCGTTCAAACTTTTGACAAAAAATCTCAAACGATGAAGGTCATGGTCCAATAACACATCGAGATGCTCTTCTCCCTTATTTCCTTTCGCTTGCAACCAGGGGGGAAGGGATTTCTCCCTAATTTTTATACCTTTAACCCATTAACCAATTAACTAATCACCGATTATGAAAAAAGTACTTTTATTTTCGCTCGCTTTATTTGCCGTTATTGCAGTAAATGCCCAAACTTCCGTATGGAAAGTTACCGGCAAAGGAACAACCATGTACCTGGGTGGCACTATTCATCTTTTACGTCCCAGCGATTTTCCGCTTCCTGCGCAATTCGACAGCGCTTATGCCCATTCGACAACTATTGCCTTGGAAACCAATCCTGATGAACTCCAAAAGCCAGAAGCAACCCAAAAAATGATGCAAAAAATGATGCTACCCGAAGGCAAAACATTAAAAACTGTATTGGCCGATTCAAGTTACAAAGCGTTGGAAAAAGTATGTGCAAACATGGGACTTCCAATTGACAATCTTTCTCAGTTAAAACCATCAATGGTTACCATGGTACTAGCTGTGATGCAATCACAAAAAATGGGTTTTTCAACCGATGGTGTGGATAAAACCTTTTCGACCAAAGCCAAAAACGATGGAAAGAAAATATTATTCCTTGAAACGATTGACCAACAGATAAGTTTTATTACCAAAATGGGAGAAGGCATCGAAAATGAATTCGTTATGCAATCGATAGACGATCTGGAAAAAACGGAAAAGGAACTCCCCGAATTGTTGAATGCCTGGCGAACAGGTTCAGACAAAGAAATGAGCAAAGATGCGGAAGAAATGAAAAATGAATTTCCGGATATGTATAAATCCTTATTAGTTGATCGTAACAACAACTGGCTACCGATAATAGAGTCGTATCTGGACACTCCCGAAACAGAATTTGTACTGGTGGGGTCGCTACACTTTTACACCCCCGATGGAATTGTGAAAATGCTTAAGGATAAGGGCTACAAGGTTGAGCAAATGTAAATTGTTATCTCGCACTCCCCCTAGTTTGCAACGAGAGGGAGTGCGAGTTGCAACTCAGGTTATTACAATGGGCTGAAGCCCATTATATGCTGATGATTGAACCTGATTCTCAAGCTAAAGCAGGAGGCAATTCATGGGTGAGTATATATTTTTGCCTATTCCTTTTAAAATAACCTCTTTGTGTTCCTTCGTGTTGACTCTTATTCCCTTTGTGTTTACATTCCACTAAGGAAACTACTAATTAAAAACTCCAGCGGAGGCGGCCAAAAAAGGAATATACATCGCCAAGAGACGCATATTCAGTGCCATTGTCTCCCAATAAAAGTTGAGACGTAAGGAATAATTCGACATCGTCGTGAAGCGAAATCGCGACTGACGGGCCCACATAAATTGAAAAATCGACTGGATTATACATTGCCGCAATACTTCCATTGACTAACGATCCAAAGGGATAAGATATTTGGCCAAAAAGTTCGTATTTGCCAATCGAAAGGTTTTTTGCGCTCAATTGCTGGTTGAGATTAATCAGCGAATACCCGATACCCTTTTCGGTTGTTCCCATGCTGTTGTAAAGGAATGAAGTGTGGAGATAGAGCGAGTTGCTGAATGTGTAATCCAGTGAAACCGTTCCGGAAAAAGCTTCTTCAGAAAGATCTTCTTTTTGATGCTGCGGTTTGAACCAGGAAGCTTCGCCCCTGAACGAAAGGTTCCATATCGCACCCGACCATCCTCCTCCCAGCACATAGTCGTATCCTGCTTGACCGGCGAGAAACTGAATATCGTAATCGAACAGGTTGAAACGGTATTTTGCAGCCAATGTTCTCTCTTTTTCAAGTTTTGACGCTTTGTATGCCAGGTCAAACGCTGATGAACCCGACGGATACCATGAGATCAGGACTGCATCGCTTCCGGGGCGTTCTTCATAGTCAAAGTCCATGTATGAAAAGGCATTGAAAATGTCGTTGGGGTTCCATACCAGGTTGATGCCCCAGTTAATGCGTTGCCGTCCGGTCCTGATCTGCCAGTTTTTCAGGGTATAATCAATGAAAAAACGATCGATGGATGTATTGAGGAAATACTTTTCTCCTTTGGCGATATTCCAGGAAAGGTCGACCAGTCCGTTATCAACGGCAATGGCATCGGCATACCCCGGCATTTGTCCGATCAACTTGCCAGAAAAAAACCTGTTCCTAAGTTCCAGATCGACCATCAGATTCTTAACCGGATAGAACTTGAAATTTAACCGGTTGTGAATTAAGTTATAACTGACTGTTTTAATCTCTTTGTCAAAAGAAATGGGGATAGCATCATCAAAAAGGTAGATGCCTTCCATATCCTTTACATATCCGTCGAGTGTTAGTTTCTGGGCTTTAAGATCGAATAGTAAAAAGAGAAATAATAGGATGAGAATCGTTCTTTTCATTTGTACATAACTTATAACATACTGAATATCTTTTGGAACGAAAGGTCGTTCATTGAACTAGATTTCGACCGGATAGCCTGTCCCGCTATTGCGGGAGAACTCACATGTGTATTGTTCATCCGTGTTTGCGCTTTTCTGCAATCATGTTCGTTTCATAGCAGAATAAATTCAGCATTAAACATTTTTTTGTTCGTCTTTCACAATCTTACCATCTTCAAGAACAATTATGCGCCGTGCTTTATTGACAACACGCTGATCGTGGGTTGAAAAAATAAACGTGATATTTTCCCTTCGATTCAATTCTTCCATGATGTCGAGAAGGTTTTCAGTCGATTTGGTGTCGAGGTTGGCTGTTGGCTCGTCGGCAATAATAAATTTGGGCTTCGATGCCAATGCCCTTGCCACAGCGACCCGTTGCTGCTGCCCTCCCGATAGCTGGTTCGGACGGCTCTTTTCACGATCGGCTAGCCCAACTTCCTTTAAGATTTCAATGGTTCTTTTGGTAATCATTTTCTTAGGTTTTCCCTGCATCTCCATAATGAATGAGATGTTTTCGCCCGCAGTGAGTACTGGTATCAGGTTGTAGGCCTGAAAAACAAACCCGATGTTGTGTAACCTGAAGTCGACCAGTTGTTTTGAGTTAAGTGTGGCGAGATTTGTATTCCCTACTACAATTTCTCCCGATGTTGGAGAATCGAGTCCGCCAATCATGTTCAGCAGAGTGGTTTTACCCGAGCCCGATGGGCCAACAATTGCTGTGAATTCCCCTTCCTCAATTACGAGGTCTACGTTATCAACTGCTGTAACCTGAACGGATGATCCGTTGTATATTTTTGTGAGGTTTTTTATTTCAATTACTTTCATGACTTATATTTTATCTGTTTTTGCTTTGTGGCTAATGTTTGTTCTATTGCTTCTTCTTTATTCTGTCCGTATTGCTTCAATTGGCTTTAAACTGAGCGCTTTTCGTGCCGGGATGATGGATGAAAGAATCCCGGTTACGATGACTAAGATTGTGACTCCGATGAAGAACTGCAACTCAATTTCGGGATAAACCATTGCAGACCATCCCATCGCTTCAAAACCTTCACCTACCGATGAGAAATCGAGCCCGGTGTGGCTTGTAATGAGAATGACAAAGTAGCCCAGTATCATCCCAACAATTGCCCCAACCATGGTTAGGAAGATGGTTTCTAGCATAATCATGCGGAAAACCCTTTTTTTGTTCATCCCTATGGCCATCAGCATTCCAAGCTCTTTGGTCCGTTCCAGAATGGCCATCAGCATGGTGTTGATGATTCCGAAAGCCAGAGCAAAGAGGATGAATCCCATGATGATATAATAGTAAATATTCATGTATTCAGAACTCATGCTGGCATCAGGAGCCAGATCCTGCCAGCTCATCACATTCAGACCGGAGAACTTTCCTTTCATCTCATCACGAAAGTGGCGGGCATTTACATCTTCCTTGAGGATAACCCCAATTTCATGATTTTCACCGGAAGTAAAACCGGCAACAGGGGCGATGTCGTTTTTCAGTACAAAGGCATTCATTTGGTCAAACATGGCATTCGTGGTTTTATAAATACCACACACTTTCAATGTTTGATAGCGCATTTCTCCATCGGTACCGGTGAAGGTAAAGACAATCTTAGACCGCAACCGGTAATGGGTTGCCGCACTTCTGATTGCACCTCCGTATTTATTGATCTCACTTTTCGATAAAACGGTGTTTAACCCTTTTTTGAAGAGCTTTTCGGTTATAAATTTTTTCCCGGCAATAGGCTCCAGTTTTGAAATAACCGATTTTGGAATGTCCGATTGGGCTAGCGAATCGAGTACTTCAGCCGAGAGTTCATAGCTTTTGATGCGTAATGCTTCGGCTGTACGATCGCTGATGACGACCGGATTTCCCATATCTGTTTCGAAAAAAGTACCGGCATTGGGTACCATTTTTTCGAAAACGTTGGAGACCTTTTTTTCGTCGTTCAGGTCGATCCCGACAAGCATTAATGCCGTGTTACCTCTCGACGAAGCAGCCATTGCCGTTAACTTTAGCCTGTTACTAAAAGCAACCACATCGGGGTTGTTCTTTAGTTCAGCAACAACCTTTTCCTGATCGGGAATGGTATATTTGATCTCCTCGTTCAGCAGATAATCCTGATTGCGGATTTTGATGTGTGAAACTTCGGTGTAGATTGCAGCCTCCACTCGTTGATCGACCCAACCTTTCATTAGGCCGGCAGTGAATACTCCGGCTACAACACCCAGTGTGACAGCGCTGATCACAATAAAACTTCTTTTTTTATTGCGCCATATATTTTTCCAGGAAAGTGACCAGATCATGACGTTATTTTTTATCCGTGAATAGCTTTGATTACATTGATTTTTAAGATGCTCCGTACCGGAGAATAACATGCCAGAAAGACCATGACCAGGATGATTATTCCCTGCACGAAGAAATAGGGATCGAACAATGCTGTAGGCATGATGGCCTGAAAGCCCATATCTTCATACATTTTTGCTACTTCGCCGGTTAATTTTACCGGATAGTAGTGTCCCAAAAGAATGAGCGGAATTGAGGCAAGTGAGCCCGATACAGCTCCGATGATTCCAAGGAAAAACATCTCAAGGGTCAGGATGGTCGCTAGTTTTGTTTGTTTCATCCCTACGGCTACCATCATCCCGAATTCTTTCATTCGTTCGGCGACCATCATCATGACAGTGCCAAAAATTCCGAAAAAGACAATGATGTAAATAACCGCCAGAAAGATTTGCCCGCTTTTGCTGTCACCTTCAATTTGCTGTTTTAGCGTTGGTGTAATCTCTTCCCAGTTTTTCACTACAAAATCAGTTGATGCCAGTTCAGAGCTTAGGGCCTGCTGCGTCGATTGCATTTCATCGTTATCGTGAAGGTTAATGGCGATAGCCGTAATTCTTCCGTTCAACCCATAAAATGTTTCGGCAGCAGTCAGTGTCATGTACACCAGTTTGTTATCTAAATCGGGAGAAGGAACTTTTACAATGCCCCTGACCGGAAAAATCCCGGCGGCACTCGATCCTTCGAACCCTTGCCCCATCAGGACAATGGAATCTCCTACATCAACTTTCAGGTATTTCGATAGTTTATCAGAAACCAGCACGCCATCATCGGTCTCGGACAAATAGTTTGCTTCGATCTTCGTTTGTTGCAAAATATCAGGAAGAAACTTTTTCGACTCTTCTTTTGAAAGCCCTAAATCGAGTTCAATTCGGGCTTCAGAAGAGAACGAATAATTTTGAAAATTGCGGATTTGCTTTAGAAGTTTTTCAGGGATTTTGCCACCTTTTTCCAACGCAGAAATCGCATTTTCGTTGAACCGGTATCGTACCAATTGGTGATAAGGGTTTGATAATTTTTTCTCCATCTCCGGAGAAATGCCTGAGACCAGAATGCCTTTTGACTGGCTACCATTCGATGCCAGTGCAAATGATTCGATCCTGGGCACAGCTGCTTTAATGTTGCTGGTTTTACTTATTTTTTCAAGCATTTCGGGAGTACATTCAAATGAGTTCTCTAACGACGGATCGTCGGAGTAATCGGGTGATTGTACCTGGAGGTATCCCGAAAAAGCTTCGATGGATTGGTCGATCATGTAGCTGTATGTGCCCAGCTGAAATGAGCGCATCAGGATGGCAAAAAATACAGCAAAAAAGATCGATGCAGCGGTAATGAGTGTCCTTCTTTTGTTCCGCCACAAATTTCGCCAGGCTATTTTTATTAGTTCTTTCATGTTATTATTATTTACTGAATGAACAGAATGATTGAATGAACAGAATGATTGAATGAACAGAATGATTGAATGAACAGAATGATTGAATGAACAGAATGATTGAATAAACTGATTGGCTGAGTGATTGAATGAACTGAAAGTTGAGTTGAAATTGTGAATTTATAAACTTGACCTTTTTCGAATGGTTGCCATTATTTTCAGAATTTCAAGACTCTCGTTATATAATTTTATCGTTTCTGAATTATTGCTAATATTTGAATGAATTAGAAGATCAAGCCACATTTCAGTTTCATCAGCTTCTTCTACAACAATGCTTAGTTTACTGAAGAATTCAGCTTTTGAACGTGCTCTGTTGGCTGCTCTGTAATTTGCATAAACTGAACTACCTGAGCGGAGAAGCTGTTTTTTTAAAGTGATTGCATCAACTTCTTTTGGAAGTGATTTGCATAATTTGATCAAATCCAATACAAATTGTCTCAACCTGATTTTAAGATTCTCTCTAAATTCAATTTTTTCAACATTTTCCATAGCTTAAGAGATGTTTTTCAGTTCATTCAATTTACTCAATTCATTCAATTCATTCAATTCATTCAATTTACTCAATTCATTCAATTTACTCAATTCATTCAATTTACTCAGTTCATTCAATTCACTCAATTCACTCAATTTACTCAGTTCATTCAATTTACTCAGTTCATTCAATTTACTCAGTTCATTCAGTTTATTATCTTATTTGCTTCATATTTTGTTGTGAAAAGAAATCCTTTTCAATGGCAATGTTGAATTTCATATTGACAATCGTAACAACTGTTTTATTTCCAGGTTCGTCGGCTGGAATGATTTCCATTACTGATGGAAGTCTGCGTCCATCGAACGTTTTGATCGTGTAAGCAAGGTGCGTTTTTACCAATTGCAAATCTTCGTCGTAGTACTCTGCTTTCAGGTTGATGTATTCGTCTTTCGAAATCCATAAGATGATCTTTCCCCAAACCACATCAGCGTTTTCGAGAGGCATGAGTTCAATCACATAGCAGTCACTTCCGTCGATGTTTTCCGATTGGATCAGTTTATGGGTATAATCGGTTACCAGCGACGATTCTTTTAATATGTCGTCGTTGGAATAGTCGGAGCCCATCCATCCCTGCGACATCATTGCTGGTGGTAGCTTGATGATCCGCTGGATGGTTGGGTTCCAGCTCCACATGTTGTTGCCCGATTTCAAGAAGGTCTGGCCTTTTTCCTTGGCTGGATTGGTGATAAGGGTCAACGCACTTTTGTTTGTTTCAGACCAGCTTTTAAATTCGAGACTTCGTTTGTACTTGGGACGAACAATGGTCATCGACATTTCGCTGTAGTTGGTTTTTTCTCCGTTAAACTTAGTATCGGCTTTTCGTACAATTTCGGTGGCATCCTGGCTATATACGTTCAGGCCCGCCACTAAAGAGGCAATTAGGATTGCCACAAATAAGGTAAGTGTTTTCATGGCTATTATTTGTTTCTGATTAAAGTGTCTTTCAGGTATTCACGGTATTGATAAAAAATCTCATCGGGAAACATTTCAGGGGAGAAAACATATTCCAGCGAAAATCCTTTGATAACCGACGAGATGTTGATCATTCCTATTTCCGGTGCTGCATTGCTATTACGGAGCAAATATTCGTACAGTAGTTTTTGTTTCTTAATGGCAGAAGGGTTGAACTGGCTATCGATCATGAAGCTAAAAACCTGTGGCTGAACCGAAAGCTGATAGTATAATTTTAACTGTTCGCGTTTGTTTTTTAGCATGTCAAAATAGAAATCAAAAAAATTCAATGCTTCTTCCTCGGAAATCACATCGTCATTGTCGGTATCAAAAGCAACCATTATTTCATCTATCAGTGTGTTGAGGATACATTTCAATAAGTCTTCCTTGCTTTTGAAATAGTTGTACATCAACCCTTTCGATATTCCTGCAGTTTGTGCAATGTGGCTTATCGAGGTGGGCAGGTAACCTTCGTTGGCAAAATGGTCAAGGGCAACATCCATAATGAGTTTCCGCTTCTCTTTTCTGATTTCTTCAAATTGCTTAGGTGTGCGAGGCATTGTGATTATTTTTTATTGACTGAACGTACGGTCAAAGATAAAGTGGCTCATTTTAAATTCAAAACCGTTCAGGAGGTTTTTTTCGGACATTCGCCGGTAAAAAAACCTTTTTTTAACATTTTGAACTTTATTTACTCCTAGTTTTGTGTAAAAAAGGAATAAGATGGCGCGATATAAGTTGACAATAGAATATGATGGATCCCGGTATTCGGGCTGGCAGTTGCAAAAAGGTTCCAAATCAATTCAGGGGGCGTTGATTGATGCTTGCAAAGTGATCTTTCCAAACGAAAAAGTTGAGGTATACGGGGCCGGACGAACCGATCAGGGGGTTCATGCCCTGGGGCAGGTTGCGCATCTTGAAGCAGGAAAAATCGTGAAGCCATTACAATTGTTGCATAAGTTAAACGATAACCTGCCTTTCGACATTGTGGTGAAAGATGTGCAGCTGGTTCCACAGAAATTCCACGCCCGTTACGATGCCGTTCATCGCTGCTATCTGTATCAGATTTCGAAACGCCCCTCTGCTTTTGGAAAAAAGATGGTGTGGTGGGTAAAAGATCCGTTGAATGTAGAGACCATGCGCCAGGTTGCCGCTCTTTTCGTGGGAATGAAGGATTTCAGGAATTTTGCCGAGAAATCGGACGAAGATAAGTCGACCCTGGTTGAGATCAGTAATATTGAGGTTGTTGAACAAGGTGATCTGATTTTGATCCGTGTTTCAGGAAGCCATTTTCTTTGGAAACAGGTTCGCCGCCTGGTTGGTCTGATGGTCGAGGCGGGCAGGGGAAAGCTTCAGGTGAAAGAGATTGAAGGCTTTTTTAAACGCCCCTCGGAAATTATTGCCAGGCTTACAGCTCCACCTTCCGGGCTTTACCTCGAAAAAGTTTGTTATGAAGGCGATTCGTTGCCTGTTGGATTCCAACCCACGGTGAGGGTCGATTGATGTAGAAATGAAAAAATAGATGCAATGGGATTTGTTGAGCTCACTTCCAATTATTCGTTATGGATACTGATTTCTCTTTCACTCTTTGCATTTGTCGCTGGTTTTATTGATTCGGTGGTTGGCGGTGGCGGCCTTATTCAATTGCCGGCATTGTTGATCAATCTACCGAATCAGCCGTTGCCCACACTTTTCGGGACGAATAAAATAGCTGCATTGTCGGGAACATCCATTGCCGCCATTCAATATTCAAAAAGGATTAAATACAATCTGCCACTTTTGTTGGTGATTTCGGCTTGCGCTTTTGCTGCATCGTTTATGGGTGCACGGGCGGTTAGCCTCATTCGTGTCGACACGTTGAAGCCAATCATCTTGGTAATACTCATTCTCATTGCCATCTACACGTTTTTGAAGAAAGATTTGGGTTCAGTGGAAACCAAACAGATCACCCTTCAAAGACAAATGCTTTTTGGCTCTTTGATTGGGTTGGTTGTGGGTTTTTACGATGGCTTTTTTGGTCCCGGAACGGGTAGCTTCTTCGTGCTTGGTTTTGTGGTGGTGCTAGGTTTCGAATTTGTAAAAGCTTCGGCGTATGCCAAGATTGTAAATTGTATGACCAACATTTCGGCACTGGTCGTATTTATCAGGCAAGGTAGTTTTTTACTGGGACTGGCTCTGCTAATGGCTGTTTGCAACATTGCCGGCAGTGTAATAGGTAGCCATATAGCCCTGCGAAAAGGGAACCGCTTTATAAAATCAATCTTTCTGGCGATTGTTATCCTGATGATTTTACGTTATGGGTACGATGTGTGGCAGATGATGCGATAAACAAGCGACCTTACAACCTTTTTCTTTGAAATTCAACCAACCCCTCTTCCTAAAGTTTTATCAACCTGAGTTCGATTTTATTTTTAACGTTCAGATTGGCATAAAACGCTGTTTTACAAAGCAAATTTTTGAGTATTAGCGGGCTAAATCGAGGAAATTTAATGCAGGAAAACAGTGTTTTATGCAAAGCTCATTGTCAGCCACTTGTAAACAGC
>Ga0209723_1003588_pt1 | contig 18397 bp, 16 predicted proteins | sample BiotimSIPDNA_2_FD_185750 | JGI IMG/M metagenome (GOLD analysis project Ga0209723, IMG submission 185750) | Anaerobic biogas reactor microbial communites from Washington, USA - Biogas_R2 time_0 SIP DNA (SPAdes) (version 2) | ecosystem: Engineered > Bioreactor > Anaerobic > Unclassified | place... | reverse complement strand
TTTGTCTGTCTTTACCATAAGATGGATCCTACAAATTTGCGAAGTCACAGGGGCGATTAGCTCAGTAGGATAGAGCGTTGGTCTCCGGAACCAAAGGCCGCGCGTTCGAATCGCGCATCGCCCACCATAAAATAAAGGGGTTGTGCAAAATGCTCAACCCCCTTTATTTTTTCTCTGCTACCCGATTGCTGCCCAAAACGAAAAATCTCCCAAATTTAACCCTTCGAGAAAGCAAATATTTTCTTGCGGATTAGCATCCCCTATTAGGATATGTCCAACATCTCCCATGCATCTCCTCGACATCAAGGTACGCGGGCAAGACGCTACCGTCGGCCGGACCATGGTGTCTTCCATTCGGAAAAGTAGATTACGGATTGGTCCCTCGGAAATGGAAAGATATGATATCGCATTTCACCATGACCGTGCTATTATCCGTTGCTTTCAGGAAAGATCCGAATCATAATTTTTAAAGGATTTAGAATCACAGCATCCCCGAAGGGTGAAGAGGATGGAGCGGGAGCTGAAAACAGTCGGCATCATGATTGACATGTACTGCCGGCATTCCCATGGGTTGGATCAACGCTGCGGGGACTGTGAGGAACTATTTGAATATGCCGCACAGAGATATCTCAGATGCCCCTTCGGCAAGGACAAACCGGTGTGTGCGAAATGCAGGATCCACTGCTATCACCCGCAAATGAGGGATAAAATCAGGGCTGTCATGAAATTTTCGGGACCGAGGATGATCTTCTTCCATTCGATCCTTGCAGTGAGGCACCTGATAGCAACCCGGCAAGAGCCGCCGGGTTCAACAGGAACGAAAAAATCAGCTCCCCCGCACAATACCTGATTTGCAAGAGAGCGAACTTGGATTGACCGTCCCCCTTCCCTTTCATCTTCTCACGATTGAGATGCATCAAGGCTCGCACAGGCATTTTTCAATACTGGCACGTTGTGCGGCGGCCATCAACGGCATTCTCTTCCACAACAGCGTTCTCATACCGGATTTGGGAGCAAATACCCCATCAACCAGGAAATGCACGAACCTGTCACACCTGTTTTACCTGGAGAGCCCCGTTCTTAAAGGGCGTTCAGAAAGTCCTCAGCCGACCGGGCGATCTCACGGGCGTGATCCGTTCCATTAATGCAGCGTCTGGCGTTAACAAAATCCGTCTTGTTCTTGTTGATGTAATCCGTGATTTTACGGCCTGTAAACGTCCCTGTCTTGAAACCATGAACCAGAACGAAGAGCGCGATATCAGCGTCCATTGCCCGGTCCGGATTGTTGACCAGGTCCACCCCTAAAATCTGTGAATATTTCTTGTAGTTGTTGTCCCAGGTCAATTGGACATATCCACGGCCATAATAAGGGTAATACCGGAAGTTATTTTTCCTCCATTCTTCGCTTTTCCAATAGGCTTCCCGAACCGGCTTGAAGGTGTGGTTCGTTTCCCATTCCACGGTCGCCAGGACATAGGCGATCTGAGCATTGGATCCGATATCCTGCTTTCTGCATTCCCTCCTTATCGCATCGATGGTTCCTTCCCTGGTACTGAAGTCGTTGTCCTGAGCCTCCCCGGCATCCTCAACCCGTTTCTGAAGCGCAGCGATAAAGTCAGGGTTGATCAGGACCGGGTCCTCCTCATAGACATCCGCCTTGAACTCGGACCAGGCGCTGCGGGTTTTCGGGCCCACCAAGCCGTCAATGTCACCGACCGGATAGCCCAGCTGGTTCAAAGCCGTCTGCAGCTCTTTGATCTGCTCCTCTGTCAGTTTATTGATGTCCGTCTTCCTGGTAATCGCCACAAGTTCCTTGAGTTTCATAGCATCACCCCCCCTTTTTGGCTGGACAAAAACATCAAATGTTTCTCACCATTACAACTTCATTGACAGGGCTCCCGTTTCATTTGCCCTTGAAGGGTGCAGGATTCCGGCATGGCATCATCCGGTTCTCGGCAGCGATTTTTTTGACCTTGAACACTTTGCCATCGGATCGGACAAATCTCCCCGATATAAATTGATGATCGTCGAATTCAAAACGATCCTGCAACACGTCTTTTCCCTCTGAAACGAAAATGTATTTCCCATCCTCCGTTTCTCTCTCGAAGAAGAAGACCATGAAACCTGTTCCCCTTGCCCACCGCACTTCAAAGGCCATCTTGATCGGTTTTACTGTACACGAGGTGCTCCCGACCTGGTATTTTCCCTCAAACTCGCTTTCCTGTTCAGCAGATGCGTAACACGCGATGAAGAGGATCAAGCCGGCAGCAAGAAATACTTTGATCGCACGCATATCTGCGTCCTCCTCGGATGAAGATATCCTGGATTCCCGATGGATAACAGGCGCAAAGATTTCGTTCAACGAATCCAGCATCCATGCTTCTTTTTTTCCCATGACGCCCGGGACAGGCACAAGAACCTGCTGAAACAATCAGCCGGTCACATCATTTTTTACGGTCTGATCATCGCACAATCGTGGATTAAGATCAATGGCCGTTGACAAAGGAGAAATCACAATCGTCAGGGATAGCGCCCGCAACCGGCTCCTGCGGATGTAGTCGCATGCGGGGGCTCATTTCGTCCACAAAGAATTTGGCTTTTGAATATCGCCGATATTGATTAAACTGGCGATGACTGATAATGAATTTTCTGTGCCCCGTATCTCGCCTCGACGCCTCGGCCAGGGACGAATATGGGAGCAAACCCCGGAAAGGAACGACTCATGAACAAGGACACATTTCGGAAAGAGTTGCACAGATTTGCGGATTGGATAGCGGACTACTACGAAAATGTGGAGGGATATCCCGTTAAATCAAACGTTCAGCCGGGCGAAATACTTTCAGAACTGAACAGGGGAAACTGCTTCGAACACGTGGGAATGGACACCCTCCTTGCAGATTTTGAGCGCATTCTTCTCCCAGGCATTACACACTGGCAAAGCCCGAATTTTTATGCCTATTTTCCTGCGAATACCAGCCCCCCGTCCATCCTGGCGGAGATGCTCACCGCCGCCCTCGCCCAACAGTGCATGATATGGGAAACATCCCCCGCAGCAGCGGAACTCGAGGAGTATGTCATGATGCAGCTCAGGGACATGATCGGACTTCCGGAAACGTTCACCGGCGTGATTCAGGACAGCGCTTCAACGGCCACCCTGACGGCGCTGCTCATGGCCAGGGAAAGGGCAACGGGCTACGGCATCAATGACAGGGGATTTGCCGGCGAGCGATTCCGGCTCTATTGCTCTGAAGAGGCTCATTCGTCCGTCGAAAAGGGCGTCAAAATCGCGGGTTTCGGAAAGGACAACCTGGTAAAGGTCCCTGTGGACGGCAATTTCGCCATGCTTCCCGATGAATTGGAAATCAGGATACACAATGACGTGCAGGCCGGCTTCGTTCCCCTGGCCGTCGTATCGGCAATGGGAACGACGGGATCGACGGCATTCGACCCGATCCGCGCGATCGGGAAAGTTGCCTCGAAGTACGGGCTCTTTCATCACGTAGACGGCGCCATGGCAGGCACCGCCCTGATTCTCCCCGAAATGCGCCATCTCGCCGATGGTGTGGAGCTGGTCGATTCCTTTGTTTTCAATCCCCACAAGTGGATGTTCACCAATTTCGACTGCTCCGCCTTTTACGTGAAAGATCCTGACGAGCTGATCCGAACGTTTTCGATCACCCCCGAGTACCTGAAAACGAAGCGGGATGAGGAAGTGAACAACTACCGCGATTGGGGGATTCCTCTCGGCAGGAGATTCCGGGCCTTGAAGCTGTGGTTTGTCATCCGCGGTTACGGCAGGGAAGGATTGCAGGCCATGATTCGGGAGCATCTGAGGCTGGCTGGGCTTTTTGCCGAAAAGCTGAACAGCAGGAAGGATTTTCAGCTGCTTGCTCCCGTTGCGATCAACACGGTCTGCTTTCGCTATGTTCCGCTCAATTACGGAGGTGACCTCAACGAATTGAACGCCAGGCTGCTTGAACGATTGAACAGCTCCGGAAAGCTCTATCTGACCCACACGAAACTCAGGGATCAGTACACCCTGCGCCTCGTCGTGGGCCAAACCAATACGGCGGAGAGGCATATTAACGAAGCCTTCGACTTTATCGTGCGGCAGGCCGAAGAGCTATGCGGCAAGGAGTCCTGACGGCCGTCCAGTCTCCAGGGACGACGCGGGAGTAATCATTCCTGCTTGAAAAATCGGTCAGCGGCGCGGTTCTTTCACTGCGGGCGGTTGTCGGGGCTGTAGATGCCGGCATCGATGACGGTCTTGACCCTCATGATTTATTCCTTGACTTTGAGCAGAGATATACCGATAAATTAAGGAAATCAAACAGTGCGATAGGTCAACATCTGGAAGCTGGAGCTTTTATCCGGGCAGGGTCGAGGTGAGGGACAGGCAATTCATCATCTCCAACAGTCACTTCACGATGTGGAAATCTTATTCCTAAAGAAAGGATGGATCAGAATGAGCGATGTCATAGGTGTTGCGTGGTTCAAGGATGAGCGTACATACCGTGAGGCCCTTGATGTCTTTACCGACCCCGGGAATATGCCCGCACGTTATGAAGACTGGAGAACCCTCGTCCGAAAGCAGTGTGAATTGATTAAAAGCGGCGGAAATGTTGCGATTCGCGCAGACATCGATCCGCAAACCATTGTCCAGTGGTGCAATGCCCATGGATTCAAGGCCGATTCCCAGGGCAGAACGGCCTTCGCCAACCATGTCGCCCTTGAATATCAGAAGACCGGGCAGGGAATCATCATCGAATAATCCCTGGAGATCCTCCCGCTCATCCTCCGCCGGGCCGGATGGCCGGTGGTAATGTATTGGAGCCTGGCCCCCGGAACGGATCTCTATGTCCAACGCTTAACGCCGGCTCGACGCCGGCCGGACGCTTTTGCAGCAAGTGCATCACCTCGGGCCGCTGACGTCGGGAAATCAATAGCGGATAAACCACTCATCCAGATGAGCGGCATAGATGAGGATAAAAATGCTGCCCTGCCGCGTTTTGACCTTGTAATAATCCATAACGGGCCTCTCCGGCTCTCTTCCCCCCTCGTACCAGCGATCCAGAATTTCCATGATCTCCCACCGGCTTTTCCGGAACTCAAAGGAAAGGGGATATTCATTGACCTTGTAACCGCTGCGGCATGTCACTTGAATTCGTTCGTATTCCATATCTTCCTTTTTTCAAGCTCTGTACCGGCTTCGGAGATCTTCGGGGACAGGAGCCCCGGAAACAGTCGGAACGCCTTCTCCGTATTCCATTGACAGGACAGGCTGGTTCTTTTTATACTTCTTCCGAAAATTCCTGATGCCGGGATAAGGACCAAAGGCGGCCCACAGGTCTTGATGGGCGTTTCTCCAAGAATCATCCCATGCGGGAAGGGAAAGGATCCGTGCAACTCGACGATAATGCGCTGCTGGTACTGAAGGAACGGTACCTCCTTAAGGATGAGGACGGAACTCTTCTGGAGACGCCGGACGGGCTCTTCCGCCGGGTCGCCGCAGCCGTATCCCGGTCCGAGGACGACACCCCGGACGGATGCCGGGAGAAAATGAACGAGGCCTTCTATTCCATGATGGCCAACCTGGAATTTCTTCCGAATTCTCCGACGCTTATGAATGCAGGCCGCCCTTACGGTCAGCTTGCCGCCTGCTTTGTCCTTCCCGTTGAAGACTCCCTGGATTCCATTTTCGAGTCCGTGAAGCTCACCGCCAAAATACATCAAACAGGAGGCGGAACAGGATTTTCCTTCTCGCGCCTGCGGCCGAAAAACGATGTCGTCCGCTCGAACCTCGGAGTCGCCAGCGGCCCGGTGTCTTTTATCCGCGTCTTCAACTGTGCAACCGAGGCGATCAAGCAGGGCGGCACCCGGCGCGGTGCGAACATGGGCATTCTGCGGATCGACCACCCCGACATCGAGGAATTTGTAACCGTCAAGAGGGATCTTGCAGAACTCACCAATTTCAATCTCTCCGTGGCGCTCACCGACAATTTCATGCAGTGCTTCAATGAGGACGGCCTTTTTCCCCTTCAAAATCCGCGGACGAAAAAAGTTGCGAGGACAATCAGGGCCAGGGAACTGCTGAGGCTGATCGCCGAATCGGCATGGGCGTCCGGCGAACCTGGGGCGATCTTCCTTGACGCCATCAACCGGGCCAACCCGACCCCCCATCTGGGAGAAATCGAGGCCACCAACCCCTGCGCCGAACAGCCGCTGCTTCCCTACGAATCCTGCTGCCTCGGATCCATCAACCTTTCCCGGCTGGTCAGGGAGAGAGACATCAACTGGGAACGGCTTTCAGAGCTGACCCACCTGGGGGTCCGCTTCCTCGATGATGTCATCGACGCCGGGACTTATCCTTCAAACGAAATACGAGGGATGACCTTGGGAAACCGCAAGATCGGCCTCGGCGTCATGGGTTTTGCCCACCTTCTCATCCGGCTGGGCATTCCCTACGACTCTCCCGACGCCGTACAGACGGCGGAAAAACTTATGCGGTTCATCCAGAAGGAATCCAAAATCGCCTCCGGCCGGCTGGCGGAAAGGCGCGGCCCTTTCCCCAATTACAAGGGAAGCGTCTGGGACGGAAAAAACCTCTTACAGCGAAACGCGACGACCACAACCATCGCTCCCACCGGCACCTTGAGCCTGCTTGCGGGAACGTCCGGCGGCATCGAACCCATTTTCGACATCCATTACAGGAGAATTTTGCTTGGCGGGATCGAGATCGAAGTGGAAGATCCGCTCTGGAGGGAAGTCAAGAGCCGCCCCCATGGGAAGGATATGCGGAGGCGGCTTTTCCGCGGGGCTTACTCAATTGCCCCCAGCGGACATCTGAACATTCAGAGGGCTTTCCAGATTTCCGTCGACAATGCCGTTTCCAAAACCGTCAATCTCCCGGAAACGGCCACGGTCGAAGACGTTCTTCAAATCTATGTGAAGGCCCACCGGATGGGGCTCAAGGGAATCACCGTATTCCGGAACAAGAGCCGCGATTACCAGATTCTTTCCTGCGGAACCCATCAGATCTGTTAGTCCTCCATGCGCGTTACGAGGATTTTGTCGACCCGGCGGCCATCCATATCGACCACTTCGCATCTCAATCCCCGCCATTCGAAATGCTGCCCTTCAACGGGAACCGTTCCGATTTTCGACATGACGAACCCGCCCACCGTGTTCATCCCCATCTGATCCTCTTCGTCCATCTCTCCCACTTCCATATAGTCCATGAACTCATCCAGGGGCAGGCTCCCGGCGATGAGCCATGAGCCGTCTTCCCGCTCCACGATTTCCTTCTCGCCAGCCGGCGCGTCTTCGATATCCTCGAAAACGGATCCCAGGATATCGTCGAAGGTGACCAGACCGAGAATCTCCCCGTACTCATCCACCACGAAGGCGATGTGCAGTCCCGTTTTCTTGAAGAGTTCCATGACCTTGACGGCCGGCGTCGTCTCGGAGACATAAAGGGGTTTCCGGCATATCTCCTTCAGGTTAATGGGTCTTCCCTCCATGGTGAGGGCCAGGAGTTCCTTCGCCCGCATCACCCCCAAAACATTGTCCAGGGAATCCTGCACGATGGGATAGAAGGAATATTTGTGCTCGGCGATTTTGCGCTTTGTTTCCTCAAGGCTTTCATTCAGATCGAGCCAGACGATGTCGGTTCTGTGGGTCATCAGATAGGCCACCTTCCGGTCGGCCAGGCGAAAGACGCGTTCGATCGTCTCCTGTTCGAACTCCTGGAAGGTCCCCGCCTGTGTCCCCTGGTCAAGAAGAAGCTTGATCTCCTCTTCCGTTATGGTCGGCTCCGTGGAGGGTTCGACGTGAAAAAGACGCAGGATCAGATTGGTCGAACCGCTCAGCAGAAGCACCAGGGGATGGGTTACCTGGGAAAGGCGCTTGATCGGTCCGGCAACGAGGCGAGCCACCCGTTCCGGGTTGTTGAGAGCAAGCCGCTTCGGGACCAGTTCACCGAGAATCACCGACAAATAGGTAATCGCAACGACAACGATCAAGAAGGATATCGTCTTGCCGTATGGGGCGAGCTGGGGGAAAACGGATAAGTACCCCGTAAGCACCTTGGCGACCGTCGCGCCACCGTAGGCGCCTGCCAGAATGCCGACAAAGGTGATTCCGATCTGGATGGTGGAAAGGAAGCTGTCCGGAGATTCGGAAAGCTCCAGAGCGATGCGTGACTTCTGATCCCCTTCTTTCGCCAGCCTCTCCAGTCGGGCCTTCCTGGCCGAGACAAGGGCAAGCTCAGACAAGGAGAGCCCTCCATTCAAGAGAACAAGAAAAAAGATCAGCAATATCTCAAACCACACTGAATTCATGCAAGATTACCTGGGAGAAGATTCGCGGCCTTCCACTTATACAATTGTGATGCCTGAATGTGCAAACAATTTATTTCAGGGTGCATCGAGATCCGGGTGCTTGAAAAACGGGTTGATCCATCTTCCGCTTGTCCTGTAAGCCTATGGGTACAAATCGGGAGTGCAGGTGTGAGAAGCGTAGGCCCTATCCTCTGTTGTCCATCTTTGTTCGTCGGGCATCAAGCGCAAACAATCCGGCCGGCCCGTAACATTCAAGCGGGAGAATAAACCGTCACCCTATTTAGTCGATTCTTCATGATAAATCAAATTATTTTCCTGTAACTGATTGATTCTTATCAGCATAATGGATGGATGACAAAAATCTGATCACGGTCTGGCAAAAAACTCTCTTGACGGCCGGCCCGGTTTTCGATATACATGATAAATATTCTAAAGTAATAATGGTTATAACTTAAAAATGAAAGATGCCAAACTCACAGGTCTGAAGCTGACCCCGCAGCGATTGGCCATTCTGGAATACCTGAGTGGAAACAGGGAGCATCCCTCCGCCGCGGATATCTATGCCGCCGTATCGGAGAAATTTCCCACCATGTCTTTCGCCACGGTCTACAACACGCTGAAGGCCCTCAGAGACAGGGATCATGTTCTCGAACTGGCCATCGACGGAGGCAAAAGGCGATACGATCCGGAAACGATCCGTCATCACCACCTGATTTGCACGGAATGTCGAAAGATTGTTGACATCTATGTGGAGTTTGATCTGAGCGTCCCGGAGGCCGAACGGGACGGCTTTGATATCGCAGGCAATCATGTCGATTTCTACGGCGTCTGCCGGAACTGCAGGGAAAGCGGATCCGAGCAGAAGGCGGCATCGCGCAAAGGGAGAAAAACCTAGAGGGGAGCCCGCAGAAAATCCCTTTCTCCAAGGGACGGCACGTCCGGAAGAAACGAAACAATCAGGAGCCTGCTCCGGGTGCAGCGCCCGGGGTTTCATATCCATTCAATCTCAAGCAAGGAGGAAACATTTATGGCATCGTTGAAAGGCACAAAAACCGAACAGAATCTGCTCAAATCTTTTGCAGGAGAATCGCAGGCGAGAAACCGCTACAACTATTTCGCCTCTCAAGCCAAAAAGGAAGGTTACGAACAGATTTCCTTCATCTTTTCCGACACGGCCGACAATGAGAAGGAGCATGCGAAACGGTTCTTCAAGTTTCTGGAAGGAGGAATGGTGGAAATCACCGCTTCCTTCCCCGCCGGAGTCATCGGTTCCACGGCGGAGAACCTGGCTGCGGCTGCGGATGGAGAACATGAAGAGTGGTCGGACCTCTATCCCGAATTCGCCCGGATCGCTGATGAAGAGGGATTTCCGGAAATTGCAGGAGTATGGAGGGAAATCGCGGAGGCGGAAACCGGCCACGAAATCCGCTACCGGAAGCTCCTGGCCAATGTTCAGGAAGGAAAGGTCTTCAAAAAAGATGCGTCCGTGAAGTGGCGGTGCAGAAATTGCGGCTATATCAGCGAAGGCGTTGAGGCCCCCGAAATATGCCCGGCCTGTGACCATGAGCAGGCCTATCAGGAACTGTTCGTCGAGAACTATTGAGCCTGCTCCCCTGAAAGGACGTTCAGCTTCGATGCGGAAGAGGCGCCTCGCCCTGCGCCGCAACAACGCCTCTTCCGGGATGGACATAAAAAAACGGGGGCTTATCCTGATCCGGGCAAGCCCCCGTTTCCTGTTAACGTCCCGGGGGTTCCCCCCAAGGGGTCTATGCGAAACAACCGCAGATGAATAACCCGGTCATAAAAGACCTTTTATTGGAAAATTCCACAGACGACATAGGCATCCATGCCGTCCACTTTCTGGACCCATGACTTCTTTACCTGCACCTTTTTGGTGGCAGGATTCATCCAGTTGTATTCCGCCCAGCCGCCTCCCTGGGTTTTTGCGATTTCAATCTGCTCTTTCACAAAGAGCTTACCGGTGACGGAGTCCTTCGATTCCAGAAGACTCTTGCCCGCCAGCCCGGGATTTGCGCCATGCATCAGGACGACGCCGTTAAAATCGACAAACGTAATGTAAAGCTCGCCTTTTGTAAATTGGCCGTTTGGGTTGCCAAACTCCGCCGCCGCCTTTTCTTTTCCGTTGTCCTTCGCAAAGGCTGCGGCACTCTGGGCCAATACTTTCGCCTCATCGAGTGTCGCCGCATTGGCAATGAACGCTGCTGCAAAGATGAAAATTCCGACCAAGACCAGACTACGAACCAACTTTCCCATAGTAACCTCCATCCTTTTGAATTTAGCGCTTATGCGCAACGGCATTTTGATTGTTAAAAAGTTGAAAGTCAAGACAAAAGAAACGAAATATTCCCCTGACGTCATGGATCACATCATTTCTCAATCATCGGCCAACGATCGTTTCCATCGTCCTTCGAACATCCTGTGGCATGCCCCAGGAGTAATCGGTCAGGATTTTCCGGTACACCTCCTTCCACTTCGGGCTCTCCCTGTTCATCAGGGCCTCCCGGTTGTTAAGAAGAAGCTGACGGATTTCCGACACATTATGATAATCAGACCAGATGTTCTCAGCCGATGAAAATGCCTGAATGGCGGACTCAACATCCCGGGATATCAGGCGCTGAAACCCCAGGATTTCCCACTCTTTGGCCATTCCCGGGCTTTTTGCGCTCACATCGGGCCGGTTCGGGAGTTCCAAAGGTTTCCCCGGTTCGATGCGGCCCGTCTGAGGGATGGTCCGCTGAATCTGTTGGATGTCTTTTTTAACGGCTGTCTGCGTCTTATCAATCCGGCTCAATGCACCCCTGGCGATGTCGGAAACCCTGGCGGGATCAGATGAAGAAGCGAGTATTTCCTCGAGGGATGCCTTCTGGTTGAGGAGTTCCTGCTGCAGCGAATCCTGCAGGACGTTGACTTTATCGCTTACTTGGTCACCCACTTCAAGGACCCCTCCAATCTTGAAGGTCCGGCTTTGGAGCATTTCTTTAAAATCATTCCCCAGCCAGAGAACCCCGGCGATGATCAAAACTGGCCATACGAGAGCCTTGATCGCTTCAAGAATAAACTCGGGTCGGCTTTTTTCCGTCATTTCCGCCTCCATCCCGCTCTTTTATTTGTCGATGGAAAGATCCCGCCTGGCCAGTTTAACGACCAGCATCCCGGAAGCGGTTTACCGCCGCGCGGACCAGCCCGGCTTCGAAGAAGCACAGGCGGAGCAAAGAGAAAAAAGACCGCTTTTCGGTCAACTCTCTTTTCACAAAGTCCTCCCCATCCATCGTCTTTCTACGGCTTGAACGCCCCGGTCTCCACCCACTCATTTTTGATCAGAGACCACCAGTCATCAGCCAGACCCCTGGTAACATACTCATAGGGCAGCCATCCATAGCCCTCGTCGCCCCATCCCTTCCCCCAGGAATTTCGGATCAGGAGTGCGCCGGTTGTTTCAATTCCATTTTTATTGGCATTTTTGATTTTCATGCTGTCATCATAGCCAACGGCAACGACGGCGTGACCGCCCTCCAGATTCTCCCCGCGGGTCGGGTAGGGAATCCGGCCGCCATTGTCGTCCGCCTGGGAAATGGACGTGTAGACCGTAAAACCGAACATGGAAGGAAGGCCGGCGGCCAGTTTGGTTTTAATCCGGTGGAGCAGAACCTCTTCCGTTGTTCCGAGAGGATCGAGGCGATAGTATCGAATCGCCTGATAATTCGCGGCGAATCCGTAGCAGAAGGCCGGCGGCTCGACATCGAAATCCTTGGTCCTGTATGGCCAGTACTCTTCAGGCGGGACGCCGAAAAGCGCCAGGGCCCCCATGGTTGAGCGCAGGTAGGCACCCGTGTCGCCCGTTTCCTTCATGAGGTTGCGGGTGACCTTGTACAGGAAGAGCCGCGAAGCATCGATGTGCTTGCCGAAGGCCCTTTTTTCAAAATACTCGACGATGGCAACCCCTGCATTGGCGGTGCAGGAACCGAGGTCCTCCTGGTCCTCTACGGGAGAGCACCACTCGCGAAGATCTTTCTTTGCCGGCAGTTTAGCCTTGGAAGATCTGCTCAACCCCATTTTCGTGAACATGGCCTTGAGGGAATCCTTCTGCCCCTGGGCTTTCTGCTTTGGCGTCACCTCGTCGTGCTCCTCCGTGTAATCCCGGAAATCGGGATAATCCGGCCGCCATCCCATTCCTCTTTTAACGTTCGCATCCGCCATATCTGTTACCTCCTTTTTTTGTTTTTTCTGCAACGATTGAGAATTCTGTTCATTGGCAGTCATGAAATCGATTCATCCGGTTAACGAGCACCCTGGTATTGCGCAGAAGCACAGGGACATGGAAATCCCTTTTTTCTCTGCCGCCCGGAACGCCCTTTTCAATGCCGGCATCGCTTCCAGTGTTGAGGTAAGACGGCTCTCATGAAATCCGGGCCTTGAACGCTTGCGGAGAGCACCGCAGAGGGGGCACAAAGAACGGGACGAAACGTTAAAAAGGCAGGTCTCTGGATTCCGGGCTATGGAAGACTTCAGAATCCGCCTCTATATCCTGCATACCGTGAGGTTCTCATGATCTGGACACATCCAAACGAGGACTGCTTCTGCGACGGATCCATCAAGCCGAAAGGAGGTGCGGGATTAAAAGATCGGCGGCACCCTGGCTTTGCTGGAACTTTGTTAAAGTATAAAATAGTTGTTCTCCATGTCAACAGAAAATGGCGTCTTTATTGAAGGATACGGTTCGAAGTGCGCCAGCATCACCCCGGATGCATCCCGGGGATCACGATAAGGGATGACAGAATGGCCGGCAGGGACATGCCATGCCGGCCATTCTGTTGGGAAATCAGGGGGCTTGAGCTGTTCTTTCCTTTTACAGGCGCTCCCGGGGCCTCTCGTCTTCCTCAGCAGGATAAGATGCCGCCTGAAATCAAGAAAATTACGACAAGGACACTTTCTTTATGATGTCCTGAGCGGGTTTCCAGCCGGGTTGGAATCGACAGCACCTCATCAGTCTACTGGTTAAAGCTTGACATAAAGGACGATTTCGGCAATAGATTCTACCGTTGAAGGCAAAGTGCCTATTCCTCGTTTTGAGCAAGGCAACTTTTTATTGCCCTGATGTGGCAGGGCGCGGTTTCATTTGATAGACAAACCCTCAAAATAGGTCCGTTTTTGTTATTTCGCAGCGTGCTGGCGGCGAATACCTTCTCAGCCACAAGATGGTTCGCCCTTTCTGCGGACAATACATGAAGCGTTCGTATCTTTTTTGGGGCCTTTCAAAATAAAGGGTAACTGTTCAGCACAATTTTTTTGTGATCTTTGAAAAAAGTTCTTGACACGGTTTTTGGAAAGATTTTCAAAAAATCGGTGCGATCTTCTGCCCCCTTTACAATGTCGCCATAATGATGTCATGCGCCTCTTGATTTGCCTGCAAAGCATTCTCTAACACCGCCGGTCCGTGTTGAAAATTATTCCGTGGCCTACAGGGTATCCTGGAAGGTCAAATCGGCTCTGGAAAATCTGTGTTATAGTGGCCTATCACAAAAACACGGATGGCTGCATGACCGTTGAGAACATCAATGTAGAAAATGCGGTGCAACGGGTCAACGATCTTATTGCACAAGAAAAAAATCTGTCTCCGGCACTCAAGGCGAGTCTTGAGGTCCTGCTGCTTCTCGTGACCATTTTAACCAACCGCTTGGGACTCACCAGCAAGAACAGCAGCAAGCCGCCGTCATCCGATCCCAATCGGAAAAAGGCGCCGAAAGAACCGGGAGCACGCAAACCGGGTGGACAGAATGGACATATCGGCACCACGCTGAAGCCCTTTCCCGAGCCTGATCTGGTCAAGGAAATCCGGGTTGACAGAGAAACCTTGCCACCAGGAAACTATCAATCAACGGGATACGAACGCCGCCGGATTGTCGATCTCGACATCAGCCTCTTTGTCACCGAATGGCGGGCCGAAATTCTGGAAGATGAGAACGGCAAGCGTTTTGTTGCACCGTTTCCAGAGGATGTTGCCAGGCCGGTGCAATACGGTATCGGCGTCAAAGCCCATGCGGTCTATATGTCCCAGTACCAGTTGATCCCGTACAACCGCATAGAGGATCACTTTCAGGACCAGATGGGAATACCGGTCAGTGCCGGGTCGATCCACAATTTCAACAAGGATGCCTCTGAACGGCTTGAGTTCTTTGAATCGTGGGGCAAAAGCCGGCTTGCGGAATCGGCATTGGTTCACAGCGATGAAACCGGCATCCATATTGATATTGATGGCGTCAGGCGTTGGTTGCATAGTGTCTCGAACGACAGCTTTACCTGCTTTTATCCCCATGCCAAACGAGGGTGCGAAGCGATGGACGAGATGGGGATATTGCCGAAGTTTCAAAGGACCCTCTGCCACGACCATTGGAAACCCTACTTCCACTATGGCGGTTTGCATGCGCTCTGCAACGCTCGTCACCTCCGCGAGCTTGAAAGAGCGGTAGAACAGGATAACCAGCAATGGGCGGCGCAGATGATTGTCCTCCTGAAGGCAATGAACAAGGCCACCCATGAAGCAGGGGGACGCCTTGAGGAAACAGAGTCGGAACAGTTCAGAAAGCGCTACCGTGACCTGCTGCGAGAAGCCGAGTTGGAATGTCCAGCACCAGACGAAACAGCGAAAAAGAAAAAAGGCAAAACAGCAAGGTCAAAAGCAAGAAATCTTCTGGAACGCCTCGAGATCATGAGAACGAAACAGTAAGATTCATGGAGGATGCCAATGTGCCGTTCTCGAACAACCAGACCGAAAATGACCTGCGAATGACCAAGGTTCAACAAAAGATATCAGGTTGCTTTCGATCAATGGAGGGTGCGAAAATCTTCTGCCGGATCCGAAGCTATCTGTCGACTTGCAGAAAACAAGGCGTTACTGCGTCTGAAGCTTTGCGGCTACTGTTTCAGGGCAAGTGGCCCGAGTTTATGAATGTGGTGCTGAATAGTCCCCATTTTTTTTGTAAAGGTACAATAAGAATATCATGGAATTCATCAAATCGACGGCTCTGTTACTGATGCTCCTTAACCCGTTCCTGATCATCATTTATCTTATCGATGTGGTGCAGAGGATGGACAGGCGGCAATTCACCCGGGTGATCTTTCGCGCCGCGCTGATCGCGATGATAGTCTTTTGGTTTTTCGCTATTCTTGGGGATGTCGTGTTTATAAGCGTTGTGCAGGCAGAGTTCGCTTCCTTCCAAATCTTTGGGGGTATCGTCTTTCTTCTTATCGGTCTCCAGTTTGTCTTTCGCGGCCCCACAGCGATCGAGATTCTAAGAGGCGACTCGAAACAACTGGCCGGTGCGATCGCGATGCCTTTGCTCATCGGTCCAGGTACGATCAGTGCCAGCGTTATCGCAGGGAAGAAGCTTGCTCCTCTAGCAGCGTGCGCCTCTGTTTTTTTGGCAGTCAGTATCTCCATTCTGATCATGATCAGTCTCAAGATCTTACACGATTTTACGCTACCAAAGCGAGAGGCCCTGATTCAGAGGTACATTGAAATCGCAGGACGAATCACTGCATTGTTCGTGGGAACCATCTCCATTGAGATGATCATGAAGGGAATTCGGGCCTGGGCAGAGAAGTTCTAACGATCAAAATCTGGTCACCGGTTAGTGGGAGACGCAATATATATCGATCCGCATGTCAGTTTGAATTATTTGTGAAAATTTTGAAAAATATAGGGGAAAAATACTTTTTAAGTATGGATTGCCTTGTAGGCAATCAAGGAAAAATGTAGTCAACAGTAGTCAACAGGCATGAAAAAAGGGTTACGAAAAAAATTCGCAACCCTTTGATTTAATGGTGGGTCAGGACAGAATCGAACTGTCGACACTCGGATTTTCAGTTTGCATTTCCATCTTGTATCAAGTTTCCTCCAACTTCATAACACCTATAAAATCAGCAATATATATTTTACACAATTGTATTGACTTGTAAGAAATATCCATTATAGTGTTCCCCATGTGTTACCCATGTTACCCATTGTAAAGGGGGCCATAATGGAAAAAAAGATCAAGTTGACAAAATCAGCGATTGACAAGCTGCCTGTCCCAGCAATCGGCAAACGTGTTGAATACTGGGATTCTGAATTGAAGAATTTCGGCATTCGTATCAGTTCAACTTCGAAGAAATTCTTCGTTATGCGGCGGGTCAAAGGAGCCCTGACGCGGGTCACCATAGGCACATATGGCGTCTTGACTCCAGATCAGGCTCGAAAGCTGGCAATTGAAACGCTGGCTTCCCTGGAAAAAGGCATTGACCTGAACGAAATAAAGCGGAAAGAGCGGCAAAAGGGTATGACGCTAGCTAAAAGCTTGGAAAGATATTTTGAGGACAAACCGAACCTCAAGCCGCGTACTGTGAAAACATATGGCGATCTGTTTCGTCTGTACCTGTCAGACTGGCTCGAAAAGCCGATTGCCGAAATCAGCAAGGATGCGGTCGTGAAGCGACATTCCCAGATTTCCCAGGATAAGGGAAAAGCAGCGGCTGACAATGCTATGAGAACTTTAAGGGCCATTTATAACTATGCCGACGAAATCCACAACAATGAACTTCCACCAAACCCCGTGAAACGATTGCAGGTACTGAAATCCTGGAACAAAGTCCCTAGAAGAAAAACTGTTTTATCTTCCAGGCAACTACCAGCGGTCTTTAGGGCAATTCAGAGTATCGGAAATCCAACAATCAGGGATTATCTGCTTTTGCTGCTCTTGACCGGGGCACGCCGTGAAGAAATGGCATCACTGACATGGGCAGATGTAGACATGAGAGAAAAGACGTTCACCTTTACCGATACCAAAAACGGCAAAAAGCATACCTTGCCAATGAGCGATTATATTCATGAGATATTTAAGAACAGACAAGCCCTTAAAGAATATGGCAATGACAGTGTTTTCCCAGGAAACGGGAAAACAGGGCGTCTAATTAATCCGGTTAAACAGGTTGCAGCAATCACGCGGAACACGGGCATAAAATTTTGCCTTCACGACTTCAGGCGGACTTTTGCCACTGAATCAAGCCATATAACCTATGATTACGAGTTGAAGCGGCTTTTGAATCATGCTTCGCCCAGCAATGACGTGACAGCGGGGTATGTTCACTATCAGATTGACGAATTGTTCGCCATTATGCAGCGTGTCACAGACCATCTATTGAATTTGTGCGGATACCGAAAAGCCGATCCAGATAATAACGAAAATCCATAATGAGGAGGTATATTCGATACAAGATGTTGGTGCTGTAGTTGATGCTGATTTAAGATTAGAAGCTGTTAAAATGATTGATGTATTTGGTTCGTTAATGAAATGCAATGCAGTGGAATGCTGTCAATACGGGGAAAAACCTTATCAAGAACTTATTGACAAATTTCAGCAGGCTGTTTTTGACAAACGGTGGCTGGATGTATTGACAACAGCCGCCTTGTCTGGAAGCAGGACATGAAGACCCATTGTGGCGGTGATTATCTCAGGTCAATCTACTTACGCTGCAATGTCACACGCTTTCTATAAATGGACATGTGTGGATTACCAGACTGTTCAAGTATCCCTTTAACCACCAGCCTTTTAAGAATAATGCTTATGTTCTTTTTCCCATTCCGTGTCGTTATGCCAAATTCAGAATAGACATCTTTTATTGCAAACGGATCTTTTCTTTTTTCAATCCATTTCTTTACAGCCTCAGCCATATTAGTAGGGAGAGATGGAATCGCGTAAATTGTGTTGACTAGCTTTCCCAAGTCTTCCTTCAGCATTTCGAGTGAAACCATATTACCAATGATAGTATCCCGTTCTATCTTGGCTTTCAAAGCGGCCAAGCTGTCTGCATAAACTGTCTGGTATTGTGTGTCGATCCATTCTGAATAAGCTTCCCAGCCGTTTTCTTTAACATTACGAATAAAATCAATCATGAATTGGTTGGCTTGGAACCATTCGCCGTTTAAGTTTGTTTTATGGAAGAGAGTGTGGATTTGAGATTCGATCTTTCGGGCATTTTCCTCTGATGTACTGATGGTGTGC
>Ga0209723_1003587_pt1 | contig 18400 bp, 27 predicted proteins | sample BiotimSIPDNA_2_FD_185750 | JGI IMG/M metagenome (GOLD analysis project Ga0209723, IMG submission 185750) | Anaerobic biogas reactor microbial communites from Washington, USA - Biogas_R2 time_0 SIP DNA (SPAdes) (version 2) | ecosystem: Engineered > Bioreactor > Anaerobic > Unclassified | place... | reverse complement strand
GGAGTAACAAACGGTGATTATGTCATAATCCGGAATTTCAATTCAGTAATGACCTCGGAAACAAACGCGATGCTCGTATCCTTCCTCCGAGAATGGAAGCTCGCCCTTCAGAACAACTTCAAGGGCGACACGGGCGACACGGGCGAAGACGGTAATACGATCTACTCTCAGAGTGGTGTTCCTTCCGTGGCTCTTGGCAAAGACGGAGATTTCTGCATCGTCACTTCAACGTGGAACCTGTATAAGCGAGTTGCGGGCGCATGGGCACTTCAAGGCGGATTGAAAGGTGCGAATGGAACGAATGGATACACTGTTCATCGGAATAACGGAGTTCCGTCAAGTTCATTAGGGGTAAATGGCGACTGGTGTATCAACTATGCTAACTGGAATATGTACTACAAGTCAGGCGGCGCATGGGTATTACAAGGCGGATTGAAAGGTGCGGATGGGACGGACGGTAATACCGTTTTAAGCTCGAACGGCATCCCTGACGTAGCAATCGGAGTAAATGACGACTGGTGTATCGACTACAGCACGTGGAACATGTATCGCAAGGAATCCGGGGCATGGGTGTTGCGAGGGAGCGTAAAAGGGGAAACGGGTGCTGCGGGAGCAGCGGGCGCGAAATGGTATTCATCCGCTTCTGACCCGTCTTCTGCTATCGGCATTACCGGAGACTACGCACTGAACACCGCAAGCGGCGACGTTTTCAAGCGCGGGGCCGGAGGATGGTCACTTGACGGCAACATCAAAGGTGCCACGGGGGCTACGGGCGCACAAGGCCCGCAGGGGGCAACGGGTGAGACTGGCGCAACGGGAACGGCGGGTAGCCGTTGGCATGTAGTAAGCGGTATTCCTTCAACTTCTCTTGGTGCGGAAACGGATATGGCGTTGGACACTGTGACGTCTAACGTCTATCGCAAAGAATCAGGCGCATGGGTTCAGAAGGGAAATATCAAGGGTGCGACGGGTGACACAGGAGCGCAGGGAATTCCGGGCGTAGAGTGGAAGGGCGAGTGGAATTCCGCCACAGAGTATGTGGCACGGGATGTGGTGTATTACAACGGGAATTCGTACCTTGCACTTCAAACCGGCACAAATCAAACCCCTCCGGCGACAAGTGATAGCTATTGGCAGATTGTAGCGCGAAAGGGGATCGACGGCGAAGGCGCCGGAGACATGCTCAAAATCGACTACGACAGCGACGCCGACGGTAAAGTAAATGCTGCGGATGCTGCGGATACGGCGACCTACGCAACATCCGCAGGACGAGCGACGGCTGCTGATAGCGCAGATTCGGTTGCGTGGGAGGATGTTTCGAGCAAGCCAACCGACTTTACCCCTTCCGCGCACGCCCTCGACGCGCACACGGCGGTGACGCTTGCGGAGCTGAACGCGAAGATCAGCGACAAGGATATCGCGAGCACGGACGCCGCCACCACGAGCGCGGCGGGGCTGATACTTGTTCCGACTAGCCTCTATGCGAGGTCGGATAAATTTTCCAGAGCGTCCGCGAATACGTTGAGCACTCCCGCTATCAACGCAGAGTTGGACGGCGATCTACTAAGTTTCGCCGCCGGGACAATCGGACTTAACACAGCGGGCAGTTGGGATAACAGCGATTATGCGACTCCGGCGAATCGTTCCGGCAAGGACTTCTACGTGTACGCGACTGCGGACGGGTTAGTGCTCTCCGCGAACGCGACGTACCCGACTGGGTACGTCGCCGCTACTTCCAGAAAGATCGGTGGCTTCCATTGCCTGTGCGTGGCGGTCGGAACAATCTCAGGCCATCCTCTCTCCGGTTTCCTTGCTGGCGACATTCTCCCGGCGAGCTGTTGGGACTTGCAGCATCGTCCGCTGTGTTCGCCTGAGGGTATGGTGTGGAGCGAGCAGGCTAAAATCTGGGTTGACATTTATCTTCAATCCGGCACCGGAGCCAGTACGAAGTCTGTCAACGGCGGGACGATAACGGATAATCGCGACTGGATGGACTTCGTGGATGATCTTGGTGTGGTTGGGAAGCGACTTCTCGACGATGGAGAGTTTCAGAAGATAGCAGAGGGCTGCAATCAGGAGACGAATATAGCCGGTTCCGCCGACCCCGGCACGACTACTGGGCATGTGGATACGGCAGGCAGGCGCATGATCAGCAACATCGGCTGCGAGGACTGCGCGGGGGTTATGTATCAGTGGCTGCTGGATCAGAGTTATCGCGTTGGAACGGGGGCTGCGTGGAACTGGTACGACTTGCCGGGTGCGAAGGGCAGTCTGTATAACTACTCGACCGATGGGATGGCTGACGTGAAGCTCCTTGCGGGCGGTCTTTGGGATACTGGCGTGACTTGCGGTTCGCGGTGTCGTAGTGCGTATAACTACCGCTGGGCTGTCCTTTCGCATCTCGGCGCGCGGGGGTGCTGCGGAGCCGGTTTAGCGGGATAAAGGAGATGATTTAATGAGAGGTTTTCCGAAGCATTTCAACACAAAAGATGACGTTCTAAACGCGCTGCAACTTTTCCCCGACGAAACGCGAGCCTACTGTCAGACGCTGCTCGACAATCGCAAGCTCTGGGTGCAGACGGAGTACACCGTGCCGGGCATCAATGACGAGACGCACTACACCCGCACGGACGAGGCCGGCAATACGTACCAGATGGAATACATGGACGATCCGAACGGGGATATTCCAAGGCTCGGGTTCACGGTCGAAGAATTGGAGGCGATAGTCAATGAGTAGCATTCCCGCCCCGACTCCGAGGCATCAGCTGATTAACGGGCGCTGGCAGATTCCGATGGAGGAGCTGCGAGCGGAGAAAATCCATGAAATCCAGCAGGCGAGCAATTCCGCGATAGCCTCCATGACCGCAGGCTACACAGTTGGAGAGGTCCAGTCCTTCGAGCAGCAGCGGCGCGGGGCTGCTGACATCCTCGCCGGGAATACCGAGACGGAGGATGCGCAGTATGTGGCGGCGCTTGCGGCTGCGAGGGCGGCTGCTGGCGACGAAGGCATGACCGCCCTTGAGCTTGCTGGGCGGATAACTGCGAACGCGACGGCTGCGGCGCAGGCTACGATTGCAATCCTCGGGCTGCAACAGGGACTTGAGGTGCGGGCGAGGGCGGCAAGCACGCCGGAAGAGTTGGAAGAGATTGTGTGGTCAGGGGGTGCATAGATGTGGACGTTCAGAAATTTTAAGCGTGACGAATTCGTCTGTCCCTGCGGCTGCGGCTTCGACGACGTAGACCCGCTGATTGTGACGACGCTGCAACGACTCCGGGACGAGGTTCAGCGGCCGGTGGTGGTCAATTCCGGGTGCCGGTGCAAAAGCCACAATGCCGCCGTCAAGGGAAGCAAGTCGAGCCAGCATCTACGCGGCAAGGCGGCGGACATCAAGATCGAGGGGCTGACGTCTATCCAGATAATCGACGTTATCCGGAGGTTGTACTTGGACGGTGAAATATACGTGGGCTACGTGTATGCGATTAACGGTGCATCTGTGCACGTAGATGTGCGAGCACCGCAGAGCCAGACAGTGAGAAGGTGGACGCGGTGAACGACTTCATGGACCACTGCAAACTCCTTCTCCCTGCCGTGCTGGTGGCCATGCTCGGAAGCGCGATCAAGTACATCCGGCGTCATCGCTGCGAGCCGTTTCGGTGGGGGGAACTTCTCTCAGGTTTGGCGGTCGCAGCGTTCGCAGGGCTGGTGGTGCGCATGCTTTGCCTGGGCTTCGGGCTGAATGAGTGGATCTCGACAGCGGCGGTCGCGATGGCGGGGTACGGAGGCGGGAAGACGTTGGATCTTCTTGTAGACGCGATATCGAAAAGGGCGGTAAGGTAAATGCCTGATTTCAGCTGGAAGTGGTTCTGGTCCCGCGTTTTCGACGAGTTCGAGGCGCGGGATTTTTTTGTGTTCCTGGGTGCGGTCGCGTTTTTTTTATTGATCTGGGCTGGACGCATCCAGTCGGAGCATGTGGACAAAATCATTATAGCGGTCGTCAGTTACGCGATCGGTCGCCCGAACAGGAGGGAGCGCGATTGAAGAAATGGCAGTGGATTGGACTTGGTGTCCTCACGGTCTGTCTGATTGCCCTCTACGTCTCGGGGCGCTTCGAGGGATTGATGCTTGCCCTCTCCGGTGCTGGTTTGGTCGCGGCGTCCAAACTCGCGGCGGGCCGCCGAGAGACGGACAAAGCCTCGGAAGAAACGCGGAAGACGATAGAGAGATTGGACGACTTGCGAAAGCAGCACGAAGAGGAGGTTGCAAAAATTGAAGAGGCTGGTAAGCATCGCACTGTTGACGATGTTATTTCTCGCGCCAACGAGCGCGAGCGCCGGGGAAATACGACTCTCCGCTGACGGTCAGGACGTCATCATCCCCGTGGAGATGTTCGAGCGTAGACAACTCGACCTTGAGAAGTACGACGCGATGAAGCTGTACGTGGCGAAGATCGAGGCCGAGATCATAAAGCTGCGGGATCAGGAAGCGATACGCGAAGCCCTACTTGCTCAGGAGCGCCGCGCCTCCGAGGAGGAGATAGCCAGGTGGGTGGTGGCGCACGACCGGGCGGACAGGCGGGCGAAGATGCCGGGGCTTGGGCTTGGCGTCGGCTACGGCTCGAACGGGGAGTTCGTCGGCATGGTCGGCATCGTCTGGAAGCCTTTATGGTAGTAAAGAAAGAGGGAGTGCAATACTGCTCCCTCTTTCTTTTTCCTGATTGTTTCGTAAATACGACGTGAATCATACGCGAATCTATGTGCTTCCTTGGCGAATCCTTGGGTCTATTTTGAACGATATTGAAAAAGAGATGTAGAATTACGTCTGTCTATCGTTTCATCGCAGGAAAGTGTATTTTCTGCTATGATTACGTATCTCCATCCTGCAATAAAGAATCCACAAAGGCACCCGACGCAAAACATGAGTAAGCTATACATATTAAATCTCCTATCGTTCCCGAATTTTTAATAACATAATCGAACGGATAATTGTCTAGTTCTGTTTCTGACGGATGGTTCTTTTGTGCTTCCGTAAGTCCATTATCGAAACCCGGACGCTCAATACGGATCGTAGTTACTTTGTAATTATGAATCAAGCTCCATTGTTTCATTAGTTGAATCTCGTTCAAATACCTGCAATCTGTTATCACTACTTTATCTGGGTAGACCTCATCATCTAGCAAATACCAAAGAATACGTATCCATGTATTTGAATTGTATTCTCTTACAACGGAAGCAAGGTCTTGTAAAAATTTTCTACCGCGTTCGTCTTTTTCACCATCCCACCCTAATTTTTCAGCGAACTCTTTCAGTTGGCCTACAAAAGAGTATTTTTGATATCCATCTAACCCTATCGAAAACGTATCTTTCCCTGCCCTGGCTTTTCCTGAAATAAGGATAAGGTGTCTACTCATGCGAATTTTCCTTTTTCAGTTGGGGCAGTTCCACAGTACGCGGGATCGTTGTAAAACATTTTGCCAATTCTTTCAATCCATCTTCTTCTGCTATTTGCCGCATTGTTTCGTTCAGTTTGTCAGGAGCATTACAAAACATATTTCTAGACACAATCCATCACCTTGCTTTCATAATAGATAGATACTTGCTGCTTATTTACCTGTACTGCCGAACCCGCTAAGACCTCTGTCCGTATCGGCCAAGTTGTCCGCATACTTGTTTATCACGTGTGTGCATGGTGCGATGATTATTTGTGCGATTCTATCTCCATGTTCTATTTGAAAATCAGGAGATGTTAACGGTCCTATATGATCCATAAGGATCTTTATCTCTCCACGATAATCAGAATCAATCGTACCCGGTGAATTTGCAATCCTTAGTTTTGTTATGAGCGACAATCCCGAACGTGGGCGTATCTGTATCTCGTACCCTTCGGGAATTTCTACAGCAAGCCCTGTAGGGATTGCTACAGTTTCTCCTGGTTTTATCGTCATATTCCGATACGGGTATAGGGCTCGATTCGTTAAACACGCCCGTATATCCATCCCACTTGCTCCCGTAGACATGTATTCTGGTAACGTAGATTCAGGATCGAGTTGTTTCCATTTCAGGATAACAGTCATTTTACCACTCCTTTGTAACAGACGCGGACAGTCGTATCATCCCGTTTCTACGTTTGCACCATGCTACCAGCCAATAGCAAAAAGGAGTATCGACTAAAGCTATTAAAATTTTGATTACCCACTGACTGAGTATCATGGAAAGTAAAACTGAGGTAGGCATAATCCCGTAAAAAGCGATTACGATAAAGATCACTGTATCGAAAAATTGGCTCGTGATCGTGCCTACATTATTCCTAAGCCACAAGTGCTTGCCGTTCGTATATTCCTTCAATTTATGAAATACCCATACGTCGTTCAACTGACTAACCAGATACGCGATAAGCGAAGCTCCAGTAATCCTCCCGACCCTCCCGAATAATTCTGTGAAGAACTCTTGCCGTTCATAGAAAGGAGCAGCAGGAAGCAATACTGCAAGAAATCCTAAAGACATGGCCAGTATGCTGCAAAAGAAACCCGCCCATACAACTCTAGTTACCACCTTCTTTCCCCATATTTCACCGATAACATCAGTCATGAGAAAGGTGATAGGGTATGCAATCACACCAGCTGGGATAGTAAACCCGCTGAATGAGAACAGCTTTGTTGCCAATACATTCGCTGTTACCAACGATGTTACGAATACCGCAACTAGTGTGATGAATGTTCTAGGCACTTTCAATTCCATTTAGATGTTCCTCCTTTAGAGTAGTATGCTGCGCCGTTTCTTGTTCTGTACTTGAAACACTTTATCCGCCGATTCGATCAAAGCATCAGAATGGGTAATCATGATAATTTGTAATCCGAGTTTGTCTGATACCTGTTTCAACATCTCACTTGCTTTCGGCAATAATCCTTCCGAAAGATTCTTGAATGGTTCATCCAATAGTAGCACATTTCGAGTTTTTGGTTGTTGCATTGACCATGAGGCAACTCTGAGAGCGAAACTAGCCACGTCTACTGCACCTCCTCCCGATGCTGATAAAGGATCCACGATCTGGTTTCCCCGTTTGAACATGAGGTCACATTCTGTTTTACCCCTCCTTTGCACAAATTCTACTATCATTTCGTATGGATCGTCAAATACAGAATCAAGTGCCATTGAAACTGTATCCGCAATATGGTATTGCAAGGATTGTTGTGTTTTCAATCCTACTTCCTTTACTACCGCTATCGCTTGTTCATGTTTCCTAATCTCTTGCTTCGTTTCTTTCAATGTTTCCTTAGCTGTTTCTAACGATTGTTCAAGTTGCTCTTTTTTCCCTTTCAATCGTTCAAGCTGGATTCGTAGTTTCCTGATCTCATTCTTCATCGTTCATATACGCTTGCGCTATCTCATCTAAGAGCGATTCCAGCTTATCGGAAATTGTATCTAGATTCCCTTGAATTTTAGTAAGAGCTTGTTCTGCCTCTTCCAAAGTATTGCAACCCCATTTGTCTGCCAATTCTTTCAGCATATAATCTTTTTTACCTTTGAGTTCAGCTATTTTCGCTTTACCATCTTCAATCTTTTTCTTTAGTCCAAGTAGTTCCTTTTCAGATAACTTCAAGGAGCGATTTGCCATTTTTATCACATCCATTCATGTAATTTTGGTAACGTCTACAATGCTCTTTTTTCTTACACGTATGGAAACATACCTGTAAAGCAATCATACATTCCCTCGCAGTACACCAAATAAACTCGGTGCGATGCAACGCCGCTAAATCCTTGAATCGTTGTGTTCTATTCCTGCTAAGAACTGTTGGTTTATCTCCGAAAAGCCATGGTCGTTTTACAGGAGGTTCTAGAATATCGTTGACAGGAATCTCAATGTCATTCGATTTTCTTGTAAACCTACATACCGTTTTTTTCACATACTTTTTCTTCTTAGTATATTTTTTCACAGCATTTCACCGTCCATCGCTTTATGGATAAGTGCTATAACTGATTTCCTTAATTTATTTGAGGAAAGAAACTCTTTCAGATTATCCTCGAACGACAACGATACATTCCAATCTTCTTTCAAGTGTGATATGAACGCTTCCATACGTGTATCACGTTCTGCCTTTATTTCAAGATGCTCCTTCGTAATCACATCTACTTTTATAGGAAGGAACTCTTCTGTTACTGTATTCGTTTCCGCAAACCATAAATACACCCTAGGCAAATGCTCTGCCTGATCCGCAGTCTGTCTTGTGATTGAACCTGGATTGACTAATAATCTACCTTTATATTTTACCACAAAGGGTGTGTGATTGTCGCCGGTTACGATAAGTTTATATTTAGAAAATTTTCTAAGTATTTGCTCCGCTGTAGGTTCCGTACAACTCGGCCATGGTTTATTGCCTGTGTACGTGTACTTATGCCATACCGCGACATTTTCAAATGCATCGCCAGCAAGTAATTCTGAAATAGAACCATTCGGCGTTGATTCCCCCCAGTGCCCATTCGATAGTATAGTAATATTCTGTGCCGTGTGAAGCGTGTGCATTCCTGACCGTTGCGCAAGCTCCATACTATGTTGCGGTAAATCGTGATTACCATATACTGTAAGAAATACCGGACCTTCTTCATCACCTAATTCTAACTGACTAAAAAAAGCAATGGACGCAGAGAGCAGGTACGGAGAAGTTTTCCATGTGTGAAACAAATCTCCTGCATGGATGATCGGGCATTTGTACCGTTTTTGTATAGCTGAAATATAGTACGCTTTGATCCATTGAGATTCCCAAAAATCATCTGTACGGCATATCGGTTGTGTATCCCGTAAATGCCAATCCGCTGTAAGTATCGCTGTAGGTTTCATTTCTTTCCTCCTTTCTTACTACCGCATAAAGGACAAGTATCTGGAAATAGCGTCATGAACTCCTCTTGAAGTTTATCAGTTTCTTGCACTATATCATACAGATCCTCATCTGTTTCCTTTATGTTCGTAAAAAGAAGGTACAAGTTATTTTTCTCGATGGACAATGCGCGTATCATCTGGAAAGATTCAATAGCTTCGTTCAGACACGTTTCCTTGGTTGGTAGCGTACTAAGTTTTTCTATAGCTGTAGTAGTTGCGTTTATATCAGAAACGAGCGTTGTGAGTGTATCCTTGCTTGATTCCAGAGAAATCTTCGTATCACGTAAAGCAAGATAGTCTGTAACGTATTTTTCTAAAGCCAACAGTGGTTCAAACTCTTCCATCTGTAGATTTATTTCCTCGATAGTATCAATTATCTTACCAAGCTCCATTAGGTCTTTGTCAAGTTTCTCTATCCTGTTTTGTAGTTTTTCCGCACGGGCGATCTTTTTTTCCAGATCGGGTAGATATTCGTATAGGGCAATGGATGCTTCATACTCGTTTATCTTGCTTTCGCATACCTGCACATCCTGATTCAACTTTCGTTGCCAAGCCGCAAGCGTTTTCATAGTGGAATCAATAATATCCAGATGCGCGATCTTATTAAAATGGGCAGCTACTTCACCCGCACTGGAATCAAGTAAAAAAGGACGGTCGAATTGCTGTTGTAAATTCACCTCGTCTATGTTCAAAATATGTGTAACATCCTCAGGAACGTCCGTTTTTATCGCAGTTAGTTTGTTTCCATTTACTGTATATCCGTGCGCATTATCATGTTTCCATCGAATTATCGTGTTATCAGGAACTTGAATAGTTACTGACGTGTCTCCACCCCAATCTGAACGAAACGCATCTCCTAGCGGTCTGTTCCAAATCACCCAACGCAACGCTCTAAGGATTGCTGTTTTTCCAGAGTCCGAGGGGCCAATAATAGCATTGACCCCTCCATCAAACTCAAACGCATTATGTTGGTGTGATTGAAAATTGTTCAGTTCAATCCGTGTAATCATAGTTACCGTTTCTGTTGGGAATATCGAATGAATTCCTTACGAGTTTTCGCATTTTCTGATTTCACTTTGGAAATCACATGCATCGGGATTGTGAATAGCACCAAAGGAAACCAGACAAACAACACAACGACATGCACGATCCACCACATTAAGTGCTCCCTCCTTTTTTACTATCTAGGATACTGAAAAATACTTTGGCATCTAATATCACTATCGGATCTTTTCTACTTTTCTTTACGAACAGTATCCAGTTAGTGCCTGGAATAATATTCGACTGCGCTTGGTCTATCCAGGACGGGATAGACCAATTTTCCTGTGCTTTACACTCTACGGAGTATGGGAACTCTTTCAATACTTTCTTTTCCATACGCACATCTACACCGTTTTGACCCATACCTCTAGATTCGATAGGGCAATCGTGTCCCCATTCATACCCAGTTAGATTCGATATTTGTTCACAAACCCATTTCTGCAATCTACGCCCTTTATCCTTAGCAGATGCAACCGTTATCCGTTTTTTCATACCAATGCCCTGCGTTTCCTATTGGAATCAAATTGTGATTCAACTTCTTCCCATAGATCAATTACAGCATCTTCCAATTTCTTTTCAAGCCCGTCTTCTTCAATCATCCGAATAGATTCTTCTAATGATTTTCCAAGTTTTGTATCTCCAAGCGCATAAACAGTATTACCGCTCATTTTCTTCAGGTATTGAAGATTTTCACGGATATTGTCAATACCGTAATCGAAGATGATAGTCAAAGGAGCAGAACGATACGGTTTCCATACAGAATTTTTGTAGACCTCGACCTCTGTAGTAACACCAACTACTCGTTCAACTTCTTTCTTATTGATGGTCTTTGTTACCTTGATCTTCTTAGGATTGTTGAACTTCAATCTGGTTGAAGCGTAAAATCCGATTGCGTACCCTCCGGCAGCAGATGTTTTCTCGGCATACGGCGAAGTATCTCCCGAACTGCGAACTTGATTGGAACAAACAACAAGAAACTTTTTTTCCGTAATCACACGACAGGTTTTTCGTAGTTGTTCTGAAAATTCCTTTGCTCTTCGCATTCCCATCTTATCTCCGTCTTTACTTTCTAATTCAAGATTGGTAGAAAGAGCGGCAAGCGAATCTACAAAAACTCCATGCAAATTTCCTTCAGGTTCTGGTTCCCATTTTCGTATCGGTTCAAATACTTCAGGTATCGTATCAGGATGATCAATCTCCATTTCTTCCACATCAAGATCGAACATCGTAGCAAATTGCCTATTCAATCTTGCTTCAGGATCACGGAAGAAAATAGAACCACCCTGCCTTTGTACTGCACCTGCTATCTGACATAACACAACTGTCTTACCACTGCCTGATGGGCCGAATGCTTCTACAAGAACACCGCCGGGTAACCCGCCTCCTCTTACTCTACCGCCGGATATTGCAAGGTCGAGCAAAGTAGAACCAGTGGAAACAACATGCGCAAAATCACCGTCATACTCTTTTTTCTTTTCTGGCGGTTCATTCATTCGTTGCTTTATTTGGGTAGTTAAATCATTTGGTGTTAGTTTTCTCTTTTTCTTCACTACCATTACCAATCTCCTCCATGCGTTTGATGATAGCTTCGATGTGGTCCATCGCTAATTTTTTCTTATGGAGTTGTATACTCACAATGGATGTATATTGCTCCATCGGTATCTTATCTGCCTTAAGAAGCAGCAATCGTTTTGCAATATCGTTCACCATCGAAGCTACTGAAGGAGCCTCTTTGCTTAGTTCCTTTTCCACTAGATCACAGATGATATGTGATCTAGACAGACCTTTGTACACTGTGTACAGGCTGAATTTATCGGCAAGGGCAAGGGGGAGGTACCCCCCTGCCATCTTTTGCCGATCAAGAAGAATTTCTTTTTCTACGGGTTCAGTCTTTTTCTTCTTAATCGTTTTCGGCATCACTAATCCTCCTTGGCGTCCATGCAATCATCCCATTTAGGGCAATCATCGCATTCGTCGTGTTCCTCACAATCTTTTCCGAATACGTACCCGTGCGGGCATTTATTCTTTCCAGCTTTCTTTCCTACTTTTTCTTCCTTTTTATCTTTCTTTGCAGGAGCGGTTTGCTGTTTCTTTCTGCCCGTACCATCACACGGTTTGCACACCCCACCTTTAGAGTTTTTACCAGTACCCTTGCAGGCTACACATCGTTCTTTTTCAGGGATTTCCTCTTCTTCCTCCTCTTCTTCTTCCTCCTCTTCTTCTTCCTCCTCTTCTTCTTCCTCCTCTTCTTCTTCCTCCTCCTCCTCTTCTTCTTCCTCTTCGGAAGCAGTGATATCCTCATCCTCTTCCTCTTCTTCTTCCTCGGAAGTATCGTCTTTCTTCTTATTCGATTTTGCCATATTCCTTACTGACGTTCCGTACGCTTCATCCTCATCTTCCGTTTCATACTCGAAGAATTTAGCCTCAAGTTCATTATAGGAAAGCACTTGAAGAATCTCGTCCAGATTTGGAACGTCTTTCAAATCCTTTTCCTTATACGGTTTATCCCGTTCCTCAAAATCAATTCTGGAAGTAGAGGCGTACTTGTTCTTACCAAACTGCTCTTCGCTGAAACGGATTTTCAAAGTAAGTCCTTCATCTGTATCAGGGAATACCGCGTTTTCCTCGTTTTCTTCAAGTTCCTCATTCAGCTTATCCTGAAAAAGATATTGAGAAATATCCCAGATATGCGGCTTTTTCTCATAGTCTTTCGAGTTCAGCGGTACGACTACATACAGGTTCCTAAGAGAAGGCTTAAGCGCCTTCAGTTCTTCATCTTCCGCATCTCCATCTTTCACTCTTTTTGCACGGTGGTCACAGATAGGGCACTTCTTTCCGAAAGTAGTGAGGCATACGAATGTTTCTTTGTTCGCTCCGATCCCTCTGTGTACTTTATACGGCTTCTTATACCACTGCTCCCCCACAACTGCGATGCCCAAATCCGTATTCTTATCCATGTGCTTCGGGTCTGTAACAGTGTACGGAAGAATGTCGAGTGATACTCTAGAACCAGGCTCTTCTTTGAATATCCGAATGTTCCTCGGTAGATTCAGATAACCGTATTTAGAACCCTGTGCTTTTTGCTGTTTCACGTTGCCCGCCACCGCTGCTCTGAACTTACTTCCTCCGCTTTTCTTTCCAAGTTTCGCCATACTTATTATTCCTCCTCGTGGTGTATTGTATGAATAGGTCCTTCACAATCAGGATCCTCACAGTCGTTGCAACCTATTACAAAACGGGCATCGGTAATATGTTCACAATTTACACAACCCTCTTCTGGGTAGTTTCTGCACTGGAACCAAGGCATGTACTATTCCTCCTCCTTCTCTTCATCCTCCGTTTCTACGTTCTCTCCTACTTTCTTTTTCGCAAAATCATCGAATGCGTTCAACCAGGCTGTCATTTGTAACCGACTATACAGATACACGAAAAACGGAATCACAAACGCACAAAGAACACTTATGAAAAGGATTTGGGCAAACGTCACTATGCTTTCCTCGCTTTCTTCTTAACCATAGAAGCGGCAACGGTCTCATTCACTTTCTCATTTTTCCGCGTCCTCTCTTCTGAAAGATTTCTAGGAATAGACGGCCCTGCAAAATACTGCATACCATGTAGCTTGATTAATCCATCAAGTGTATCTTTTCTGGAAGCGATAGCATCGAATGCCGATTTAGCCATGCCGTACCTATACTGTGCTTCAACTACTTCCTCCGCGGCTTTCTTGTAAGAATCTTGCAGGATGATTGTATCTGCTACAAGATTCTCGGTTATCTTGCCCAAACCAAATGCATCAGGATCTGCTCGGATCTCCTTACTTAGTTCAGCCTTAACAGCGTCAAGCTGTTCCTTCATATAGTCAAGTTCTTTCCTAGCTTCACTTACCACATCTCCGTATTTCTTCATCAGGATCGGCTGTTCAAGCAATTCTACATCAAGGGCAGTTTCGTCAATGTTTACATCAAGATTGTACTCCATTATAATTCTCCTTTCTTAGTTTATTTTCGTTGCTACACTATATAATACAACCTGCTTTTATCCTATTTAGATCAATTTTCTCCGCAAACAATAGAAAAACATGCAAACGTAAGTCCTGGAAATCCCGTATTGTAGAACGGTTCTATGAACTGTTCCATAACTAATCCTGCTTGCATGTTCTCTCCTTTAAGGAGAATTGTGTTGCAGTAGCTAAGAACCAACCTACGAATTGATTCAGGGTCTTGATCTTTCAGCTTAGTAAGAATTCCTGCCACTTTTTTCCAAGGTGCTTTTTGCATAAGAATACGGCATAATTCAATAGCATCTGATTGTACCTCAGCCGCTCTCTTTGCAACTTCTATCCGCATTTCCGCAGGAACACCGAGCACTTGATCCAATATCTGCAACGCATTTCTTGGATGCCCTTGACTATCCATAACAATTTGTTCATATACTTCCTTAGTTAATTTCTGCCCTTCTGCTTTTACGACGGAACGAAGCAAGGTCATCATTTCTGAATCTGTTAACTGTTTCACCTGATACTGTGAACATCTTCCTTTTATCGTAGCAATCAATTTTTGTGGATCTGTCGTAGCCAGTACATAGTAAACATGCGAAGGTGTATCTTCCAACGCTTTTAGTAGTGCGGACTGGGCATCATTGGTCATTTTATGAACTTCATCCAGTAACCACACTCTACATTTACCTGATAAAGGTTTATACTGCGATTGCCTGCGTATTTCCCTTACTGTGTCGATCCCTCGAAAATCAGCACTATCCACTTCCTTAAAATCATCTTCCGAACAACCAAGTTCCGTAGCGATGATTCTCCCAAGGGTTGTCTTACCACATCCCGTAGGACCATGCAACAAAAAAGCATGTGGGTGGTTTTCTTTAGCGAGGTCTGCTTTTAACGCCGTCACCACTTCTACATTCCCTACAATCTCGTCAAAAGTAGCTGGACGATATTTATGATAAAGGGACATAGTAATTACTCCCTAAACGCAAAAGTTAACTGTTCTCCATCAAACGTAGGCGCGATTGGCTGCATCCCTAAAATCTGTTTCATTTCTGTTACCGCACATTCTTCTATCATCCCTACGATTTCTCCAGTCTTTACTCTCACCAGAAGATGATTGACCCCTTCTTTACTGAACTTACTTGGATACGCCACTATGGTGAATTTCATAATTTACCCTCCTTCTCAATGCATTCAGTACACCTGACAGGTTTTCTGTTATGGCAGAACAACCTGATCCCATACATCAGACAACCGTAGCGTGTGTCCATATAATCATACGTAGTTGTATCAAGGTGCTCACATGATTCACAATACCTGTTCTTAGGCTTTGCTACTTTTATAATTGCCAATCCTACCCCTCCTTATTTGAAATGGTAATCTCCCTTCTCATTCCAAGAACAATCAACTGGACATACTTCCGCTTCTACTTCCAACGGCACATTAATCCAGCTCCAATGTTTAGGTAAATCCTCACAAGTAATCCTATGAACAGTAGACGCAACCATATCTAACTCGTCAGGATGTACATCCAACACCATTGCGTCATGTATCTGTCCAATCAATCTAGATTTCCAGTTCTGTTCTCTGGATATCTTGTCAACCTGAATGAACGACCATAACAGACAATGAAATGCACTTCCCTGAATAGGAATATTTATGCATTCATTCCTACGCATGATACCAGAACATCTAAATCCTGTGTACATGCTCACATACCCGTTTTTTTGATACCCTTCCCACCACTTGTCTTTCCAACGATTATACACTTTGAATCGCCTATTCCAAAAATCATCTTCGATCTTTTTGATATGCTCCGTAAACTTATCGAAGGAATCTAGCTTGTTTGCAATCAAGTGGTCGGAAATATGACCTCCGTCATGCTCAATGCCTTCACCTTTCTTCCATTTGCCTTTAGATAATCCACACCATTTACAAGCAATATTTTCGGCGCAGTTTACATAATAGTCACCATAGAACTGCGGAAATACAAATCCGTTCTTTGCCGCTTGCCTCATCATTTTATGCGATGGTATACTCTTGTCTAACTTATCAAGTACAAATATCTGACAAGCCATATCACCGTGCATATCCGATGAAGGATCTTCAATGTACTTTCTCATAACAGGGTCATGATGGTAACACTCGCTGATTCTTACTTCCACGCCTGAATAGTCTATTTCAAGTAGCTGGTGACCTGGCTTAGGAAATATCGCTTTGCGAGTAATCTCCATAGCCTCTTTATCTCGCTTGGGAATATTTTGGAAGTTTATCCGCTCCGATGAATTATGTACGCATATTTGGTTCACGATAAAATTATGATATTTTTCCACTTCAATATCGTACACATCCACCAGCTCATCAAGGTACTCTATTGTGTGGTCTGTATGATTAGACAGTACCTTACTGGAAAAACGTGCATCTGATAACTCCTTTGCTTGCACGTATGTTCCATCTATTAGACGGATTTTGTGCTCAGGTGTCACATCTAAGTACCCTTTTCCACCCCCACCGTTTATGGAGTAATGGATTCGCACAACTTTCTTATGTCCCGTTTTGCCTGCCCATAATACTTTTTGAATGGACGGGCGCAATTCATCGTCAAAGCAATATACGAAATCACCTTTTTGAACTGTTTCTATAGGCACGCCATCTGGATGTGATTCAAAATTACGCATAACTAATACTTTTGAGCCTTCAGCTATGCAGGATCTAAAAGTTTTTACTGTATGCAAATTAAAGAAAGGATGCAAGTATCCGCCTACTTGTTCTCTTATGAAAGCATCCAGATACGTATCTCGCACCTTTTTCAATTTGCGCATTTCCAAAATCCACTTTATCTCAGGAATATCAATCTGGGAAAGTGCTTCATCGTCTGTAGCACCCTTACCAGATGGTGTAAACTTTGCAGGGGTGATTTTCCTAACATTGTACAAAAGGTGTGCTAACTGCCAATTAGAATCAGGGTTAGCCTTAGCACCGTACACCTTCGTCCAATGCATATAGAATTTAGTATCCCTGAGTTTTCTATCCAATCGTGCTATTTTCTTATCAAGGTGCGCTTTTTTCTTGACGCAATAATCCACATCAATCCGCATTCCTTCTTGTTCTGCCCTCGCAAAAGCAAGGATACCATCTTGCAATAGCTGATATGCTTCAGGAAGATTAGGTGTCAGTTGCATCCTATGTACCCTCCTTGCTGAATCCATTGCTTTTGTCTAGTCGCCAACCGGTAAGTGAACAAACTATCCATGCCACAGTATATTAATAGTTTATTCCAAATATCAGATCCCACAGGAACATCAAGCAATTTGTTCATGGAATTGCTGTCTTTATCATCCGCCGCTTTAAGATATGGGGCGACCTCATCATCATACCCTGCTACACCAAAATTGATATAGGTTTGTATCTTCAATCCTGTAATGTCTGGTCTGTTGTCAAGAATATGGGTAGCAAGCATTGTATCCCATACCCAGTTCTTAACTTCATACCCAAGTATGTTGTATGTCCATGTGTGTTCAAACTTCAGATTTTGGGCAATCTTTCCTATCTTGTCTGATTGCAAAATTTCCTTAAGCAGTCTATTTCCTTTCTTACTTTTAGGCATACCAAATACAATTGCATCTTCAGGATTACTGCACATGGACATGCAGATGATTTTGTGCTTACTTGTATCATGTGGTTTAAGGCCCGTCGTTTCATAATCAATAGCAATAGGAAACGGAAACTTTCTAGAAAGAAACTCTTCAAAAATTCCTACTAGCTCACTTTCTGATTTTACTATCTTGATAGCCGTCATTTCATCTGGATATGTTTGCATAGACATGTCCACTGTATTTAATGCCCTGTCAAGGTCCTGTTTCCATACTGTTCGATATTCCTGTGCATCTTGTTTTTCTACAAACTCTGGATGAAATATCGGGCAGATCCACGTATTGTATTTCCTATCTGGAATAGTAAATCCTCTCCATTTATTCATTCCACCTAAATTCTTTGTCCAGATAGAACCTATCACGGAGTTTAATGCTAGTTCACCTACAAGAATTATCACTTTAGGTTTATACCGCTCAATAGTAGACAGCACTCTTCGTCGGCAACATTGAACTTCTTTTGTCCACGGATTGGTGGTTTCCTTGGACGCTGTTGCATAACATGAGATAGCATAGAGATTCAGACAGTCTTTGAATAAATCGACGCCTCTGCGTTCAAATTCACGCCGGAGAGTTGTTCCAAATCTGTCTTGCCACGGTTTACCTACCCGATCATCTCTACTGCTTGGCATATCACCAATGACCATTATTTTCTTTTCAAATTCCCCGAATGGTTCCATTCTAGGAGACGAAATTCCGTTGTACAACCCGCAAGAAGCGCAAGAGAACGCTTTATTGCCACTAGGTCGAGTTTTCGATTTCGTCTCCTCCACTGAAAAGAATCCACTAGCCATCTGACTAACCTTTCATTTCTAGAACGCCAACATACTCCCAATTATC
>Ga0209723_1003581_pt1 | contig 18447 bp, 13 predicted proteins | sample BiotimSIPDNA_2_FD_185750 | JGI IMG/M metagenome (GOLD analysis project Ga0209723, IMG submission 185750) | Anaerobic biogas reactor microbial communites from Washington, USA - Biogas_R2 time_0 SIP DNA (SPAdes) (version 2) | ecosystem: Engineered > Bioreactor > Anaerobic > Unclassified | place... | reverse complement strand
AGGGCCGTATCCTCCGACCGACAGAATCATCATAGGTAACTTTAACCCTTGACGCAAGCATGGAAATCAGTACAATAAAATCGGGAATCCTAACCTTTACAGTGGCCCTAGGAAAGGGGTACAGTCATATGTTGTCGAAAATCATATTATTTGCCAACAATGCCATATGAAATTGAAATAGAAAATATAAGCATATCTATACCGACGGGTGGCCTCTGCAAGATTGAAAATAATCAATAAAACGCTCTTCGGCAATTTGGATGTTCGTAGTCCACGCTTCAGCGTGTTCATTAAAAAGGTTCCTGTTTTATCAAGCTGAAGCTTGAACTACAAACCGGAAAAACGAAACGGGGTTCAGACATTTTTGATGGATTCTCGGCGATGGATTATTGGCTTGGGCGTTTTGGCTTTACGCTTTTGATTTTCGGTTTTAAGTTCTCTTTTGCCCTTTAACAGATTCTTCACCACGAAGGCACGAAGAGCCACGAAGAACGAAACAAGTCTTTCTTGGACACTGATTAGCGGGTTTTTGGTTTTTAATTTTGGGTTTTGAATTTGTTTAGGATTTAGTGCTTAGAATTTAGTACTTTTACGACTGGCGGCTCTTTTACATGCTTAAAATTTCGTCTGCATCTGTCTAAAAACAATTTGTGCCCATTTGTGTTAATCGGTGGCTAAAAAAAGTTTGACAATCACCAAACTCCCCGCTATAATACCCCCCGCGTGGCCCGGCCATCCCAGCCGAGACCCCAAGGAGCAAAAAATGAATAAACCCCCGCAAAAAACGTCGTGTCTTATCCCGTTAATCTGTGTTAATCCGTGTCCAAAAATGAACTCCAAACCACCTCTTTCCTCTTTTCTCTATAAATCGGTGTTTATTAGTGTTAATCTGTGGCTAAAAAAGTAAAATTCGACCTTCTGACTCCTGTCTCCTGACTTCTGACTTCTGAAAAATGAACAAACAAACCCAATTTCCGCAGATGCAAAAACCGTAAACTCTTATCCCACAACTGCTTACTGATAACTGATGACTGATAACTGGAAAAAACAAACCCAATTCAAACCCAAAAAAACGACCCTGCCGAACGGAGATCATCTTCCTGCAGGGTCGCCATCCTTTTGGCATGGGAAAGTTAAATATTCAACAAGTGATATCGACTATTTCAAGAACATCATCTCCGCATAGCTCGGCAACGGCCACAACTCGGCGTCCACCATCATTTCGAGCGTGTCGGCGGCCTTGCGGACTTCGGACATCGCCGGCACCACGTCATCCCGGAAGCACTTGGCCTTGTCCAGCGACTTGTCGATCTGTTTGGCCTTGCCGACCGCCTTTTCCAGTGCCTCAATGGCGCTGCTGAGGTCTTCGATGAGGCTGTTGGTCTTTTCCAGCTCGCGTTTCTGGACGGCCGGGGTCATCCCCGCCGCCGTCATCCCGTTGACCGCCCCCGCCAACTCAGAGGAGTACGCGATACAGGCCGGCAGAATCTGACGTTTGCCGATATTCAGGGTCACATTGGCCTCAATATTCAGCGTCTTGCTGTAGTTTTCCAGCAGGATTTCCGTGCGGGCGTGCAGTTCGTGCTTGCTGAGCACCCCGTGCCGCTTCATCACGTCCACATTCTCTTTTTCGAGGATGGTCTCAAGTGATTTGACCGTCGAGCGAATGTTGGAAAGCCCGCGTTTTTCCGCTTCAACGATCCAGTCTTCGGAATAATTATCGCCATTGAAGATGATACGGGCGTGATCGGTGGCGATCTTCTTGAGCAGCTTCTGGGCGTCGGCCTTGACGTCCTTGCTCTTTTCAAGCACATCGGCGATTTCCATCAAGATATCGGCCACAATCGTATTCAGCACAAAACACGGCCCGGAGGTGGACTGGCTGGAGCCGACCATCCGGAACTCGAATTTGTTGCCGGTAAAGGCAAACGGGCTGGTGCGGTTGCGGTCGGTGCAGTCTTTCGGCAGCGGCGGCAGGATCGAGCTGCCCAGCTTGAGCTGGCCGCCCTGCTTGCTACTCTTGGCTCCGCCGGCGGCAAGCTGCTCGAAGATATCCGTCAGTTGGTCGCCCAGAAAGACCGACACAATCGCCGGCGGGGCTTCGTTGACGCCCAGACGATGCTCGTTGCCCGGATTGGCCACCGCCGCACGCAACAGGCGGGCATATTTATCGACCGCCCGCACCACCGCACACAGAAACACCAAAAACAGCATATTGTCGTGCGGCGTGTTGCCCGGCTCCAGCAGGTTGTTGCCGGTGTCCGTCACCAGCGACCAGTTGTTGTGCTTGCCGGAGCCGTTGACGCCCGCGAACGGCTTTTCGTGCATCAGGCACACAAACCCGTGACGCAGCGCGACCTTCCGCAGGATTTCCATCGTAATCTGGTTGTGGTCGGTGGCGACGTTGTCCGTCGTAAAGATCGGCGCCAGTTCGTACTGGGCCGGGGCCACTTCATTGTGCTGGGTCTTGGCCGACACGCCCAGCTTCCACAATTCATTGTTGACATCGTCCATATACGCGGCCACCCGGTCATGCAGCGCGCCGAAATAATGGTCTTCCAGTTCCTGTCCGCGCGGCGACGGGGCGCCAAACAGCGTGCGGCCGGCCAGGATCAAATCCATACGCTTTTCAAAAAAGCGACTGTCCACCAGAAAATATTCCTGCTCCGGCCCCAAGGTCGTCATGACGCTTTGTGCCTGTGTCTCGCCCAGCGCCCGCAGGACGCGCATGGCCTGCTTGTTCAGGGCTTCCATCGACCGCAGCAGCGGCGTTTTCTTATCCAGCGCTTCGCCGGTGTACGAACAAAACGCCGAGGGAATATACAGCGTCTTGCCCTTGATAAAGACCGGCGAGGTGCAGTCCCAAGCCGTATAGCCGCGAGCCTCAAATGTCACCCGCAGACCGCCGGACGGAAACGACGATGCGTCCGGCTCGCCTTTGATCAGCTCTTTGCCGCTGAACTCAAGAACCGTTCTGCCGTCCGGCATCGGGGAAATAAACGAGTCATGTTTTTCCGCCGTCAGCCCCGTCATCGGCTGGAACCAGTGCGAATAATGCGTCGCCCCGTGTTCCAGCGCCCAGTCTTTCATCGCGTTGGCCAGCACGTCGGCAATCGACTGCGTCATTTCGGCCAAGCCGCTGCGGACTTTGGAAAACTCGCGATAAATCGTTTTCGGCAGCCGCTGACGCATCACCGAATCATTAAAGACATTAGCGCCGAAGATTTCATTTAATTGAACTTGATTACTCATCGTATCTCCATTATAAAAATTGACTTTATACGGCCTCTTATTTTCCGCACACAACAATACCTTATATAAAAAGCAATCGCTATGCCACAAAAAGAAAATCGTTTGTTTTTCTTTAAAACCAGTTCATTTAGTCACTTATAGACAACAGGGCATGTCCCTGTCTTTGTGTTGTATCGACAAAATTGTAAAAAGCAAACCAGGAAATGTTACAAAATTGTCATATTTCTCAAAAACTCTATCCAATGGCTTTTGAGCTGTGGGCGCCGGTGCGGATACGAATGCAGTCGGCCAGATCGAGAATTAATATCTTGCCGTCGCCGATCTCGCCGGTCCGCGCCGCCGAGATGATCGCATTGATGGTCTTTTGGACAAAATCCTCATTGACGGCGATTTCCAGCCGTATCTTTTTGAGCAAATTGACCTCAAAGCGAATGCCGCGATAGCTTTCTTCGTAGCCCATCTGTTCGCCGCAGCCCAGAGAGTTGGTCACGGACATCATTCCAAAGCCGACGAAAAAGAACACAATCGAGCAAACATCCACAGCAGCTTGATAGGCACGCAGTAAAAAACAATTTTGGGGCCCTTGGCGCGGCTGCGCTGGCCGGTTTTGGCCAGAAAACGCGGGTCTTTGCCGATATCCGGCACGACGACCTCTTTGCCCGTCTGAACAACCAGCCCGGTGATGCCCTCGCCGACCTTGTAGGTGACCTGCTTGGACGCTTCGCTCAGGCCGGGGGCGACTTTGATCGGAATCATCTCCCGCTCGGCATCCAGCAGCGTAATCGCGCCGCGTTCAAGATGGACATGCACCTCCAGCGCGTGCAGAATCGACTCCAGCGTCGCCTCAAGATTCAGCGACTCGGCAAACGCCTTGGCCACATCGGCCAGCAGTCCCACCTCTTTTGCCATTTTTTAGCTATTAATTATCCCTTATGGACAAAATCAAAAGTGCAGTTGATTTCCATGACATTTTTGTAACACTTCACATAGCACTATACAATTCTGTCTGCACACTTTGCAACAAAAAAATACGGATTGATTCTGAGCCGTAAAGGGGATGCGACAGGCCGACATCGACTTTGCCGCGCTTGGCATGGTGGATGGGGGATGAACCCAAAACGGTTGAGCCTTCCTGACCACTAGGCATCACGGCCATCTTGTCCGCCCAATAAACCAACCCGCTGGATGGGCTTTCGCCCATTCTAACGTGACTATTGTAACCTGCTCAAGCGTTCTTTAAGCACGTATGTATTCTGCGTATTATCCGGCTGAATCTCCCACATCTTGTTGGTCAGATGTCGAAGAAACAGCATATCATGGCTGACCAACAGAAGTCCGCAGGGGCAATCCACAAGGGCCTTTTCCAGACACTCTATGGAAGGCAGATCCATGTGATTGGTCGGTTCATCCATAAGAATGATATGGGGATGATGCAGAATGCCCAGTGCAAGGAACAATTTACGCACTTCTCCCGGACTGGGCAATTCGGTCGTTAAAAGTCGGTCCGGCCGCGACCCAAGATGGCTGATAAAGGCCATCAGCTCTCCCAATTGTGAAGACGAAAGCCGGCGGACACGCTCGATCAGCTTGCGAGACTCTGAAATATCGATCTCCTGCGGCATATACAAGATCTCCTCGGCATCGACGCGAAGAGACCGCACAATTTTTTGCATTAACGTGCTCTTGCCTGAACCGTTCGGGCCAACCAGCGCTATCCGATCCGAAGGCTGTATCAGGAGTTCGGAATATTCCAGACGCTTGTCTTTTCCCAGCGAAAGATGACCGGCCGGCAAATCCAACAGGCAATCTCGCTTTGAAAGCGACCCTTCAAACCAGATTCCCAACGGGCTTTCTTTTTGAACGTGAAGATCGTGATACACATGGGCGGCCTGATCCAATCGCCCGCGGAGCTGCCTTTGCTTTCGGCTGTCAGAAGCATCTTTTCCGCTCACTATCGCACGGTCCCGCTTTTCACGAGCATCGTGATCTTTGGGGGCAAGGCCTTTTTTGGAAACAAGCTTTTTTGACAGCCCGGCTTTTTCTTTTCGCCGTTTGAATTCTCGGTCCAGTTTCTTGTAGGCTTTTTTTCTGATCTCCTTTTGTTTTAGCACGGAAGACCGCTCCTTTTCAGCCTCAGCGCTCGCCTGGGTAATCCCTCCGGGGCGTATAACGATTCGAGGGGATTCGACGAACAAACACTGTGTGCAAATGCCGTCCAGCAGCATGCGATCATGACTGACAATAAGGCCTGCCTGGGTATAACGGCGCAGCGCTTCGGCGATCAGTTGACGCGCGTAAAGATCCACATGGTTCGTCGGCTCATCCACCGCCAGCAGGTCGGGCTGCTGCCAGAGAGCGGTCGCGATCTGGGCCTTTTTTCGCTCGCCGTGAGAAAGCGTCTGCCATCGATCCTGCCAATCCTCCTCGATACCCAGCAGCCCTTTAAGCGAATTCGCATGACCGGTTTGCGCGGTCGCAAATTCCGGAAACAGATCGGGACGATCGTCCGTCCTTTGAGCGCAATAAACCGTTCTGGCCGGCTTGATGATGTTTCCCGCAACAGGCGTCAGCAGTCCGGCCGCCAGTTTCAATAAGGTGGTTTTACCGGTTCCGTTTGCCCCGATAACCCCCATCCACCCGGAACCCGCCTGAAAGCTGATAGTCTCGAACAACGGCTCCGCAGCGCTGTCATAAAGGAATGTGACATTTTGAAACTTGAGAAAAGCACGCATAATACCAAATCCTTATTAAATTATGGACAAATCTCCGGCGTACGCAACTGCAAAACGGCAAGAGCACTCCATTCCCCTCATACGGCAAAGGAATAAATAATCAAGTGCCCGCATGTCGTTTAAGCTGTTTATCTGCCTACCATGTCCATAACTCCATTAAGAACTTGCGTTTGGAAATAGGTTATCCAATGGAAACCATAATGACAAGTGTAAAAAAGTATCTTCTCCCGATGCAAACAACTTTGCCGGGATTATTGCTTCTCTGTCCCTAAGCCCAAGAAACCTTACTTCGTCCGCCACAAGTTGGGAAGAAAGCGGTAATAGAGCAGATGACGCCAAGTCGCCCAGTCATGTCCGCCGTGCCCGCCGACATAATATTCATGTTCGATCTTGTGCTTATCGAGAGCCTCATGCAGCGCCACGCAGCGGGCGCCCATAAAACCCTGGGCCTCTACGGTGCCCTGCCCTACGAACAGGTAATCGACTTTCTTATTGACATCCGGGTCGTTGAGAAAGGTCGCGATTGACGTTTCGCAGTTTGTGTCGCCGGCGCTGAGCACACCAAAGGAGCCGAACAAATCCAAGCTCCTGAATCCGACAAACATGGTATGACGGCCGCCCATGGACAATCCCGACAGCGCACGGCCCTTGGGACTTTTGATGACGTTGTACTGGCTTTCGACCAGCGGAATCACATGCTTGCGCAGTTCCTGTTCGAAGAGATCGAAGGTCAGCTCGGCATGTTGCGGATGATTGCGATGGATGACCTGATTGTTGGGAATCGCAATAATCATGGGCACGGCTTTTCCCTCCGCCAGCAGGTTGTCCATCATGAAGTTCGCGCGCCCGTCGTACACCCAGTTGGAAGGCAGGTCGCCGCTGCCGCCCACAAGGTACAGCACAGGATAGCTTTTCTGGCGGTCGTATCCCGGAGGCGTATAGACATACAGTTCGCGCTGTCCGTTCGTTACACCCGATTGATACACATGCCGCGTCACCAAGCCATGCGGAACATCGCGGGCGTCATAATACGCAGGACCGTCGCCATGCACCACCAATTGGCTGTATGGCGGCATCGCAGTGAAACCGGCAATCGTGTTGCTCGGATCGGCAATCTGCATCCCGTCAACGTTAAAGTGATAGATGTACATGTCCGGTTCGAGCGGCCCGACCGTCAGGGTCCAAACGCCGTTGTCCCCTTTTTGAAACTGGGTCGAGCGGTCCGACCCGCCAAGCGCGGTCAGAACGGCTACGCCTGCCAAACGCACGCTCTTCGCCTCGGGCGCTCTGAGGCGAAATGTAACCGTTCTGTCGTCGCGGACTTCCGGCGAGTTCAGCGGGGCGCTGAACGGAATGAGGTTGTCGGTGTTCTTCTGCGGGTTATAGTCCAGATTCACATTAGCCTGCACCGCCAAAGCAACGGCCGGCATCAGCAGATACAAAACAGCAAAACAAATACGAATCATCATGTTGACCTCCATATTTGAAACGTTTCGGTACTGTGATTTCTATCTTACCGCAAACCAAGACGTTATGAAAATCTGGGGTACAGGGATTCGAACCCCAACTAACTGATCCAGAGTCAGTCGTGCTACCGTTACACTATACCCCAATGACTATCCAAAAATCAAGAAAACTGCCATTGAAAAACCACGCTCCGGTGATTTTGCGCTGACTTTACCCAAAACAGGATACTATTGCAAGTAAATTAGGATAAAATTTATGGCTCCCTGCGAAATTGGCGTAAAATCCCGGATTGCACTTGAAATATACCGTTAGACTTAGTAAAATGGCAGTTTTGTGTATTCATTGAAAACCTCAATCGGAGTAACCAAATGAGTAAAAATCTGGCGATTGCCGGGGTAACCGGTGCGGTGGGACAGGAATTTTTGAATATTCTGGCCGAGCGGAAATTTCCGTTTGCGTCGATTAAAATGCTGGCCAGTGTACGGTCGGCCGGCAAGAAAATAACATTTTTGGGTAAAGAATATACAGTCGAAGAATTGACGAAAGACAGCTTTGCGGGCGTCGATATTGCCCTGTTTTCGGCCGGCGGGTCGCGGAGCAAAGAATTTGCGTCGGCGGCAGTAGCGGCCGGGGCGATCGTCGTGGATAACTCCTCGGCCTTCCGGATGGATCCGACAGTGCCGCTGGTGGTGCCGGAGATCAATGCCGACGCGATCGGGCAGCACAAAGGTATTATTGCCAACCCGAACTGCTCGACGATCATTGCCAATGTGCCGCTGTATCCGCTGCACAAGGCCAACCCGATCAAACGGCTGGTCATCAGCACGTATCAGGCGGCCAGCGGCGCGGGGCAATCGGCGATGCTGGAGATGATCGAACAGGCCAGGGAAGTGCTGGCCGGCCAGCCCGTGACCTGCAAGACGCTCAAGTATCAGTTGGCGTTCAACGTGTATTGCCACGACTCGAAGATCGGACCCAACGGCTACAACGAAGAAGAGATGAAGATGGTGCACGAGACGCACAAGATATTCAGTTGTCCCGATATTGCCATCACCTGCACCTGTGTGCGCGTGCCGGTGATGCGGACGCATTGCGAGAGCATCGCCATCGAGTTCAAAGACCCGATGACCCCCGACCAGGCGCGCGAGCTGCTGGCCGCGGCGCCGGGCGTGTCGATCATCGACGACCGCGAAAAGAATCGCTTTCCGATGCCGATTGACGCGACGGGCAACGATAACGTGTATGTGGGCCGCATCCGGCAGGATGAGTCCGTACCCGGCAATCGCGGGATTAACCTGTGGGTGGCCGGCGATCAGATTCGCAAGGGCGCGGCGTTGAATGCGGTGCAGATTGCAGAACTGCTTTAACCAAGAAAACAGAAGACAGAACCCAGAACCCAGAATATAGGAATTGAAATGGCCGTCGCCGCCCGGAAATTTGAAGATTTGATAGTGTGGCAAAAAGCGCACCGTTATGTAATATCCATTTATCAGGCGACAAAACGGTTCCCTAAAGAAGAGACTTATGGCCTCGTATCTCAGATGCGGCGTGCGGCTGTTTCAATTCCTGCAAATATCGCGGAAGGTTTCAAGAAAATATCAAAAGCGGAAAAAGCTCACTATTTGAATATTGCACAGAGTTCTCTTGAGGAAACGCGGTATTACCTGATTCTTTCTAATGATTTGGGACTCTGTGACAATGCATCCATGGGAGAACAGGCCGAGGAGATCAGCAAGCTTTTAACGAGCTATCGCGCCAAAATAATGAGTCCGTGATTTCTTCTTCTGGGTTCTGTGTTCTGAATTCTGTATTCTCTGTTTTGACTTCTGACTTCTTATGTCTATTCGCCGCATCAAGCTCGTTCTTCACTATGACGGTACGGCCTACCACGGCTGGCAAAGGCAGCCGGGGGTGGCGACGATTCAGCAGACTGTTGAGGAGGCGATTGAGACACTGTGCGGATGTGCCGTCTCTGTGACCGGCTCATCGCGGACGGATGCCGGCGTCCACGCCCTCGGTCAGGTAGCCCACTTCGACATTGACTGCCCCGTGCCAACTGAAAACATCGCCCGCGCCCTGAATAACCTCCTGCCCGACGACATTGCCGTCGCCGACGCCGCCGAAGTTACCCCCGACTTTGACGCCATCAGCAGCACCCAAAGCAAGTGGTATCGATACACCCTCTGCACCACTGCGGTTCGGCCGGTCAAACGGATTCGCTATTGCTGGCATCGTCCCGCCCCGCTGGATACCGAAGCGATGGCACTTGCGGCGGCACGGCTGGTCGGTACACGCGATTTCAAATCCTTTGCGGCCGCGGCCGATATGCGGGAAAGCTCGGTCCGGACAGTATTGAGATGCAATGTATCGGAAAAGCAAGGTGAAATTTTTGTTGATGTTGCGGCGACAGGATTTTTGTATAATATGGTGCGTAACATCGTTGGAACGCTGGTCGAGGTCGGACGGGGGCGGTGGCAGCCGGAGGACATCGACCGGATTCTCGCGGCCAAAGACCGCGCCGCGGCCGGACCGATTGCCCCGGCGTCCGGCCTGTGCCTGATGGACATACAATATTAATGGTTTTGGTCATTTGAAATTTGAAACTGTTTCGAATTTCGATATTCGAATTCCGGATTTGTCAACAATGCATATAGTCCATATCATCACGCGGCTGATCCTGGGGGGGGCGCAGGAAAACACGCTCATCACCTGCAAGCTGCTGGCCGAGCGCGGGCATAAAGTCACGCTGATTACCGGCCCGGCGCTGGGGCCGGAAGGGGCGCTGTTCGAGCAGACCAAACACGCCGGTTATGATGTGATCGTGCTGGACAACATGCGGCGGGCCATCCACCCCGGACACGACCTGAAGACCTATCGCGCGTTGAAGCGGCTGCTGCGGCAGTTGAACCCCGATATCATCCATACCCACTCGGCCAAGGCGGGCATTCTCGGCCGGTTTGCGGGCTGGTCGCTGAAGGGCAAACTGCCGCACAAGCCGCGCCCCCTGCCGCGCGTGGTGCATACCATCCACGGGCTGGCGTTTCACCCCTATCAAAACTGCCTGCTCAATGCCCTGTATATCGCCATTGAGCGGTCCGCGGCCAAACGTACCGACGCCTTTATCACCGTCGCGGACACGATGACCGAGAAAGCAAAGGCCGCCGGTATCGGACGGGACAAGCCCTACACCACCGCCTACTCGGCCATCGAAGAAGAGGCCTATCTGACCCCGATGTCGTCGATGCGAATCGCAAATTTTCGCCGTTCGCTGAAGATTCCCGACGATGCCGTCGTCTTTGTCTGCATCGCCCGCATTGCCGAACTGAAAGGGCACGAGTACATTATCGAAGCGGCGCGGCTGCTGCGGCGGGCGTATCCAAACTGTTATTGGCTGTTGGTCGGCGACGGGGCGCTGGCCGAGGCGACCCAGGCGAAAATCCAAAGCGAAAGGATGGCGGACTGTTTTCGATTTACCGGGCTTGTGCCGCCGGAGGAGATTCCGCTGGCCATCGGCGCCTCCGATGTGCTGATCCACTGCTCGCTGCGGGAGGGGCTGGCGCGGGTGCTGCCGCAGGCGATGCTGTGCGCCAAGCCGGTGATCAGTTTCGACATCGACGGCGCCAAAGAAGTCGTCACGCCCCAAACCGGTTTTTTGACCGAGCCGAAAAATATCGGCCAGCTCGTTGGCGCCTGCGAAAAACTGCTGGACAATCCCGACCTGCGGCACACGCTCGGCGAAAACGGCCGCGCGTTCGTCAAAGATAAATTTGCACCCGAAACGATGGTCAACACTATTGAACAGGTCTATCAACAACTGATGAACTATTCCCATTAATAAAGAAAACGTCAATAAGACGATGCAATAATCAAAAAGCCGACCATCGGGTTTTCGTACACGCCGCCCGAATTCGTCGGTCCAAACGGTCTTTCAATTGAGTGTTTCTTATGTGGATATTTTTGTGTTATGCTGTTGGATACTCGCTGACGGGTGTGATGGCGCCGGGGGCGATTACCGCCGCCACGCTTGTCCATGGCGGTCGCAATCGCTGGGCGGGGGCCTGGATCGCCGTCGGGCACGGCATCCTCGAAATCCCGCTCATCTTCGTGCTGCTGTTCGGCGTTGGAAGCCTTCTGCAAAGCGATCCGGCCCGCATCGTCATCGGCATTGCGGGCGGGGTGTTTTTGCTGTGGCTGGCGGTGCAGATGTTTGGCGACATTGCCAAGCCGTCGTTTGACCTGAAAAAGAATCCGACTGTCGCCGGGCCGATGATGACCGGCTTTTTGCTGTCGGCTACGAATCCCTACTTCATCCTCTGGTGGGCGACCGGCGGACTGATGCTCGCCCAGCAGGCACAGAACTTCGGCGCAACCGCCCTGCTGCTGTTCGCCATCGTCCACTGGATTCTCGACCTGATCTGGCTGACGATCCTTTCGATGGGCGCCTTTCACGGCGCCACCCTGCTCAGCACCCGCAATCAGAAAATCCTGATGGGCTTTTGTGCTGCGGCGCTGCTGTATTTCGGGGCGGTCTTTATCACCCGCGCCGGCGGTCTATTGATCGACATTGGGGTAATGGACTAAACGCCCATCCGCCGCCCGGCAACAGTTTGAAATGGAGGCACAGCAATAGAATTTCAGTTTGCTGACCCCGATAGCGTGCCTTCGCCGGGATACGCACACAGCCCCGCCCGAGCCACTGTGACGCCGTTGGGCAGCGCAGCGGTGTCGTTTTCAGTTTATCCTTTGGAGTTCGAAGTTCGGAGATTGTACAGGATTCATATTCAATTCGGGAGGTTCACTTGGGAAAAAGGTGTTCCCCAAGTAGCCAATGAACTCCTCGTTTTCCGGGCTTAAGAATTCGATATGCCCGTCAAGATAGACAACGGCAATTTCTTTATGCTCTTCCAGCATGCTTATATCATATACGAAATGGGTTCTTGCCGGATCCGTGATTTGCCGGTAGTTCACATAGGGACGAGTGAATTTGAGTTGGCTAAAATCATCGGTATCATTGGGTCTTATGTAAGGACCGTAACCGTCGCTGCTTTGCAGGTCTTCGATCGATTCCGGCCATTTTCCATTATCAATTTGATACATCTGGCACGCTGTAAATATAGTCTTAAGATTCGCCTCTAACGTTTTCTTTTCCCCTGAAGCCGAAGGGCCGGGAACTGACGACTGAACCTCCACCTCCGTTTCCCCGTCGGGGCGGAGGGCGGAGGCGTGTTCGGCATACTGTTCCTTTAGTAAACCGGCGGACGCCAGTGCATCGCGTATGCGCCAGTCGCGCTGGGGGTACGTCGTCTGTTCCATTTCTTTCCGTATGCCGCCTCCCCATATTTCGATAACATTTTCCTGCATACGAGCCTCCCGAAATACCCCCAATTCGATGGTCGGCACACCAGAGCTTCGTGACGATACGGAGGTCCAGAAGGCACCCAGATAGATGCGCTGTCCATTTACCGCAACCATAAACGGAACGCCGAACACATTGACCGGCGGCTTGTGTATCTGAGGCAGACGCCGGAGCGCTTCGGGCTTGAGCAGGATTTGCTGACTCTGCCAGTCGTACCAAACGATGTCCTGTTCTGTAAAGAGAGGCTGTTTATCAAGAATCAACCCCGGCAGGGGATAATTTTCGGGTCGGCTGGCGTCAAAATGATCCTCTATTTCTGTTTCGGAAAAGAGAATCCGCCGGCAGCCATCGCTGGGCGACGAGCCGAAAGAGGGGGCGTATTCATGACCGATGACTCGATAGAGTGCAAAGGTATATTTTGGCAGATCGCTTCCGACAAATCGCCAGATATCCGCAAAATCAAAGTTTGATGCGCCCGGAACACGCTGTGTATCCTCAGGCCTTTCAACCTCAATTTCCACCTCCGTCTCCACGCCCGGCTGCAGGGAGACGTTTTTGAAGGTGATCTTTTGATATTGTTGTGTCTGAAACTGGATCGATTCAATATCAGAAAGCGGCAGGTGGAATCCCACGCTGATTCCCATTACACCGGAATTCTTGGGCATTCGTGTGGGTGCTGTATCACTACCGTAAAAAATACCGGGGTGAACGGTCAGATTTTTATCTCTGGCGAAGATCCTGTACCACTGATCCCTGACATTATGGCTAATATTTACACTGGTTGTTCCGTCTCCCTCTCTCGGTTTTCCGATTTTTGCGTGCGGGCCGGCTACTTGGTTGACCATGGCGGTATTCTTCGTTATCTTTTCCATGGCTGTATTAAATTTCCAGAGCGAATCCAGTCCGATCATAAACGTGATATCTGATGCCGTGGCTTGCGGCTCGCAAGAAATACAGGCAAACGAGAAAAGATCGGCATCCGGCAGTTGAATTTGCTCCGCTTTTGAGGGCAGAGCAAAGACTCCGAAGCTGCTCATGACCGTATCATTCGTGTCGATATCACTGAGAATATTATCACTGCCAGTTAAACGACAAACCAATTCATACAATTTATAGTCGGGTTCAAGATAAGCCGTTGTAGTTTTTTCATACGGCCGGTTCATCAGCGTCCCATCCGGCCGCCACCATTGCTTGCCATCGCTGGGATATTCGCACAGCCCCACCAGTTCCACCGTCAATCCATTGGGCAGTGTTGCGATAAATTCCGTATCCTGTGTTCTGTTTGCTGTATGCTGACCGCTCCCTTCTGTCTCCTGACTTGTGACGTCCGGCTTCTGAACGGATTCCGTCGCAAGCGTCTTAAATCGAACATGGATTTTACGGTCCTGCACCCGGGTGATCTCAAAGATGCCGCAGGTGCCGTCGTCGCCCTTAAAGGCCGTAATATAAGGCCATTGTTTCTCACGTTCAGGCACCGTCAGCGGCAAACTAACGAACATTCCATTGGTGGTATGGCCGTTGACTGTAAGCTTGGCGCGAGGCGGGCAGTCCGGAAGGGCTTCTTTTTTCTCAATCGACCAGAGACCCTGCAAAGCGTTGCTTTCAGGCGCCCATTCAAATCCGCCGAGGTTCATATTGCCGGCATTTACGCCGATATATTTTTCCGGGATTGTGTAAACGGTATAACGGGAAGGACTCGCTCCCGGAGGGAACGTATAGTTATAGTACAGATACGGCTCTTTTGAGTCGTCCGCCTGCTCCTGCGGGATAAACTGTCCTGTTTTCAGCGACAGCACCGTATGCGATTCAAGATATTCCGGCAAAAGCACAGCATCCTTTATACCATCTCTCGCCGCGGCGGGAAATTCGGTGTCCTGTGTTCTGAGTCCTGTGTTCCGGCCGCTTCCATCTGCCTCCTGACTTCCGACATCCGGCTTTTGATCAGAAACAAGTCGGGGTGCGCCGTTTTGCGTCCTTGTGTCCAGGATTTGATTTTGTCGAGGGTTTCTCGCAACAAGAACTATCTTTTCAAAAGATTTCTCTTCCGACTGCCCGAAGATCGGAAACTTTGTACTCACTTTGTGCTTCAGATCATAGATTGTATTACTAACAACCTGTGATGTTTCCACATCTAAATCAATAACTCTAATGTGATTGTTTGATTCTGTGTGAGCTAAATCCGATGAACGCGAAAAACGTATGTGTCTATGCGGCTCGCGGGTTTCAATAGCAACGATGTCTGTTGCATATATATCTGCAAGATCCAACCTGAATATGCCATCGATATCAGTTATGAATGAAGTGATATACCAAGGCGCACCTTTATCGAGATATGGCGAGGGGGCACCCGGTTTGAGTTTGAAATACACAAAGTGGCAAAGGTTGAATTCGCAATTTTGCAGTGGCTGACCTGTCATATCGTCGATTACCTGAAACACAACGTTTCTTAGATGACTGACAGTATCCTCTTCGGAAACGATGCTATTTTTCTCTCTGTGCGTTAGAAGAGCATCAGCTGGCAAACGAAACTCCTGCCATTCTTTGCTGAGTTGATGTAAATCTTTCCCGGAAAATAATGCAAATGTGTCATCGTTACGATACGATTGGTTGCCGCTTTGAATAAGTTGTTCGGCCTCTGCGTTTTTATTCAGAAGGACCAGCAGGTGGATTTGCTGGATCAACTCATTGGCATTGGGGACATCATTGTATCTGCGTTTATGGAGTTCGAGTGCTTTTTCATAGGCTTTCTGACCTTTGGAATAGTCCCGCAACTTAATCAGCGTCTTGCCGTAACCTACCCATCCTTCTGCGAAATCAGGTGACAGGTCAAGTGCCTCTTTAAGCAATGTTCCGGCACGCTCATACTCGCCGTTATTCATATAAACAGCGGCTTGGGAGGCTAAAACGTGAGAAGCCATGTTGTTTGAAACCTCTGATTTGCGGCCTCTTTGCGACAGCGATACCGTCGTCGGCACAACGACGATTGCCAGTAGCAGAATTGACAGTATAGCGGCGATGGTCGGGCGGGTGTAGAAGCGCTTGCCGGGGGTTAGGAGGGTTTTGATGCGGTCTTCGATGTTTTTGACGGGGCCGGCGACGGCCAGGGTGGGGATGGCCGGGCGCGCGGGGCCGGCGGCCATCAGGGCATCGACGATGGCGGTGCAGTAGCTGCGCGGGGCGGCCTTGAGCGTGGCGACGGCGAACTCGTCGCAGCACTTTTCGCGTTCGGCGCGGATGATGCGGTTGGCCGCCCACACCAGCGGATGAAACCAGAACAGCCCCTGTGCGACGACCTGCAGGAGATTGACCACGGGGTCGAAACGCAGGATATGCCCGGCCTCGTGCATCAGGATCGAGTGCTGTTTCTCCGGGTCGTTGACATCGGCAAAATTGCTCGGCAGGTAGATCGCCCCCCGCCACAGACCCCACACAAACGGCTGGCCGGGGCGCGATAGCTGATACAGCCGAAACGGTCGTGCATTTGGCAGCGTCGCGGCTAAAAAGCCCGCCCACGCGGGATGGCTCTGCGCCGTCAGCTCCACGCGCTGCCGCCGAACATATCGTTCAAACCGCACGCCCTTGACGACGATGACCAGAAAATACACCGCCGCGCCGCCGAGCCATAAGGCCGCAATGAGCGTAACCGCGTTCATCGTCGCCGCTTTTGCGTGTTCTTCTTCTAAAGACAGGCTAAAGCCTGAACTACGAACGTCTTCGTTTGTCGTCGGCGCGTTAGCGTGTTCTTCCGCAGGCTGGGCCGTGCCCACAGCGTTTGCAGCCCACGCTTGGGCGTGCTCATTTTCCGGCAGGCTAAGACCCGAACGCTGAATATCACCCACTTCGTCCCTCGTCCATCGAAAATCGTCACTTCCCTCCCCTTCGTCCATCGTCAATCGTCCATCTTCAATTACAGCCGCTTCCGGCAGCACCGCCAGCGGGATCGTATGCAGCGGCGGAATGAGGCATTTGGCGACGATCAGCAGCCATAAAAGATAGCGAAGATGTGCCGTCTTGTGCCGCAGCAGCACCGTCGCGGCCAAGACCGCCGCAAACAGTATCAGCAAATGCAGGCTTTGTGCCGCCAGAAAGTCCATAAAATGTTGTGCGATTGTGGTCATTATAGGTTCTCCTTTCTATAAGACTGCCCATCCTCAATAATGTTACGCAGTTTTTCAATATCCTGCATCGAAATCTCGTTATGCTCGGCCAGATACTGCATCAGGGGCACGGGGTCGCCGCCGAAGAGCTTGTCCAAAAACGACCGCACGGCAGTGTCGATGACCCGCTGCGGCCCGACGATGGGCGAAAAGACGTGGGCCTTGCCCTCGGTGGTGTGGGTGACGTAGCCTTTTTTCTCCAGCCGCCGCAGCAGGGTCTGGACGGTGGCGTAGCCGATGGTACGCTCCGGCGGCAAGGCGTCGCAGACCGCCTGCACCGTCCCTGTTTTCAACTCCCAGAGAAGCCGCAATACTTCTGTTTCCGCCGGACTGATCGACGCCAGTGCTGCTTGTTTTTTGGCCATGTCGATATCTCCTTTTACAAATGTACAAATAGAATATCGTACACTTGTACAACTTGTCAATATATTTTTCAAAAAAATGAAAAATATCAGTTTTTCGCTGAGTCACTCTTGCCAGACGCATTATTTCTGGTATGATGGGGGGCTATTCAGGGGCCATAGCTCAGTTGGGAGAGCGCTTGCATGGCATGCAAGAGGTCGTGAGTTCGAATCTCATTGGCTCCAGTCAAAAAATCCTTATTATTAGCCCAATAATAAGGATTTTTGTGTTTATACCTACTCCAAAACTACCCCAATACCCCCCTTTGGCGTCAAAATGGCGTCCAAGCCCATTCTGAACCTATCCTGAAAACAGTCTAAAACCAGTTCGATTCTATTTTGAAATGCAAAAATATGGCTCTGTGTGTATATTATAAAAATGTTCGTTTTTGGCTCAAAAACACGGGTTTTGAGCATATATTTCCTAAATGACCTCTTACATTTCGTGTATCAGGTCGGTGTATAAAAAAGAAGACCAGTCAACACTGTTTTGGCGTCAAAATGGCGTCCAAGAGAAATGAAAAAAGGTGAGAACATAAGATTTTAATCCAGACAGCACAGGATGAGTTTTAGAGAGCTTTCAAGCGGGATGAACAGAGAGTTCAGCAGTGCTTATGTTCTTTTATTCTGGACCATCTTGGGTTGTTTTTGAGGCAGTGGGAAGGTACAGTGTGTTTGGCTGGTCGAGTTCGGCATAGACTTCGGTGATGGCGGCGGAGCGAGGACCGAATATAATTCTGGCCGTCTCCAAGCTAAATTCGTTACGCAGAAACGTGGCGGCGTTGTGGTGAAACTGGTTAATAAAAGTAGCAATAATTTGTCATAAACATTTCGACCTTTAGAACTCGAAATTGTAAGGAGTGTCAAACAAAATTCTCGGATTGCGGTGCAACTATATCCAGTTGTCAAGTAAAGTTTTTATTGTGTGCTCATTCTTCTTTGCGGTATAATAGACGAGCCTCTTGCAAAACCTCAAGAAATGGTGTCTTGGTAGTGAGCGTAGGCAGGGAGAATCCATGCAGATGGGCGTTTCGGATCGGATTTGTGCAGGATTTTGATCGACAGCTCGCGGTGGGTGGCTC
>Ga0209723_1003578_pt1 | contig 18459 bp, 13 predicted proteins | sample BiotimSIPDNA_2_FD_185750 | JGI IMG/M metagenome (GOLD analysis project Ga0209723, IMG submission 185750) | Anaerobic biogas reactor microbial communites from Washington, USA - Biogas_R2 time_0 SIP DNA (SPAdes) (version 2) | ecosystem: Engineered > Bioreactor > Anaerobic > Unclassified | place... | reverse complement strand
CGTTTTCGTCGTGAATTGCGGTGAGATCGAGATCATCTAGCATAGGTTGCGCAGTGTACCTGTATTTGGCATTTTCGGCAAGTGCCTTCGGCGGGAGTTTGTCTCCCCCGGATTATTGATAAGATACGAAAACAAAGTTCGCTCGATACTGATTCGCCTTCAGTTTTTTCGCCTCGTCTCGATACAAAATGGCAAATCCAGCAGGGAACCTTTGGGAATTGGGTCTATCATCGATCGAACCAATTTCATCGTAAACGTAGACCACCTTGATATCCGTGTTTCTCTCCCTCTCGCGATTTGCGTATACATAAGAACCATACAGGGCGGGTTCCTCCTGATCCCAACAGGCTATGCTCAAGGTGCGGGCATGTTCCTCATCTGCCAATAACCTTGCCGTTTCCAGAACCGCGGCAACCCCACTCGCGTTGTCGTCGGCTCCGTTGCTATTCGGTATCGTATCATAGTGTGCCGACACAATCACGATCTCGTCAGGGTGGGTGGTTCCAGAAAGCGTTCCAATGACATTGACTCCATATCCAAAATCATGTCGCTCAACTTCATAACCCAGCTCAGTCAGCCGTTCAGCGCACATATCCTGGACAGCTTTATGATGTGGGTCGATACTCGTCCGGGGAGCCTGAGCGATAAACTCCAAGTCTGCGATATAGCGGCTTTTGTCTGCCTCATGAATAGGTGTTGGAGTTGCCTCCTCAGGAGCGCAGGCCACAAGAACCAATAGCGTTGACAAAATGATGAACTGCCGGATGATGTCTCTTTTTGGATATCTCATCGCATTATCCTTTCTGGAAATTATGGAAAAAGCAATAGACAGCGACTCCTTTGTTATTCGGCGCGAATTTCGAGCAAAGTCACCCCAAAAGGCTGAACTTCAACGCTCCATTCGAGCGTATTCGCCGGCGTAGCCACGCGCTGCACAGCAACATCCAATTCCATGCGGCGGCGCAAGACCTCCAGGTCGGCGGGGAGGATGTGGTTCGGCGCGCCCATGGCCACCCAGGCATCGTACACGCTGCCATGCTCCTGATCGAAGCGCGTACTCTGCACACGGACAGACGCGCCCAGACCCTCCAGATTCAGGGTGAACGCACGAGGGGGCCGCACATCGAACAGGTCGTAGATTTCGCCCGGCTTCGCGGCGGCCAGCAAGCGGCTGTCGTTGGCGTCGGCGCGATAGTGGCAGTAATTCCACAATAGGACGGCCAACGTGCCATCGCTGCGCTGGGTGACCGCATACCCGTCGCCTTCGGCCAGCACTTCATCGCCCAGGCGCGCCAGGAACCAGTACCCGTGGTACGATGCCTTTTTCAATCCCTGGACGTTGACCAGTCCAAAACCACCGTGGAAGGGCGTATCGCCCACCCGACATTCTTCGAAGATATCGCTGACCACCCAAAACGACAGCGAGTCCATCAGGCCGCGCGCCCGCCAGTTGTTATCTACGATGAAAGCAGCCTCGAAGGCGGTGTCGTGCACGGGGTCGCGCGGGCTGGGGCTGGAGCTCCACTCGGTGTAATGGCGCTCGACGTCGGGGAAAGCCGAGGCGCGCAGAAGTTGATCGCAGCCGCGCGCATCCACCAACAGGCGGTCGGGGCCATCCCAGGTCATGTACCCGCGCCCTTCCGGGTCAAACGGGTAGAAGGTGGGATACGGATGCGTGGAGAAGAAATCGAGCGGCAGTTGGCGTTCGGCGCACGCCGCCAGAAATTCCTTCCCCCACGGCGGCTCGCCTACAGCGTCGCCAAAGCCGTGGCTGGCCGGTCCGCCAACCCGCAGGTGGGCATCGACGCGCTTGAGCGTGCGCGCGGTGCGCGCGTAGAGTTCCATGTAGGCGTCGAAATCCGCGTCTTTCCAGAAAAACGTCAGGCCCGGTTCATTCCACACCTCGAAATACCACTGGCGTACCTCGTCCAACCCGTAGCGCTCGATGACGTGGCGGATGTACTGCTCGATGAACCATTCCCACCGCTCCCAATCCTTCGGCGGGGTGATATTGCCCCTCCACCAGAAAACGGTCTCCTCGCCACTGGCGAGATCGTAGGGCATGAAGCCCAATTCCACAAAAGGCCGGATGCCGATGGAAAGCCAGTGGTCATACACCAAATCCACATATTGCCAGTTGACGACCGGCCGGCCGTTTTCTTCATGGTAGACCATCATGTCTTCGTGGAACAGGCCGTGCATGCGGATGTATTGAAAGGGCATCTCGCGCTGTACCATTTCCAGGTGCTTTTGGAAATCGGCGCGCAGGGCCTCCCCCACCCGCCCGCCGCCGACGCACACGCGCCAATAAGGGGTGATGGGTTGGCCGGATTGTTTCAGGTTGATATTGATTTTCATAGTCGTGACCTCCCGTTGACGATGTCATTTCTCCCATTTTGTGCCATACCGCCCCTTTGTCAAGCGATTTCCGCTGAAGTTTCAAGAACCTCTTGACATTGGAATCTTTCTGTTGTAATATGGTAACCGTACCAGGAAAACGGTACCATATCCCTGTTCGATTATCTTATCTATGGCCACCATACGAGATGTAGCGAAACGGGCAGGCGTTGCCCCCATAACGGTTTCCCGCGTGATCAACAACTCTGGTTACGTGAATGAGCAGACGCGTGCGCGTGTGGAGGCTGCTATTGCTGACCTGGGTTACGTTCCTAACGTGTTAGCCCGCAGTTTGCGCTCACGGCGTACCAACACGCTGGGACTGATTTTGACCGATATTTCCAACCCGTTCTGGACCACGGTTGCGCGTGGGGTCGAGGACGCCGCCAGCGATGCCGGTTTCAACGTGATCTTGTGCAACACCGACGAGTCGGAGACCGAGCAAGACAAGTACTTGCACGTGCTCTTACAAAAGCAGGTGGACGGTGTGCTGCTGGTGCCTGCCAGCGGTACGGTCGAACCGGTCAAGTTTGTTCAGAGCCAGAATACGTCCGTGGTAGTGCTGGATCGCCGGATTCCCAATTCCCAAACCGATGTAGTGCGCTGCGACTCCGAGGATGGCGCCTATCAACTGACGCGCCTGCTCCTGTCATTGGGACATCGCCGGATTGCCATGTTGAGCGGGCCTCGGGGGGTTTCCACGGCTGAGGATCGCGTATCCGGCTACCGGCGTGCACTGACAGAGGTCGGGCTGAACGTCGATCCGGCGCTGGTTTACTACGGTGAGTTCTCGTTGGAAAGCGGTTACACTATGACGCAGCAGGTGCTGACGGTAGCCCCGCGTCCAAGTGCCTTGTTCGCCGGCAATAACTTTATCGCCATCGGCGCTTTGCGGGCTTTGCGGGATGCCGGTCTGCGTGTGCCGGAGGACCTGGCTTTGGTGGGTTTCGATGACTTGCCCCCAGACCTGGTTGTGGATCCATTCCTGACGGTTGCCGCTCAACCCGCCTACGAGATGGGGCGGCAAGCGACCGAATTGCTGTTGGCGCGGCTGTCTGAAGAGACGCCGGCAGCCTATCAGGAGATCGTTCTGCCAACCGTGATCGTCGTCCGGGGGTCGAGCGGTCAAGCTCTGGAATAGCAGAACGGTTAGCAGCCAAGCTCATACGACTTTTTTAGTCGTTTTTCTTTTGGCTTTATATGGTAACGATACCATACGAAGATTGCACAGAGGTATCATCTCACTAAAAAGGGGAAAGTGGGGGTTTGGGGGCGGGTAGACCCGCCCCCAAACCCCCTCCCCCAGATTCTTGAGAAGATACGCACAGGGAACCATTCCACAATGTCGTTGCACTGGAGTCTGTACACATGGAAGTAACAAGCGCATCACCTACACAAGAGATCATTCTTGAGGTTGAAAACGTTTCCAAGAGCTTTCCGGGCGTGAAGGCGCTTGATAGCGTCTCATTCGACCTGCGGAGGGGCGAAGTCCACGCTTTGGTTGGGGAAAATGGAGCGGGTAAGTCAACGCTCATGAAAATCTTGAGCGGGGTCTATCAACCTGACGAGGGCGTAATCCGGTATAAGGGAAAACAGGTTTCTTTCAGCGATGTAACCCAGGCCCGTGAAGCCGGCATCGCGATTATTTACCAGGAACTCAATCTGATTCCCCACCTATCGGTAGCGGCCAATATCTTTATAGGCAGGGAGCCACTGACCCGGTTTGGGACACTCGACGAGAAAAAGATGAACGCCGACGCAGTGGCGACGCTTGCCCGTCTCAACGTTGCTTTGGATCCGACGATTAAACTGAACCAGTTACCCGTCTCCAAGCAGCAAATGGTGGAGATCGCCAAAGCCATTTCTTTCGACTCGGAAGTGCTCATCATGGATGAGCCGACGAGCGCGCTGACGGAAGCCGAGATCAACGAACTTTTCGGGATCATCCATACGCTGCGCAACAACGGCGTCGCGATCATCTACATCTCCCATCGCCTCGACGAACTGAGGCACATTGTGGACCGCATCTCCATTTTCCGCGACGGACGCTCGGTCAGCACCAACGATTACACCGCCATCGGCATGGGTGAAATTGTGAACCGCATGGTGGGCCGAAAACTCGAGAACAAATTCCCGCCGAAACAAAACGTCCCGACCACAGAGAAGATATTGGAGGTTCGCCATATCGTGCGGGCGGGGATTCTGCACGACATTTCCTTCGACCACTATCGAGGTGAAATTCTCGGTATAGCCGGGCTTATGGGCGCGGGGCGCTCGGAACTGGGGAGAGCGATCTTTGGCGCCGATCCGATTGATGCGGGTGATGTGGTCATGAACGATCGCAAGCTTGCGTTGCGTTCACCTTCCGATGCCATCAGGGCAGGGATTGCCTACCTCTCGGAGAACCGCAAGGAGGAGGGATTGGCGGTGAACATGACACTCGCCGAGAACGTCACCATGGCCAACGTGCTGGAGATTTGCCGGCGTTTCGGCGTGCTCTCGCGCAGTCAAGAAATGGCCGTCACGCAGCGCTATGTCAAAGACCTCACGATCAGAACGCCCAACCTCTCCCAGATTGTGAACAACCTTTCTGGCGGCAACCAGCAGAAGGTGGTCGTGGCAAAGTGGTTGTTCTGCGATTCCAAGATTCTGATCTTCGATGAGCCGACACGTGGCATCGATGTCGGCACCAAGTACGCGATCTATGAACTTATCGGAACGCTGGCGCGTGAGGGCCGGGGGGTCATCATGATCTCCTCCGATCTGCCGGAGATACTCGGCTTGACGGACCGCGTGCTGGTGCTCCACGAAGGGAGACTCGCGGCGACGCTCACCACCGCGCAAACGACGCAGGAAGAGATACTCAACTACGCGGCGGGTGTCGCGTAGTCGCTTGAAGGAGGCACACGTATGTCTGACCGAAAATTGACCCAAATGGGAGAGCTGCTATGAGCGAAATGCCGTCGGAACAAATCGAAAAAGAATCCCCCGAGATCACAAAAAAGTCGGAGAAATCCAGTCTGGGTCTTGACAGGTTTATCACTTTCGCAGCCGTGATCGTGCTGTTTACGTTCTTTTCGATAACGGCGCGGAACTTTTTCACAATGCGCAGCATCCTCAGCCTGGCTTTGCAGACCAGCACGATCACGCTTATGGGCATCGGTGTGACCTTTGCCATTATCACGGGAGGCATCGACCTCTCCATCGGATCCGTGGTTGCCTTTTCCGGTACGATGGCCGTGATCGCTGCGCGAGCCGGGATCCCGATCTGGCTCAGTATGCTCATCGGGCTGTTGGTCGGAGTCTTCACCGGTCTGCTCAACGGGCTGATGATCACCAAATTGAAGCTTCCGCCGTTCATCGCGACGCTTGGCACCATGATGGTCACCCGGGGCGTTGCTCTCACCATCACAAACGCCAACGCGTGGCCGGCCCCGCAAGGCTTTGGCAAATTGGGCAACGGCACCCTCTTTGGATTGGGGCCACAATTCCCTGGCATACCCTACCCGGTGCTGATCATGATCGCGGCAGCTCTCATTTTTGGCTTTATCCTGCAGAAAACGCGGTTGGGCCGGTATACGTATGCCATTGGCTCGAATCAGGAGGCGGCGCGACTTTCCGGAATCAAAGTCGACCAGGTCAAGATTATCAACTATGTCTTTTGCGGCCTGCTTGCGGCCCTGGTCGGCATTATCCTCGCCTCACGAATGGCCACCTCTCAGCCCAACAGCGCAGCGGGCTACGAGATGAACGCCATTGCCTCCGCCGTCATTGGCGGCACGAGCCTTATGGGAGGCGCGGGCACGGTGGGAGGAACCGTGATCGGGTCGTTTATCATTGGCATCCTCACGGTGGGTCTGACCATGTCAGGTGCGAACTACTTTATGCAGCAGATTGTTATCGGACTTGTCGTCATTGGCGCAGTGACGGTTGATCAACTTAGAGGTCGTAAATAAAACACCCGGCCCCCGTACGTCTGCACGCCGAGGCTCGCGCCCGAACGTGCACATGCCGGACCCAGTCAATATGGGCTGGACTACAAAACAGAAAGGAGAGATAGGAGATGAAGCTTTACAGAATTATGGCAAGTCTGATTTTCGTGGTGCTCCTGGTTAGCTGTGCCCGTCCGACAGCAGAACCCCAGACGATCGTCGTCACCAAGGAGGTCATCAAGGAAGTCGAAAAAGAAGGCCCAATTGAGATCGCCGTCATCGTCAAGACCAGCAACTCCAGCTTCTGGCAGAATGTGCAGACTGGGGCCTTTGCTGCCCAGGCCGAGCTTAAGGAAAAGACGCCCAAGCTCTCGGTCACCTTCCTTGGCGCTCAATCCGAGAGCCACATCAACGAGCAGATCAACATCGTCGAGAGCGCGATCGACCGTGGGGTCAAGGCGATCGTGCTTGCACCCTCGGACGTGAACGCCCTCATCGCGCCGGTGGAGAAGGCAAAAGCTGCTGGCATCCCCGTCGTCATTATCGACTCGCTGCTCGAAGGCCCTGAGGACAACTATGTGTCATTCCTCGCCACCGACAACGACGCAGCCGGGAGAGCCTGCGCCGCGCGATTGATCGATGAAATAAAGGCCAAGACCGGCGGCACCAGTGGCAAGATCGCCATTATGTCCTACGTGGCTGGCGTCGGGTCTGAGATCGGGCGCGTGGGCGGATTTGAAGACTATATCGCGAAGAACTCAAGCTTGGAGGTCGTCACGAAACAGTACTCCAACGCTGATATGCCGACCGCACTCGACCAGACCACAAACGTGCTCGCTGCCAACCCAGACCTGTTGGGCATCTTCGGCGCCAACGAGCCGACCGCCATCGGCATGGGCCGCGCGATCGAGCAGGCGGGGCTTGCGGGAAAGATCGTGGCGATTGGATTCGACGGCAACGAAGTTCTGGCGGAGATGATCAGGAATGGTACGCTTCAGGGCATTGCCGTGCAAAGTTCCTTCAACATGGGTTACCTGGGAGTCAAGACCGCCTACGAAGCCGCCATCGAGGGCAAAACGGTCGAACATTTTGTAGACACCGGTTTCATCATGGTGGACAAAGCTAACATCGATAGCGAAGAAGCGCAGAACGTACTCTACTGATCTCCACAGATTGTGCCTATTGACGACAAGCACTTTAAGATATACGGTTCGCGCTTTTGCGGGCGAACCGTATATCTTTACAAGAAGGTTCTGTGTTAAAATTATCAGGTAATCAAGATTGTTTATGTGTGTGACCGACATAGTGTTTTCAAAGGTATCATCTCAATAAAGGGGGGAGAAGTGGGGGTTTGGGGGCGGGCTGCGCCCGCCCCCAAACCCCCACCCCCAGATTTTTAGAAGATACTTTCAAAGTATATCCATTTTCGAGGAGGACGATTTCAATGAGTGAAAATCGCAAAGCAAAAGATGTCCTGAAGAAGGACGATTTGATCGTCATCACCGGGGCCGGCGGGTTCATTGCAGGAGCGCTGACCCGGTACTTTCACAACCAGGGGTTCACGCGCATCCGTGCAGTGGATAAAAAGCCGTTGCCTTTCTGGTATCAGCGCACCCCGGGCGTCGAGAGCCTGTGTATGGACTTGAGCGAGTACGACAACTGCGTCCGCTCGGTCGAGGGGGCGACGGAAGTTTACAACCTGGCGGCGGACATGGGCGGGATGGGCTTTATCGAGCGGTTCCGCGTGGAGTGCCTGCGCAGCGTTCTCATCAACACACACATGATCGAGGCGGCATACCGCGCGGGGACGGAACGCTATTTCTACTCGTCATCGGCGTGCGCCTACAACGTCACCTTGCAGCAAGACCCCAACGTGCGCGCACTCAAAGAGTCCGACGCTTACCCCGCGATGGCCGAGCGGGGTTATGGCTGGGAGAAACTGATATCCGAGATGTTCTGCCAGGAGTACTGGGCCGAACGCCAACTCAAAACGGCCATCGCCCGATTCCACAACGTCTTCGGTCCATTCGGCACCTGGGACGGGGGACGCGAGAAAGCGCCGGCGGCTATCTGCCGCAAGGTGATCGAGGCGAAGGACACCGGCAAGCACGAAATCACCATCTGGGGTGACGGCCACCAGACGCGCAGTTTTATGTACATTGACGATTGTGTCAAGGGCATCGATATGATCATGCACTGCGATGCCCTGATCGCCACGCCCATCAACCTGGGGTCGAGCGAGTTGATTGCCATCAATGCCCTCGTCAGCCTTGCCGAGGAGATCGGCGGCGTGACGTTGAAACGGCATTACGACCTGAACGCGCCACGCGGCGTTGCCGGGCGCAACAGCGACAACACCTTCATCCAGCAAGTACTCGGTTGGGAACCCAAGACCCCCTTCCGCGACGGGCTGGCGCAGACCTATGGCTGGATCGAACAACAGTACACCGACCGCAAGGCCGGCAAGCATACGGTGCAGGATTGATGATTTGGAGATTTCAGATTTGTTGATTTGCGATCCGCTACTCGTAACTCGTAATTCGTTATCCTGGAGGTCTAGATGGTAGATATGACCATTGAATCCGGGCCTTTTGCGCCCACATGGGAGTCGTTACGGCAGTTTCAGTGCCCCGATTGGTACCGTGATGCCAAATTCGGTATCTGGTCGCACTGGGGGCCGCAGTCCGTACCGATGTACGGCGACTGGTATGCCCGGCAGATGTACATCGAAGGATCGGATCAGTATCGCTATCACCTGCGCACGTATGGGCATCCGTCGAAATTCGGCTACAAGGACGTGGCGCGGCTGTGGAAGGCAGAGAAGTTCGACCCGACCGGGTTGATGGCGTTGTACGTGGCGGCCGGCGCGCGGTACTTCGTGGCGCAGGCGGCGCACCACGACAACTTCCACAACTGGAATTCCACGCACCATTCGTGGAACGCAGTCAACATGGGGCCGCAGAAGGACATCGTCCAACTGTGGAAAGACGCAGCGCAGGCGCACGGGCTGCCCTTTGGCTTCTCCGAGCACATCGGCGCGACGTTTAGCTGGTATGTTCCCAACAAAGGCGCCGACAAAGCCGGGCCGTATGCGTGCGTTCCTTATGACGGCAATGACCCGGCTTACGAAGACCTGTATCTGCCCAACCGCGGCGCCAAAGGGTGGCAAGACGGTGAATGGTATACCAGCAATCCGTGGTGGCATGAAAAATGGTATACCTACGTCAAAGAGTTGATCGACATGTACCAGCCCGATCTGCTCTACTCCGACGGCGGTGTGCCGTTTGGGGACTACGGCTTGCACGCCATCGCGCATTTGTACAATACCAGCGCGCGGCGGCATAGCGGCGTCAATCAGGCGGTGTACACTCAGAAGGACAAGAATGTAGATGTGTTGTCGGTCGGTGTTTTCGACATCGAGCGCAGCCAGCGGCCTGACATTTTCCCTTACGTCTGGCAGACTGACACCAGCGTTGGCGACTGGTTTTACAACGTCCGCGATGTGTACAAGACGCCCAAGCAAGTGGCCGAGATGCTCGTGGACATCGTCAGCAAGAACGGGAATTTGTTGTTGAATATCCCACAGCGTCCCGATGGCACGCTCGACGATGAGTGTACGTATCTGCTGGAGAGAACGGCCGCGTGGATCAAGGTCAACGGCGAGGGCATCTACGGCACGCGCCCGTGGCAGGTGTCCGGCGAAGGGCCGGCATCCGTCATCATTGACGGCTTCCGCGAGGATGCCGTCCCCTGGACGATTGAGGATTTCCGCTTTACAGCCAAAGGTCAGGCCGTCTACGCCTTCCAGATGAAGTGGCCGGAAGGCGGCAAAACCGTCGTGCGCAGCCTGGCGCAGGGAAGTGTGGGCAAAGTGGTCGATGTGACGCTGCTGGGCGCCGGCCCGGTCACGTTTGCCCAGACCGCGCGCGGCCTGGCGGTTGACTTACCGGAGCAAAAACCGTGCGAGTGCGCGCAGTGCTTGCGGGTGACACTAGCATAAAACGTGATGCGTGAAAGCCTCACGCATTAAGTTTCGTGGAGACGTGCGAACGTGAAAAATACCAACCAACTCACTGATGTTATCGGCCTTCTTCCCTACCGTATGGCGTTTGCAGGCGGGTGGATCGATCAACCGTTCGTGTCCAAGCACAATCCCTCGCCGCCCGGCTCGATGGTTGTTGTCGCGCTGGAACCGACCTGCCGCTTTATGGATCGGTGCGGGATGGGTACCAGCACGCGCAAAGTCGCTATGGAGCTTTGGGGTCAGAGGCTGCCGGATGAAGATCCAGAAAAGTTAATGCGAGCTTTATATACCGCGGAGAACGCAGGACAAGAAGAACCATCGGGATCGCAAGATATGGCCGGTATCGTCTATCCCGGCATCAACAGGCTCGATTACGATTTCGCGTATGAAGGCGGCTACTTCCCCGTGCATGTCGAGTCGAATAACGACCCCGGTGTCGCTCGCTGGTTGGAGGATGTGCTTCACATGATACCCATTGCTCAACGCCCTCCCGGATACAATCCACTGGGCAAGAAGAATCTTACCCCGGAGTGGATCAGGAGACTAGGGCAGTCGGGCAAGGACTGCTTCGACGCTATTGTCACGCAAGATGTAGGAAGGCTCGGCGCTTCGATGAACGAGTGTATGAAGTGCTGGGAGGCCATCCTGCCGCGCACGGTGCGACATCCGACCATTACTATAGATTTGATGGCGATCTTGGACTACTATCAATCCCGGTATGCAGGGGCGATGTACTCCGGCAGTGGCGGCGGGTACCTCTACGTCGTCTCGGAGGAAGAGGTGCCGGGATCGTTCCATGTGAATGTCAGAGTTGCGAGATAGAAGACAGCCATGAAGAAAACCATCGTAACAGGCAGCTTTGATGATTTGCAGGCGCGTGACTTTCGCTTCCTGGAAGAGGTGTCGAAGCTGGGAAGTCTGCACGTGTTGTTGTGGTCCGACGAGACTATACAACAGATCGAAGGGAAATCACCCAAATTTCCACAAGCAGAGCGGATGTACATGCTGCAGGCCATCCGGTACGTCGCTGGACTGACTTTGGTGACGGGACACGTCGAGCGGGATGCCCTACCCCAAATCGCCGCTATCCAGCCGGATGTGTGGGCGGTGGATGAGATGGGCGACAGTAGTCAAAAACGCTCGTATTGTGAGGCGCACGGGACGGCATACCATGTCGTGGAAGAGGATGTCCTACAACGCTTACCTGCGACATCAATCGAGGCCGATGATGCTCGGATGCCGCGCAAGAAGGTCATCGTCACGGGCAGCTTTGACTGGCTACATTCGGGCCATGTGCGGTTCTTCGAGGAGACGGCTGAGTTAGGGGATTTGTACGTTGTCGTTGGGCATGATGACAACATCAAGCTGCTGAAAGGTGAGGGACACCCTCTGTTTCCGCAGAACGAGCGCAGGTACATGGTGCACTCCCTCCGCTACGTCAAACAGGCACTGATTTCCTCGGGACATGGATGGATGGACGCCGAACCGGAGATCGCCAGGATCAAGCCGGATATCTATGCGGTGAATGAAGACGGAGACCGCCCGGAGAAGCGAGCGTTCTGTGAGGAACACGGTCTCGAATACATCGTGCTGGAGCGGTTACCCAAGGCGGGGTTACCGAAAAGGCAGAGCACGGCGTTGCGGGGATTCTGAGGTGGAACCGTTGATAGCGGCTCGAAGACCCACTCTGCCAGCGGCCTAGTCGAAGATCCAAGCGGAAACGTTTGTATCACTAATGCGTCGCGCAGGCGATACAGGTCTGATACAAAGCTTCGTTTGAGTGATTTCGTGGACCTGATGCCATAAACAACGGCCTGTCTACCCTGAAACGTTCCATAACTCGCATCCGACGCCACCAACGGCACAATGGCAAGTACAAAACATTCATCACAAAGGGATGCGGAGAGGATCCTGAAACGCAAATACCTCAAACTCCAACAGCGAGTTGCCCCATTCGGTACCCCGTTCTGTGATGTACACGCGCACATATCGTCCCACCGTGGACACGTCAAGGTTGTCCGTTGCGCCATCGCCGGTGCTTGTGCTGTAGATGTCCGTCCAGCGCAGAGCATCGTCCGAAACCTGGATTTGATAGGTCCGCCCGTATGCCGTCTCCCAGCGGAGGATTACCCGCTCGATAGACTGCCGACTTCCGAGATCCACCCAGATCCACTGCGGATCACTGAACTGGCTGCTCCACCGCGTTGTCAGGTCACCGTCTACTGAGTAGCTGCAAGTATACTCTGATCTTTCGACTGAAGAACAGGTAACCGGACAACCAAAGGCCACGTTCGCGAGAACAGGCAGCGATGCGGGAAGGATCACACCGGTGGCGCTGTCATACAACGCGGAGGAAGTAGGTCGAAACGAACCGGACAGTAGCAGGTGATCCGAGGAGGCGCCCACGCGGACAGTGTATGTACCTGCTTCCACACGAAAGCTATCATCCGAAACCGACCAGAAAGCAAGCTCGTCTAGGCCAAGCGTGAAGGTGACGACGACGCTCCCCCCTGGTTCCAGGGCCACACGTCGAAACCCGCGCAGTTGCTTGACCGGCATCGGCACTATCTCCCGCGTTCTCGGGTCTGTGAACTCGGCGCTGAGATAAAGCTGTATCACTTCGTCTCCGGCGACTGGCCCCGTGTTCGTCACGTCGACGCTCACCAGGACAGACCTCGTTTCCAAGGTAGCGGTAGGCGTGATAATGAGGTTGCCGATCTCGAACGTCGTATAGCTCAACCCGTATCCGAAGGCATAACGTGGGGTCAGCCCCAGATGGTCAAAGCGCCGGTAGCCAAACCCATCCACGACATCGCCCGAAAAGTCCAGGTCTTCCCAGTCCGGGAGTTGGTCATCGCTACGCGGCATGATCACCGGCAACTTGCCACTCGGGTTCACGTCGCCAAACAGGATGTCCGCAATCGCATTTCCGCCCTCTTGTCCGGGATAGAATGCATAGAGCAGTCCCTTGATGTGGTCGATACTCTGTTCCAGTGAAACGATGCCGCCACTCTCCAGTACCACGATCACGTTGGGATTGACCGCCGCCAACTCAACGATCAGTCTCTGCTGCTGTCCCGGCAACGCGACGGAACCGCCCACCCGGTCCAGTTCCTCGCCCTCCTGTGTTGCGTCCAGTCCGCCCACAAAAATCACGACATCGACCTTTTTGGCGGCTTCGATGGCCACCGGGAAACCGCTGGTGTCGTCCGAGTGGATGTCGCAGCCCTTGGCATAATGGATGGTCAACCCTGGCACACGATATTCGACTCCCTGCCTGGGCGTGACCGTGTAGCACGGCGCTACCACGCTACTGCCTTGGCCATCCAATTGTGCGACATCGGCGCTGGGTCCAATCAACGCGATCGAGAGCAGCTTGTTCTCGTTCAAGGGAAGGATGTGATTCTCGTTCTTGAGCAGAACAATGCTCTTTTGCGCCACCTCTCGGGCCAGGTCGCGATGCGCCAGACTGCAGATATGCGATGGATCACCCGGAGAAGAGTCGCTCAACAACCCAGCAGCAGCCTTTGTCGTCAGGATTCGCCTGACGGCCCGGTCTAGCATCTCGGTGGAAATCGTGTCGTTGATGATGGCATTGGGCAGTTCCTGGGGATATCGACCGGGGGTGTGAGGCATTTCAAGATCGCAACCGGCATTGAGAGCCTCTGCGGCGGGTGTGTATATCGAGCCCCAGTCAGAGATCACGTAGTAAGGATAACCCCATTCATCTCGCAGAATCATCGTCAGCAATTCCTGGCTGGCCGAACTGGGACGGCCGTTGATCCAGTTATAGGCGTTCATAATCGACCACACATCACCCTGCTGCACGGCCATTCGAAATGGCAGCCCATAGAGTTCGCGCCAGGTGCGCGCGTCAATCGTGTAATCCGCATTTCTCCTGTCCTGCTGGTGGTTTGTCGCGGCAAAGTGCTTTGCCGTGGCAATGGCCTGTGTCGACTGGATGCCTTGTACGAACGCTGCGCCGAGTCTCCCGGCGAGATAGGGATCTTCGCCCCCGCTCTCTGGACTCCGTCCATTCCTTGGATCCCGGGTGAGGTCCAGGCACGGCCCAAGTACCTGGTTCCTGTCCCAGCCCTGGAATTCCTGCCCCATCGCGACGCCCACTCTTTCGAGCAGTTCCGGATCCCAGGTTGCAACCATCGCAATGCCGACCGGAAAGCTGGTTGATGGACCGCCTCGCAGCCCATGCGGCCCATCGGCTGTTCTGAACCCGGGAATCCTCAGCCGTGTGTTGTCAGCCGTATTCATCCAGTCGACGCCGTGCAGTTGCGTGATCTTTTCTCCCGTCGTCATCTGTGCGATCAGCCAGTCGATCGTCTCTTCGGAAGACTCGTCGGACGGACGAGACGGCGCAAATGAAATCCAGTTCAGGTTCATCCCGCCCGAATCCATCATCAGGCGCATCGTGTGTTGTCCTTTCGCCAATGGGACCTGGCGGGCAAAAACAGAAGTCCAATTTTGCCAGCCTCCGGTCGCAACAAAGGACATTGGCCCACTTACGTCCGTGCTGTCAAACTCAACGTGGAAGGTCAGGGTGAGCGGGACCGTCCAACTGACGGCTCCTGCAGCCGGCACAGTTGCGTTAACCACACGGTCAAGTGCCGAAGCCACTCGAGCCTGGATGTCATACAGGCCGGTGGACGCAACCTCTACTGTGTAAGCCAACCATTCTCCCTCTGCGAACCAGCCGACGTTGTAGCCACCCTCAACATCGGTTGTGATCTCAATGTCTACGTCGTCGTTGCGATACTCTCTGCCCTCGTTACCCGTGGTTGTGTCTTGGTAGGCGATGTCTGGGCCACCGGTAGCATAGTCCTCGGCTTCGATCTGGCCGGGGACCGGATGGACTTGAGAACCTACGTTTCGATGCTCACTTGATGCTAAAAGGGAATATCCTTTCTGCAAGAGTGGACTTGCCGATGTCGCTTGCCACAAAACCGGAATCTGCCCACCGCGCTCAGCTAGGTAACGCCCCCATCCCAGAGCCTGCAGAGCCAGGTTCCACGACCCTTTAAGATGGTTCCACTGCAGCCCTGTAACATCACAGCGCGAGCCTGCCGGGAACATCAGGCTTTCCACGTTGGTCAGTGGGGTAAAGAGTCCGTTCTCGATCAGCCATTTCCACATCCCAATGGCTTCGGACGGTCGAAGTGAAGCAATCATGGCTGCATAGTGAGGAACGATAACCGGCTCGCCCAGTAACACTGAGCCATCATTGGCCTCCGTAAAGCGTCCGCCGATGCCGAAAGCCTGGTAGATGCCTCCATGTGTAAGGGTGGATGGAACGGGGACTTCACCAGCCGACAGCCCGAACAATCCCAGTTGGCTGAAACAGGACTGTGGGTAGTGGGCAGGATAGTACGAGATTTGCATATCTGCTGACGCCTGCCGATACGCGGCCCAATCTGTTCGCCAAGCATCCAGTTCGGACGGCGGAGGCACAAAGAGCCACGCCAACTCGTCGATGAAGCCTGACCCATTGGCTGTCGGCAGCGAGGCATAGGCGACAGGTAACACCTGACCGGTTACTCCGGCATACACCAGTTCGACCAGCCAAGTTTCCCCGCCAAAGACATCCCAGGCGTAAGGTATCCGGTCGCCCGCGTACGAATAGCCGTGCGACACCCCTCCTGGCAGCGCGAGGTCAACCCAGTCAATCGCCTGGAGCATTTGCTCTGTACCGGAGGTGTCCAATCCCAGACCGCTTTGTGCAGCAAGAAGCCCCACTGCGGCGATTGCCGTGTCTACAGAGGACCACTCGGTGTCGGGCACAATCTCGAACATCCCCGCCGGAGAGATCCGAACCCAGTGTGGCCATAGTCCGTGTAAGCGAGGTAGATCAAGGAGCAGCGTATCGCTGATAGTGCTCACAATATGGAGCGCATCTGCGCGACTGACAACGCCGAGTTGTTCGGCCAGCGCAGTCGCCGCCGCCAGGCTGCCCGTGGCTTGGATGGCGTCAAACTCGCCACTGACGTCCGTGGCTTTGTCTCGTACCAATCCTGTCGCCGGATTCCAGTTGTTCAGCAGCATACCGTAGCTCCACACGAACGCTTGCATAGCGGTATCGGTGATCGCGGTGGTTGCCGTAAGGGAGACGCGTTCCAACACAACCGAATCGCCAGCGGAGGCATGATCTAGCACCCATACAAACTCATTGATCTCGTCCAGTGGTGGCAGATCGGCACTCACGGTTTGAGGGCCGCCATGCAGATCAAATCGCCCCACCCACCGCGCCGCGCGCCGGTCCTTCAGCTCTAGCTTGAGCGTCCGGCCCGGCGTCCCATCACGGACATCTACAGTGATGCCGGTGATCTGGCTCTGATACACGGGCAAGATCTGTGTGGGCAATAGGGCAGAAGCATTGATGGGCACTGTTTCCCGTATCGGATGGTTCAGACTCATCCACACACCGCCCCAGGATGTGCCTGAAGAGAGCTGGGTAGTCACCAGACCGGCGCCCCATTTCAAATGGCTATCATTGATCGCTCCGCGGTCACCGCCCAGGCGGTTGTAGAAGTATGTAGTTGCATCCGAATGTGGCTGTGAGTCGAAATCGTCCACCAGGATGCTCAACGCGTATGGCGATCTGGTCGATGAAATTGTGGAACTGGCGAAAGGCGCAGGCGTATGGATGGGGAGAAACGGAGGTGTGGGGGAGGATGTCGGTGCGTGTGCCAATGTAAATGGAGGTTTTGGTGAGGGTGTTGGTGTACCAATGCATCCAGGCAAGAGCGTCAAGATCAGAACAACCATTGCCTCAACAGAAGTGAAAAACCTCACAAACGATTTTCTTTGATACTCGGTATCCATGCTATACTCACTTCATAGTCATAGTGGTAGTCTGACCTACTTGGTTATCCAAGCAATCCTCACATCATCCACCTCAACTAGACTTCGGCGACAGTCATTTCCTCACAAATCTGCGCGGAACCTCATTACCTCAATACGATTGGCAAATAAACCTGCATAGCTATTGGATTCTCGTAAGCTCCTATATCTGGATTGGACCCCGAAGGGCTGGGACGATGGATGCCCTCAAGATCGGTGAGGGGAGCACCCGCGGCTTTGCCGGCCTTGATACACGGGCTATCATTCGCCAGATGGTAATTCCCCAGGCTAACATCCACGAATCGGGGAGAGACATCAATATTCCCGTCGCCCCAGTAAACCGGGCCTTGGCCGTTTGTGACAATTCCCGCTTCCCCACCCTGAATATCGGAGTATTCGATAGTCACCGCTTCGCCCGGCCAATCCGTGTCGAAATAGATCTGTTCCGGTGTGTTTCCCCATACAATTGTATTCACCAGCGTAGGATTACTGGCGTAGGATACGTGGAGACCGCCTCCATGCCCAGTCGTTAGATTGCCAACAACCGTTACATTCACAAAAGTAGGATTGCAGCCATCAAAATACAATCCACCGCCGCCATCGCCAACCGATTGATCATAGGCAATATTGTCTACTACAAGTGCATTCGTGACAATTGCATCAGCGTGGTAAAACATGAGGCCACCACCACCTGTAGCCGCCGAATTGCCGGCCACAATCACATTTTCAAGGTTAGGGCTGCCATAGGAAAATCGCATACCACCGCCGCCACGAGCCTGATTGTTAGTCACGTTAACATCCTGGATGATTGGAGAGCAGTGCTCAAAGTATAACCCACCACCTTGTTCAGCGGCCTCATTTCCAGAAACCTTCAGATGGGTCAGCGTTGGGCTGGAATTTTTACAAAAGATCCCGCCGCCGTGGTGTGCTGGTGCAGTGCCACTGGCATAACCATTGATGATAGTCAACCCGCTTAAGCTGGCGCCGGCAGTCTCACCACTGGCAAAAGTGACAACGTGGTCGGTCCGGGTGCCATCGATAACGGTTTGCAGAATGTAATCCTCATCACCGGTCGTGATGAACAGTGAGCCAACGGTGATGTTCTTACCCATAAAATCGATGTTTTCGTATCTTATCAATAATCCGGGGGAGACAAACTCCCGCCGAAGGCACTTGCCGAAAATGCCAAATACAGGTACACTGCGCAACCTATGCTAGATGATCTCGATCTCACCGCAATTCACGACGAAAACG